>FWWM01002148.1_pt1 | contig 48499 bp, 39 predicted proteins | sample 2228351 | NCBI WGS metagenome assembly FWWM01 (sample SAMEA103939774, study PRJEB20133) | metagenome | reverse complement strand
CTGCGTTTGAATAATGTGTATGGGCCGCGCTGTCAGATGCAACATGGGTACTATGGCATCCTCAATTGGTTTATCGGCAACGCCATGCAGGATATACCCATCACCGTCTATGGCGATGTCTTGCAAACGCGGGATTATATCTATATCGATGATGTGGTGGATGCTTTTGTCCGCGCTGCTCTCTATCCGCAGGCCGACGGTGAGTTTTTCATGATCGGCTCTGGAATGGAAACGGTGTTCCTCGACATGGTCAAAACTGTCATCGCCGCAGTGGGCAAAGGCCGATATGTGCACGTGCCGTTTCCACCGCAGCGGCAGAATATTGACATCCGTAAATTCGTCATCACATATGACAAAATGAATAAAGCAACTGGTTGGCACCCGACGATCGATTTGCAACGGGGGGTTGAAAAGACGGTAGAATTTTATCGTCATCGATTCGGTGAATATCTAAAATAAGGGGTTTGTCGTTCAAAGATGGGTCATAATACATCCAGAACTCAAAGCAGTACGCTTCGGATCGCCTATATATTGAATCAATTTCCTGTTCTTTCTGAGAGTTTCATCAATCAAGAAGTGATTGGTTTGCGGGAGCGTGGGCTTTCTATTGAGACTTTTGCCTTGAACCCGCCTTCGGCTGAGAGTCTGAATGTGGAATTGGGTTTTTTGCAGCAGAGTACGTTTTATATCCTCTCGCAAATGAGCAGCCGGAGGGTGTTGAAGGGACATCTCTATTTTCTTTGGCACTATCCACGCCGATATTTCAAGACGTGGCGTTTCGCCTGGCATCATCGCACTCGGGGCGAATCGGTTGTGCGAGCAGCGTGGCGAGCGGCTGTGAAGAAGAAGGAACTGACCAAAGTGCAGCGGCAGAACGTGCTGTTGCATTTTTTGCTCATCGCTCCAGTGGCGCGCATTATGCTGGATCGCCATTTTGACTTGGTGCATGCCCAGTTTGCCGATTCTGCTGCCAGTCTCGCCTTGTTGGCGGCGATGCTGCTGGATCTTCCGTTTAGCTTTACCGCTCACGCTTATGATATTTTTACTCCGCAGGTGATTTTCAAAGAAAAGATGCAGCGGGCAAGTTTTATCATCACCTGCACACAGTATAACCGTCAGTATTTGTTGGAAAAATATCCGGAGATAGACGCGGCAAAGATTTTCGTCAATTTGCATGGCATTAATCTCGCGAAATTTCGGCGCGAAGCCAAACCTAAAGGATCGCCGCCACTGATTCTTACCGTCGGCCGATTGGTCCAGAAAAAAGGCATCGCCTTGTTGGTGTTTGCCTGTAAGCTGCTGAAAGAGCAAGGCGTTTCTTTCCGTTGCCGCATCATCGGCGATGGGCCGGAACGGCCCCGGCTGGAGATGCAAATACGCCTCAATCATCTACTCGATTGTGTGGAAATTACCGGATTTTTACCGCCCACGGAAGTAAAACAAGCGTATCAAGAGGCTCGGCTATTCGTGTTGCCTTGCATTGTGGATGAGGAGGGCAATCGCGATGGCATCCCTAATGTCTTGGCCGAAGCCATGGCCATGGAGGTCCCGGTCATTTCTACAGCCATTTCTGGCATTCCCGAATTGGTGGAGAATGGCATATCGGGTATATTGTTGGAGCAACCGGATGCTGCGGAATTGGCGGAAAAAATACGAACATTATTGGCTTCGCCTAAAAAACGTTCGCAATTAGCCAAAGCGGGCCGCCAACGGGTGGAAGAAATTTTTGATGCCGAACGCAATTTGCAGCAATTAAAGGATATTTTCTTTTCCCAGCTGCGACCTTGAATGGGTGGTTTTTGGCTGAGAAAATTCAGATGCCGACGCGGTGGTGTGCACCTTATGAAATATGAGCGTGATCGAGCATCGGCACAGTAGGCGGTGTTCTAAACATGGTTGGTAAGCAGAGGTTCACCTCTGCTGAATTTCGAGTGTATGACACGGTCTGACGCCACATCGCATCGGGAATCGGTTGAGAGTGATCCTTTCATGGACCAAGGCAGATGGTTGATCGTACATGCCGATGATTTCGGTATTTCTAATCAGGTCAATCGGGCCATTATGAAGGCCTGTGACGAGGGCATCGTCACCACTGTGGGCATAGTCGCCAATGGCGCGGAAGTCGACGAGGCTTGCCAATACGCTCGTGGCCAGGAGCGGGTGGCAGTGGGGCTCCACATCAACATGACGGAGGGCCGACCGCTTTTGCCAGCAGCGCAGGTTCCGTCTTTGGTGGACAGAGATGGACGGTTTTATTCTAAAAATGCGTTCATTGCCCATGTTTTAAGGGGACGACTCGTCGCTGATCAACTACGCGCCGAGTTAAGCGCACAAGCCGAAAGGCTCACCGCCATGAGACTGCGCATCAGCCATGTGAATAGTCATCATCACATCCATGCCTTACCGGCCATGGCAAAAATCGTGGCGGGCTGGTCTCGAGAAGCAGGCATACGCTATGTGCGCAGCATTTCCATGCCGTCGTTGCTTACGTGGCGACTGGGCGGATGGCGAGCATATGCCCAGCAATGGCTGACCGCCCTCTCCATGCGTGCGGCAGCGAGGCCATATTCCGCATTTTGTGGTGCGCGCCGGTTTTGGGGGTTCGAATTGGCGATGAGCAAAAACAAACAAGAGACTTTGAGGCAAATCATCCAGCAGCTGCCTGAAGGCGTCCATGAACTCATGTGCCATCCTAAATTTTTTCTGGGACAAAAAGCGGATGTGGTGGACGATGAGACATCGGCCCTTTGTGATCCCCAGCTGAGGCAGCTGATCGTCAGCAAAAGTATCACCCTGCTCTCAACACAGCAATGGGTGGCCATGTCTTGACGAAAGAATGCAAATCAGTGTGACACCAAACAAATCCGTTTATTGTTTATGGAGCAGATATAATGGCGCAAAGACTTTCTTCGTTATCGATTTTTTTCCCGGTATACAACGATTGGGGCACGATTCCTACGATGGCCATTCAGGCGATGACCACTGCGGAAAAGGTCACCGACGATTATGAGGTCATTTTGATAGACGACGGCAGTGAAGAAAAGACGCTTGAGATTTTGCGTTTTCTGGAAACGCATTTTAAGCCCATTCGCGTGGTCTATCATGAGAAGAATCGCGGCTATGGCGGAGCTTTACGCACTGGATTCAAAGAAGCCAAGAAGGATTTCATATTCTACACCGACGGCGACGCCCAATACGATGTGCGGGAATTGCTTTTATTGGTAAAGTGCATGAACGATGACGTCGATGTGGTGAACGGATTTAAAATCAAGCGCTCCGACCCGTTTTATCGGGTGGTTTTAGGAAAAATTTATCAATATACGGCCAAATTCATGTTTGCCTTGCCGATCAAGGATGTGGACTGTGATTTTCGGTTGATGCGACGCAGGATTTTTGACAATCTGGAATTGACTTCCAATAGTGGCACGATTTGCGTCGAGATGATTCGTAAGATCAGTGCTCGTGGATATCGTTTTGCCGAAGTGGGCGTCAGCCATTTTTTCCGCGCCAGCGGCAAGTCGCAGTTTTTTAATTTCAAGCGTCTCTATCATGTGGGCCGTGATTTTCTGAAATTATGGTTCCAATTAGTGGTGCGCAAGGAGGGAGGCCATGCCCAGGCGTGAGCAATTGCCGCGAATTTTTCGCCACAAGAATTGTATGATCACCGGCGGATTGGGTTTCATCGGCAGCAATCTAGCGCGCAAATTGGTGGAATATGACGCCAATGTGCTCATCGTCGATTCGCTCATCCCCCAGTATGGCGGCAATCTCTTCAATATCCACGGCATCGAAGATAAAGTCAAAGTCAATATCGCCGATATCCGTGACCAGTATAGCATGAATTATCTGGTCCAGGATCAAGATTATATTTTCAATCTGGCCGGTCAGGTGAGCCATATCGACAGCATGGAGGATCCTTTTACCGATCTGGAGATCAATTGCCGCTCGCAATTGTCGATCCTCGAAGCCTGCCGTCATAACAATCCAAAAGTAAAGATTGTGTTCGCCGGCACGCGCCAGCAGTATGGCAAGCCGGATTATCTGCCAGTGGATGAAAAACACCCACAACATCCCACCGACGTCAACGGCATCAACAAGATGGCGGGCGAATGGTATCACATCCTCTACAACAACGTCTATAGCATCCGGGCTTCTTCGCTGAGATTGACCAACACTTATGGTCCGCGGCAATTGATGAAACATAATCGCCAGGGTTTCGTCAGCGTCTTTATTCGCCAGTTGCTCGATGGCGAGACCGTCCGCATCTTCGGCGATGGTAAACAGATTCGCGATTTCAATTATGTGGACGATGTCGTCGATGCCTTCTTGCTGGTGGCAGCCTATGACGAATGCAACGGCAGCATCTACAACCTCGGCGGCGATGAACCGATGTCCCTGATCGACTTTGTCAAATTACTGATCAGCATTATCGGCCACGGCGATTACGAGATCATCCCCTTTCCGGCCGACAAAAAACGCATCGATATCGGCGATTACCGAGGCGATTACAGCAAGATTCGAAACCAATTGGGATGGCGCTACAGAACATCTATGCAGGATGGATTGACCAAGACTATCGAATTCTATCGTAAATACAAAGAACACTACTGGCCAATGGGTTAAAGAAGGCAGCTATGAAGTTGTCACCATCCCTTGTTAACCATTTCAAGATCAAAATGAGAACTTTTACCACAGTCGTTAGGGGGAATCAAGAACCGACACCGCTGCAAGCAGACACACAGTCATCATCGAGATTTCTTGTGGCCATATATGCAGTGGCAATACTATTCCTTGCTCTCCATGTCAATCAATTTTTTGTGCCGGATAGCGATTTTTTCGACTATGCCGAAAAAGCGGCCAAACTAAGACAATGGCAATGGCCGGAAAATTTCAAAAGACCGCCGCTGTATTCTGTTCTCATCGCTCTTTTCTCTTCGGTGATTCCTGGTAAATTTGCCGATCTCTATGCTGCAGAACTCATCGGAATGCTCAGTTACCTCTTGTCTATCTGGTTTCTCTATCGCATCGTTTTTCGCCTCGTTCCCAATATTGGCGCATGGGTTGTCTGGTTTTGGGCTTTTCATCCACTCACGCTGCGCATGGCCCTTAAACCCAAGCCCGAGATTCTGGTTACTTGCCTGATCCTCTGGGCTTTTGAGCGGTACCTACACGACGATCGACGAGCCTATGCCGTGGCTTTTGTGGCGACTACGGTACGCTATGAAGGCGCTTTGGCCATCGGCGCTTTTTTCCTCGCCGATCTTCTCTTTACTTCTTCCAAAATAAAGGCAGTGTTGCGCCTATTGGCCTCATCGTTGTTCATCATCCTCTGGAGCATGGTAAACAGCGCCGGTTCTGGTGCCGGCGGCGACTATAGTTCCTATTTTACCAATTATCACCTTAATTATCGCTTTCTTTATACTTTTTGGAACGATTTGTTACGCATTCTGCCGATCCACCTTTTCAAATTCTGGTTCGTTTTGGTGATGATCGGATTTCTGTGGGGTGGTTGGCTCTTGTGGCAACGCCAACGGCGTCAAGTCTTCACCATGGCCATCTTTCTCTGCAGTTATTGGGTGCTGCATAGCATCTGGCCATTCTTCAATGCCGATTATGTGGTCATCGCTTCCTGGATCGCCATTCTCCTGATCGTCAAAGGCTGGCAGAACATAGGCGAACTTACAATGGAAAGCAAATTTATTGGCAAGGCTGTTAGTAAGCTCTTTGCAACCTATTCTTTTCTCATCGTTTGTCTCCTATTGCTGATCGGTACGATTCTGAGCTTAAAAACCATCACCTTTCCATATCCCCAACAACAACCGCAATGGACGAGTGTCATGTTTACAATGATACCTCTATTGGTCTACTATTGGCCAAAGCGATGGACGGTCTCCTATGGGGCAGGTTTTCTCTTGCTTGTGACTCTTTGCTGCTTTTTAAGCTTTTTTATCAATTCCTTTCAACGAAACGATCTGTACGAAATTCGCTATGCCAAAGCAGAATTCCGGTTGGTGGGTGAGTGGTTTGAGCAAAATCGCCAACCTGGCGATCGTTTGGCGATGACGCAGCCCGGAATTGCTGCCTATTATACCTCGTTAGACCGCGATCGCGATTTTGCTTCCCTGGCTGAAGCACCCAGCGATAGCGAAGCGGCTTTTTTACGCTGGCTCGAGCAAAATAGCATTACCCATGTGGCATGGCTCAGTTATCATCTCATGGTGAATCGCGACAACCCCTGGGCAAAATGGGTGAATGCAAACCGGAAACTGGGGGCGTGGAATCACCTGAGCGAATGTAAAGATCATCCCGGATTGAAATGCGAAGCGATACTGCGGGTTGGCCCGCGCTGGGCCTGTATCTATCGCGTCGATCTCAGCAGTAGCCATAACAGATTTTAAACAGACATGGAACCCCAGGAATACAGCACATTATTCGTGATGGAAGACCGCTATTGGTGGTATAAAGGGCTACATCACCTGATCTTGAAGCTACTTGCACAGCACAACATAAACCAACATACACGTTTGCTGGATGCAGGTTGCGGTACCGGTGGCATATTGGCTGCCATCAACAAAAAATACCATCTACAAGGTTGCGGCATCGAAATCTCGTCTTTGGCTATCGACTATTGTCGCAAGCGCGGACTAACCCAATTGCTGAGAGCGTCAGTGGAAAACATGCCACTCAAGAGCGAACGCTTCGACGTGATCATCTCATTGGATGTCATTTACCATCAAGCCGTAAGAGATGACGTGTGGGTGTTGAAAGAATGTCATCGTTTGCTCGCACCGAACGGTATTCTGATCCTCAACTTACCGGCCTATGATTGGCTGAAAAGTTCTCATGATGTGGCCATTCACACTGCGCGAAGGTATACCTGCACCAGCTTGAGAAGAAAATTGTTGTCTGCCGGTTTCCAGCGCATGCATCTGAGTTATCGAAATACTTTCCTTTTTCCTATTTTCGTAACCTTGCGCTTGCTAAGAAAATTTCGTAAGCAGGGAGGACCAGTCTCGTCTGATTTGTCGTTGCTACCACCATGGATGGATTGGATTTTAACGAATATCTTATACCTCGAGAACTATATATTGCGTTTTCTGCGATTACCCTATGGCTTATCGGTGGTAGGTATTGCCTTGAAAGAAGAAAACACCAATGCAGATGGTGACCAACCTTAGGGCATGAGAAGTAAGGCTGGTGGATAATCAGTTTGCTGGTTGACAACCATCATGGAGGATGGACAACATAAGTAACTTGTTGAAAAAATTAGTATTGCCTTCGCATGGGGTGATTGGGCTAATATTCGTCACTGCCTTGGTGGTGCGTTTGCTCGGCATGCCGCTCCGCTGGATCAACCCCGACGAAGGCGCCCATCTGATGGATGCCCGGCTGCTGTTACAAGGGATGATCCCAGTGGTGGATTACGCCTCACGTCAACCACTTTATACGTTACTCTTGGCGATCTGCCTGAAATTATTCGGAATGACGCTGTGGGCTGGACGCCTGTTGCCAATCTTGGCCTGCGTCGGCATTGGCTGGATGATCTTTCTCATCGGCCGGCGCCTGTTTGATGCCTCCACCGGCATAGTGGCTGCGGCTATTTATTTATTTCTACCGTACACCCTCATCTGGTCTACGGTGGTTAAGACCGAGATGCCGGCCGTTTTCTTTTGTTGTGTTGCAGCATATTTGCTGATTGTCGGTTTACAAAGCCAATCGCGGGTGATGGTTTTTTTCTTTCTGGCCGGTATATCTTCGGCTTTGGCTTTTTATGTGCGGCAGACCACCCTCTATCTGCCAGCAGCGGTTTTCCTGTTTTTACTTTTTTATCCAACGGAGGATCGGTCGGTGCGATGGCGCCGCCTCGGAGTTTATTTTGCCGGTTTTATCTCCGTCTGTTTGCTTGTAGGCTTGTATTATGGGTATCACCTGGGACTACGTTCGTTGCTGTTCTCTCAACTCAATCCTGTCCATTTAATCGTCAGCCGCTTGGGGCATTTTTTTGGCGCCTTGCCGGCCGAACTGCGGGTAGTAGACAGCGAGGGTTATCGCATCCTTGAACAAGACCCTGCTTATGCCATGCAATCGTGGCGTGACGCTGTTTTTTTCGCAGCTTTCATATTGTTCGCTGCTGGTTTGGCTCTCGTACAACAGCTCCAATCCGGTGATCAGCAAAAAGCAAACCATATCATCTTACTATGGCTGCTTTGGCCGCTGCTGGCGTTTCTGGCCTATGTCTATCAATCCATCCAAAGTGTCTTTTATTCGCAATATTTTTTAGAAGTCGTTCCTTATCTCACCATTTTAGCCGCGGCACAGATCCTCTATCTTTGCAAACGCTTGTCGTGGTCGGTGTGGCGGACCTTACTTATGGCAGCGTTGGTTTTTTATGTTATTTTCCTCCTGATGCGCTATTTCTGGCACTGGCAATGGCCGGTGGCTGCGCATCTCTCTTTCGCGGTAGGTTTGACCGTGGTTTATATGTTGGCCGAAAAGTATCTATGGAAACGCATACAATCTCCTCTTCCCGAGTTATTAACAGCAGCGATTGGGATAGTGGCGCTGGCCTGGCTTGGCCATTTCCTGCGTCTGGAACCCCTGGTTTATGCCGCCATCGCAGTGATGGCCATGGCTTTGGTGTCATATCGCCGACTTCAAGACACCGTGGTCGCTGCGTTGTTGCTGGTGACTTTTGGATGGTTTCTGACCGCCTCTTATTCCGGCGCCCGTATCGGACCTAAGTACGAAGCTGTATGGTCTCCTTCGACCTTACATCAAGTGACCAAAATTTTAACTTCGCAAAGCGAGCCATCCGATACCGTGCTCAGTGGCGCCATGATCTGGACCTTTGCCAGTGGCTTGCAACCGTATGGGGGGGTCACCCATCCCACGGTCTTTATAAAAAAATTTGATGAAGATTTTGAGAAGAAATTTCAACAACAACGCCCCAGTTTTATTATCCTTGATGGTCACAGCGAAAAAAAATTCGCCCGTTATTGGAGTTTCATCCGCGAGGAGATGGAGATGAATTATTCCCTGGTGGCAGAAGTGAAAGGAGCTCACTATCCTGTGCGTATTTACCGCTGTAAACAACTGCCATTTCCGCTGGTCCCCCATTTGGCGGGGTATTTTTTAGATGAGCGAGGGGCATTATGAACCTTAAACAGCGGACCATCACCGGTGTCTTGTGGACTGGCATGGCCAAGACCAGCATGCAGGGGGTGTTGTTCATCGTCACCGCTATCCTCGCGCGCCTGTTGAGCAAGGAGGATTTCGGCATCGTCGGCATGGCCGCCTTGATCACCGTGGCTATTTCGCTGGTCAACGATCGCGGCCTCGGCACCGCCATCGTACAAAAAAAACAAGTGACCACCAACCAGCTTTCCTCGCTCTTCTGGGGCGGCTTGGGTTTTGGGATCCTGTTATTTTTGCTCTCCTTTTTTGGGTCATTTCCTTTAAGCGCTTTTTTTGCCAACCAAATGGTTCAACCGGTGGTGGTCGTTTTTGCACTCGATTTCATCATCGGTTCTTTCGGCATCGTGCAAAAATCGCTGCTCACCCGCGAGATGGATTTCAAGAAACTCAGCATCATCGAGACCGCCTCGGTGCTCGTCAGCGGTGTGGTCTCCATCGCTATGGCCTTGATGAAAGCGGGGGTGTGGAGTCTGGTGGCACAGACTTTGGTACGAGACGTCGTCAATGTGGTTTTGGTTTGGCGATATTGCCATTGGCGGCCGACGTTTTTCTTTTCCGCCAGCGAGTTCCGAGAAATGTTCGGTTTTAGTGCCAAGGTGCTCGCAAACGATCTGGCCTATTATTTCGTCGTCAATGCAGATGTCACCATCGTGGGCAAGGTGCTCGGCGCTGCGGTGTTGGGTTCTTACTCATTGGCGTTGAATCTAGTGAAATTGCCGATCACTCGGCTATCGGGCATCGTCTCTAAGGTGGCTTTTCCGGCTTTTTCATCGGTGCAAGACGATTTGTCGCGATTCAAACGCGGCTATGCCCAATCGATGGCTTACATCTCATTGATTACGTTTCCAATATTGGCGTTGTTGGGTCTCTATGCCGACGAGTTCATCCAGGTAGTTTTTGGGGGTAAATGGTCAGATATGGCGATCCCGTTGATGCTGCTGGTGCCGATGGCCATGTTCAAGTCCGTGGGCACGCTGCGCGGCTCGGTGTTGATGGCCTGCGGCAAGCCGCAGATCGAGTTGTGGTGGAACCTGGGCTATCTGCCGTTGCTGGCCGGTAGCGTATATCTCGGCACGCGCTGGGGATTGATCGGCGCAGCAGCAGCATATACCATTCTCTATTTGAGCACGTTTCCAATAATTCAAATCATCACCAATCGACAAGTAAAAATGACCTTGTTAGAATTTTGCAAAGCCTTACAACCAGCGGGCTTGGCTTCCCTTGTCATGATCCTCACCGGCTGGTTGTTACGCTGGTTGTTGCTGCGGATTGGATTGGCTTATAAACTGGGGATTCTGATCTTGGGGTTATCCTTTGGTATCGGTTGTTATGTTGCCTATTTATACGTGGTGCATAGGAATATTTTTTCTGATATCAGAATGATGTGGAGGGAAACCGTACATCATCGAAATGCCAATGTAAAGAATAGCGAGGTTCCAGTTTCATGAAAATAGCGATTATGGGCATACGGGGCATTCCTGCCAATTATGGTGGCTTTGAGACGTTTGTCGAAAATTTGGCACCGCGATTGGTAGAACGCGGCCACGAGGTCACCGTCTATGGCCGTAAGAATATCATCGATTACAAAAAGCCGTATTATAAAGGCGTACGCATCAAGGTTTTGCCGACCATCAGCCACAAGTATTTCGACACCGTGGCTCATACGCTTTTTTGCACATTATACAGCTTTTTTATTAAATACGATGTGGTTTTCATTTGTAACAGCGCCAATGCTATTTTTACCCTTTTGCCGCGCTTGATGGGCAAGCCGACGGTGCTCAACGTCGATGGCCTGGAGTGGAAGCGACAAAAATGGAATGCTGCGGGAAAGGCTTTTTATCGCATCTCTGAATTTTTAGCGACCTTTTTGCCGACCGCTATTGTCTCCGACGCGCGAGAGGTGCAGCGCTATTATCAGAAAAAATTCGGCAAATCTTCGACCTATATCCCTTACGGCGCGCCCAATATGAATGTGCAAAGCCAGAATATTTTAAAACGACTGGGTATCAAGCCCCGAGAATATGTTTTATACGTCAGTCGCCTCGAGCCGGAGAATAACGCCCATCGGGTGATAGCCGCTTTCGAAAGAGTCAAGACGGACAAAAAGTTGCTGATCGTCGGCGATGCGCCCTACAGCGGCGACTATATTCGCCAGCTCCGCGCCACCACCGATCCGCGTATCATTTTCACCGGTTATGTTTTCGGAGAGGGCTACCATGAACTGCAGGCCCATGCGTATTGTTATGTCCAGGCAACCGAGGTAGGCGGTACGCATCCGGCGCTGCTGGAAGCCATGGGATTTGGCAATTGTGTGTTGGCCAATGATGTTCCCGAGCACCGTGAAGTACTCGGCAAGGCGGGCATCTACTTTTCTCGCACCGATGATAACGATCTCACCCAGAAAATGCAACAGGTGCTCGACGATGAAAAAATGGTCGAAAATTATCGTAAGATTGTGAAGGAATGCGTGCGTCAGAAATATGACTGGCAGCAAATCGTAAATCAATACGAAGATATATTCCGTCAAGTGGCGCGCAAGAAATGATTTCCAATATGTATCAAGTCATCTACTACAACGAGGCTTGACTCCCACCTCCTCGTTACCCTCTCCCGCCATTTATTCGGCACACAATATTTATTTTTCATATAATGGCACCTCACTGTTCTTTGGAGGTTAACTTTCGTAGCTTGAACTCCAATAGGGCCGTTTTTTGCGCCATCTTACGGTTTTGTTCGGAGAGGATCGATAATTTCGTTGAGAGATAGATGAGTATCAAGATCAGAAACACAAAAATCAATAATGAAAGGGCGATGGCGCCAAAGTGAATACCCAATAAATAAGAGATCAGAAACAGTATTTTGGAAGAGAGGATAGCCAAAAGCCCCACAAGGGTCGCCGTGATCCATAACAGGGCCATGCTTTCGGAAAGCTTGCGGCGATATACCATAGATAGAATGAGAACGATAAAAGCAATGGCTATCACCGATATGATCAATTTACTTTGTAAACTTATATTGAGACTATAGTTCATGGTAATTTCTCCTCTTGCTGACATATAACCTTATCAACACAATCAGGATGGCGATCAAGTTCTTGAAGGGATAAATGATGGATCGAAATAGACTGTGTTGTGATTGACCTGAAAGCCGTTGTTGCATGGGGATGGGAATTTCCACAATGCTGAATCCAGATTTGATCAGCGAGATCAAGATTTCCGCATCCGGATAATTCTGCGGAAAATCCTCCGCCAGATAATGGATGACTGGCCGAGTGAATAAGCGGAATCCTGAGGTGATGTCGTAGATTTTCTTTTTCGTGAGCAATTTGACCACGATGGAAAAGAGCTGTATGCCCATATAGCGGGCGATATTCTTACGGTACCCAGAATCCGCCACGAAACGAGAACCGATGACCACATCTTCGCCTGTGGCGAGATGATGCCGCAATAACGTGCGCACATCCTCGGGATTGTGCTGGCCATCGGCATCAAACGTGACCGCTAAATCGGCATCCGCTTCCTTCGCGAAAAGGAAGCCGGTATGCAATGCCGCACATACACCCAGATTGTAGGGATGCGAAATGACCGTCGCTCCCAGATTGGCGGCTACTTGTGCGGTTTGATCGGCAGAACCATCATCGATAACCACCAATTCACAAAGATATCCCTCTTGCGATAGCTGCGAACGCACTTTAATCAACGATGCCGCTATTTGCGGAAGATTGGCCGCTTCGTTATAGGCCGGAATAATGAGAACGATCTTTTTCTTCTTCATCATAGATGCTCGGAATTATCAGTAATCATTTTTTTTCAATGTAGTCAATAGCGAAGAAAGAATCAAGTAAAAAGCGATAATTCGATGAAATATGAATCGACATGCTGCATATTTTACCCGGTTGTTCGCCAGGGGAATTGGTTTTTATTTCAAAGATAGACGAGTCGACATTCTTATTTAAACCTTTTCTGAAGCAGAACAACTTTTGCAAGAATGGTCATCGAACGTTGAGACACAAATCCGCAACCAATCCAATCGGCTCTTGTGATCGTTTGCATCGAATTTCGTTTCTGGCAAAAAAAAATGATGCGTTTATTTTCAGTCCTTATGCCAAATCCGAAAACCGTTTGAATCGGATTTTTGGGGATGAGGCAAGGGCCGCCAGCAAGGTTTCATATCTCTGAAGCATCGTTTCTTTTAACATCCCGGCTGCATCAAAGAACATCCAAGAGTGTACGGTCACCACCAAAACGTCCTTAGCCGGTAAATGATGGATGTTCAACGGTTCATCATGGCGCAGAAAAATCAGGTCTGATCCAGGATGGCTGAGAACGATGAATTTTTGCCAGCGCAACAAATGCTTTTGTTGCCATTTATTAACGGCAAATTTGAACCACAGATAGGGGGGCAAAAGAGAATGGCTGTAGCGCGAAAGGCTGATGCCATCATAATGGTTTTTTATGATTGCCATGGCCGTGGGCGACACGGTATCGAATGGCGGCACGAAAAATCTGGGTTCGCGGCCGAAGGCTCCTTGGATGATCGCCTTGCCCTCGAGGATGCGATGGCGGATCTCGCCAGCTGATTCGCTGGCAAACTCTGGCGTGCCATCCTCCTGGCGAACATGCTGGTAGCCGTGTTGGGCGACCTCTATTTGCGGCCTCGAGGAAAAAAAAGCGGTCAACTCTTTTGCACGGTAAAGTTCATGATAGGCTACTTTGACCTGCGACCGAGGGTTCGACGCTTTGCGGCTGGTGGCAGCGGCATCGATGGCAGTGCTGGCTGCGGGGATGGCCGCAACATTAAACGGCAGCCCCCGCTCTAACAAGAAACGATGCACCCGCGTGAATTGTTCGAGATCAGTGAAATAGCTGATATCATCATCGCGCACGAGGACGGTATGCAGCGACATGGTACCTTACCCCCTTGCTTTAAGCACTTGCTCAAATATCGTAATCATCTTACGCGCATGGGCCTCCCATGTATATTTTTCTAAAACGGTCTGACGCGCATGGTGCGCTATCTCGGTACGCTTGACTGGTTCATCTACTGCCAGCAAGATTTTATCCAGCAATTCCTCCTGCTGATCAGGATCGAAAAGCAGGCCGTTTATACCATCCTCGATCACTTCCGCTATCTGCCCCACCGAGGATGCGATGACCAGTTTCTCCGCTGCCATATATTCGAAAATTTTCATCGATGAGGGATACCAAAAATCCAATTTGGGATAGGGTGCAATGGTAATATCCATGAGATCCAGGTAAGCCGGCACCTCGTCCCAGTCAATGGTTCCTGTTAAAAATATACGTCGACCAATGTCTTGTTGCTGAAAGGTTTTCTCGATGATTTCCTGATTTTTTCCGCCACCGACGAACAGGAAGGCAACTTGCGGACGCAACTCCAACACTCGTTTGGCGACCGCTAACAAATTTTCCAGTCCCGACCAACCCACCAGGGAACCGATCCAGCCGATGACGACCTTGCCCTGCAAAGGGAATCGTCGGCGCAAGGCATCATCTGCCACACCTGGCCGAAACCGATGCGGGTCTGCACCATTGGGGATAACGGTAATTTTTTCGGGATCGACACTGTTGCAAATCAAATAGTCGCGCAAAATATTAGAGATGGCAATGATCGCCTTGCTGTGACGCCAGTTCCATTTCTCGATGCGTTCGGGGAGAGTGCCCAATTTGATCTTATCGCGACCGCTTAAATAACGATGTTCGTAGGCCGTGGGACAATCCACTTCCAAGACAACCGGAATCTGTAATTTCCGCGCGGCACGGAGCGCAGAAAAATTATACAACTCGCTCCGCAGCAATAAGATATCCGGTTGTTCGTGCCGCAGGATGTCCAGCTCTTGGCGATAGTAGCGCCAATTGCTCGCTAACCTCCGAATATCGTGGACATACTTGGAAAGATATTTTTTCAGGCGCTCGCGCAACTTGTGCTTCAACGTTGTTCCGACCAGTTCTTCCGGCTGAACCGAACGCCAGTAGATTTTTGCATCATGACCCAGCTCGTTTAGGGCACGGATGAAGCCAATCGCTTTGTTGGCAGAACCTGCAGACACGCCTTTAATGTCATATAAATAACTGAAATAGGTGATCTTCATAGTTAATGTCCGATATTACTCATTTAATAAAACGTCATCCAATCGTTCGCCTTTTGAGATTGTATTTGATTTGCTCGATGTCCAAAGCCCCGTTCATCAAAAGCATGGCAAAATAGACGACTATGGCAATTGCCACGCAAAGCAGCAACGGCTGATTCTGCATGAGATATAAAACAAACCCCATGATGAAGGTGGCAAAGATGAACTTGTATATGAAGGACCATTCATTCAACGTCGTGATTTTGCGCAAGGCCCAGCTCATCGCCAGAATAAAAACCAATGCCTCGGTGGCCAGGGCGGAAATACCAGCACCGATATAAGAATATTTTGGAATCAGAACCACATTGACCGCAATTTTGAAAACAAGCGCAATGACTTCGATCTGTAGGATCTTTTTCTGATGATTGGTGGCGCCATAGACGCTGGTAAGGAAAAGATTGAGAAAATTCAGCCCTGCTGCAAAAGCCATGATGCGCAAGGCAACAGCCGATTCCGAAAACAGATTACCAAAAACAAGAATGGTCAACTGCTTCGACAGCAAGAATACCCCTGTTACAAAGGGGATGGCCAGCATGAATAGATACTTGACACCCAGGGAAAAGATGCGCGACAGCTCTTTGTGGTCTTTTACGTAATAAGCCATCTGCGGGAAAAAGGCCGTGGCGAATATAGTGGGGATGAGGTTGGTGAAGCTGAGCAATTTGTTTGGGGCGCTGTACAATCCTACGGTCTCCATGCCTTTCAACCAAGACAACATCAGCACATCGATCTTGTCATATGAGGAGGCGACGAAAAGCGCCAACCCGAAATTTGCGGAAAAGGTCAGCATGCGGAAGAACTGCCGAAAGTTGAAATGAACAGCGATGGGCACGAATTTTTTTCGGATCAACGAGAACGCCACAAGCAAACCGAGGAGGGTGGAGACTACGAACATCGCCGAGAAAGCCTGGAGTCCCCAACCCAAAACCAGCGCCATAATACCGAGGCCGGTTAATGTGGTCTTGGCAATGGCAGCCACCAAAGTCTCTAATTCCATCCGTTGCCAGCTGCGAAAGATGGCATAGGCCAACTGGGTGAACGAATCGATGATGCCATAAACGGTAAAAATCCAGATGGCTTGATAGGTTTTGGTATCGTAATCGGTTAATAGATAGTATAGCCATACGAAAATCAGGCAGGGTAAGATGAGCATGATCTTCAATCCGATGGCATGAGAGAGTATCGATTGTGTCTGCAGTTTATCTCGCGCCACCTCGCGAGTAATCCAGGTGTTGAGGCCAAAATCGTTGATGAGAAAGACATAGAACATGATCACAGTGGCGGTATTATACTGACCGAAACCCTCGACGCCAAGATAGCGAGAGGCAAAAGGCATCATGACCAATGCCATGATCATGTGCCATCCCTGCGACAAGGTGACGAAAAACGTATTCCTAAACAAACCGCCCATGATTCTAAGATCCCATTCTCCTAACCGCCATAAGCATCCGATCTATTCGCAAAAACTTTAACCGCTGCCATTCAATGTTCCATTATAAATTTTAATTTAAGCAAAAAAGAACAATATTCAAAGATCAAAAACAACCAAATTATTAATCTATTTTCTGAGGTTAATGACCTTGGCGGTATCTAACCATACCGGCTTGCCTGCTTCGGAACAAGGCTGGGCATCGAGCAAAAATCGCTTTATTTTTACCTGATTGTCGAGAGTCGTTCCTCATGGATCATAGTTACGTGAAGAGTAATCACCCGGTTTTTGTTTCAACTTTGTTTTATAACTTTACTCAACCCTTTGACGCTATGAAAAGAGGCCAGGTTAAACCGACCATTAACACATAATCAGAGAATCATTGCCTTTTCAAGATCATCGCTATTTAGATGGATGCAGTTCCCCTATGACGACATTGATTTTTCTTGATTTTCGCTGAATAATTAGCTAATTTATCCAAAGTAAAAGATATCCTGATTGCTGAGCCAACTCGCTCATCGGATTCGGAAATTCCAACCGCGAGGAGAAAGAGATCGAGTTTTGGGTGATACGTAAGATATCATCCGATTTATTTCTTCTAAGACGAATCTGTCTACTTTCAAGCAAATATTGCTTAAAAGGTGAAAAGAGAGAAGACACGGCAAGCAACCGGTTTAAAACCGATGGGAGTTGCCTTAATAGCAATGAAACGATCAATCGTTGGGTATTTAATCAGGAGAAGATGATTAAAAAACAAAAAATAGATAACCAATCCCTCCTCTGGCTGGCGGCTCTATTAGCAGTGGCATTTTTCGTACGCTTGTATCAGATCCAATTTGGCAAACCGTTCTTATATCATCCCGATGAAATCAAACTGGTGGCGCAAGCCGGCAGGTTGTTATCCACTTATTTTATGGATCCACAGGTATATTTCGCCATCGGTGTCTATCCGCCATTTTTTACCTATCTATTAACCATTCCGTTTGCCCTTTTCATTGTCGGATCGTTGATTTCGGGAAAGATAGATTCACTGGCTGCTGCTAAAACTTTTTACGAAACCACGCCGTTCCCCTTTTTTTTATTGAGCCGCCTGACGGTTGTGATCATGGGAGTATTGTCGGTATATGTACTTTTCCTGATTGTGAAACATCTTTATGGACGAAGATTGGCGTGGATCGCGTCTGTTTTGTTGGCGGTTAACTTTTGTCATGTTCAACATAGCCACTACGGCACCGTAGATATCCCAGCGGCCTTTTTTGCGATGATGGCGGTTTATGCAGCGGTTCATATTTTACAAAAGGGCCATCGCCGCTGGTATATCGCAGCGGGACTGTTCAGCGCCATGGCCGTTGCCACCAAATTCAGCATGTTTTTTGCAATCATCCCTGCTATTTATGCACACGTCCACAAAGTGCTCAGCAGTGGTTTTTCTTGGCAGAGACTTTTCGATAAAAATTTATGGGCGCTCTCCCTCGCCTTGGTCATCGGTTTTTTAGTCTTCTGTCCATTGTTCATCTTGGACTTTTATCAGTCGAAAGCCGGGATGGTGGAAGTCGGTCAGTTCGAAAAGGAGGGCAAATTAGGAAGCGGTGGCGGGCTCTTTTCCTATTGGACAGGCGACCAGGCACCATCCTTTGGACTTTTTTATCCCAGCCATTTGCCCGGTTCCTTCGGAATGGCACTCATGGTATTGACATTATTGGGCTTGTTGGTGATGATCCTACGCCACACCCGCGAGGATGTTTTGTTGCTTTCCTTTACACTTCTGACCTATTTACTATTCGAATCCATCGCCTATAAAGCCATTCGTCATCTGATCCCGGTCGTGCCTTTCTTCATGGTGGCGGCTGCTATGGCTGTGGAAAAAATCAGCACTGCGCTCTTTCGTCATCCTCTGCGACGTTGGGATGCGCTCATTGGTATCCTTTTGGGCTTGATAGGGTTGCAGCTCCAACGCATCTATACCTTTTTCCATACCCTCTCTCAGCCCGATCCGCGCACCACTGCCTATCATTGGATTCTGAACCATATCCCCGACGGCAGTAGGATCATGACCGAGTCGTTTCCCCCACAATTGCCCAATTATTTTGATCCCAAACCGATGGAGCAGATACGCTATCGACTCTATCCGATAAAGTTAACCTCTCGGCGTTTGAACCTAACCAGCGAATTTATCCATACAATTAATGACTCGGGTGTGCAATATTACATCTCTGACGGCTTTACCCGAGCTTTTTTCCAGTGGGAGTATTCTAAGGATAAATATCCTAAAGTGGTACAAGAACGCCAACAATTTTTCGATTGGGTGGAGCAACGAGGAGAACGGCTGCAGATTTTTACGCCGCAAAATCCCATCATCCAGCCTGAGATCATCATCTATCGATTCAATCGAGTCCGCAGCTATTAATGTTATTTCGTAATATTAGTAGAATGGTGTTCATCACCACGTTTAAACGAACGTTCATTGACGATTTTAGTCTCCTTATGGTCTGCGGACGTCGTGAGAGCAATTTCATTTATCTTCATAAGGTTATCTAAATTTAAATACTACATTTACTTGCTTTATAGTTCTACTGAAACTACAGGATGATCGCCAAGATTTCACTTGAATTTAGCCTCAGAAATAATTAATTTAGAAATCTTGTATTAATAAAGTGGAATTGCCACATTTTGAGGGTCAGCGGAAAAATAATTGTCAGGTGAGACGATGGGTTCGCATGAGGTCGCAGAGGCTCGATATGAAAAGGGAACAGAGTAATCCATAACACACCGATTGGGTGATAATGTTAAATTCCCCGATGATAAAAATATTTCGGCAAATATTTATAATTGCAGATATGATATAGAAATTTCGACTATTATTCGATGGGTCATCTATTAAAATATGGTAAACGGCATCCGCTGGCGGCGATGATCATCATCGCAGTCGTTATTAGATTGATTTATATCTTATTATACTCTGATCATTGGCAACTCTATGATACGATCCATTACGTGACGGCGGCGCGCCATATCATCGAAGGAAATGGATTCGGACCGAGCATGCATTTCGGCTACAAGTATGGCCATTATTGTCTGGAACCGATTTACCCCATTTTTATTGCGGTTATTTATTTTTTATTCGGATTTAAGAGCACGATGATCAAGATTTTTCAAATCGGGCTCGCCATCGGACAGATTTTGCTCTTGTATGATTTAGCCAAGTCCTTTCGATCGCGCGCCATCATGTTATTGACAGGAGCCTTTTCAGCTGTATATCCTTTTTATGTGGTAATCGTCGGGTTGGTATATCCAACCCAACTTTTTATCACCTTATTGCTCGGCTTGGTATGGTTTTTGTTACGCTTTTATCGTACGGGCCAATGGGGCTATCTGGTTGGAGCTGGAGTCGCCTATGGTTTGGCGATACAAACCGGCCCGGTTCTGGTTCCGAGCGTGCCATTGGTTTTAATCTTGCTTTGGCGTTTTGCAGCTATTAGAGCCAATGACCTGGTTGTCTTTACCGGCTGCTTATTGCTGACTCTGACACCATGGACGATTCGCAATTATTCATTGTTTCACAAAATAGCCCCAGGACGCGGTTGTTTGGAAGAGCAGCGATTTATCAATCACTTTTATTATCAATTGCTGGCGCAGAGAGCGCTGCAAGATTCTCTCTTTAATGGCCGTAAAATCGATGTTTGTTTCTGCGAGAGAGGTGGATTTACCTGGCTCGATGGTTATTTGGATGGTCGCCAGATCGTTTCTCTGAGGGTTTTGAATGACCGGTTGCCCATTGATGAGAATCGCTATTTTGGAGTGATCTTTGAAGGTCAGCGCCGCATTCGCATGCAGCGATTGCTTGCGTACGAAAATGATATCATCCTTGATGAACAGAATGGTGGCCTATTATTCGATTCGGCTGACACTGTGCGTTGTGTTGCTACCGAAGGGATGATTTGTCAAAAACCGGTTATCGAGTTGACGGATGCTTTGCAAAACAAATGGAACAATAAATTGATATTCGATCGCCCACTAAAGGCGCGCCGTTTTACTTATTTCTTGCCCGATTCCATTCAGCCCGAATCGGTGCGACGAATGGCCCTTTTGGTGTTTTTGGATAAACCCGCTTTAGACGCCAATGGCTATATGTTATGGCTGCAAAATATCTACGAGTTCGATTTATGGAAGGTTAAAGAGGGTAAGCCGCAGGAGTCGCTCGCGGTAGAAAAGCATTTGTTCCATTTGCCCCGTGTAGATGTATGGACCGTATTGATTCGAGAACCCAAGGCCTTTATTCTCGATCACTTTTTGCCGGAATTTTTAAACTTTTGGTCGCCAGTGGTTCGGAAAATCGACACACCGCCCGCTGTGCCCTCGATACTCTTACAGTTTGTATCGGTACTATTTTTTCTTCCTCTTTTGGTTTTAACGCCGATCGGCATGATCAGGTACCGAAAAGAAAAAGCTTTACTCTGGCTTTCTGTGATCTTTATTGCCACCATCGCATTGGGATATTCTCTTTTCTCGACGGAGATTCGCTATCGCTTACCCGTCGATGGATTTTTGATCCTCTGGGCAGCAGCAGGCGCAGTCGCCCTTTGGCAGCGGTTTTGGACACCAGCGCCTATTCAACCCGATTGATGGGACTGCTTCAAGAAAGTTAGATGAAAAATTTAAAATCGATATTGCTGTTTTCTTTAGGCTTCTTGATCTGCATCAATCAGGGTGTGAACATGAACATGGGCACCCTGAGGGGAGGCTTTGAGCGCGGTGTAGATGTCATCATGCCCTTGGATATACCCATGGTGGCACTGATGATTCTTTATCGTGATGGAACACTGAAATCAAAATATTCGATTTTCATTAAAACAATAAAAATTTTGTTCTTTCTCTTTTGGCTTTTGGCGTTGACGGGTGAAGTAGTAGCCTATGAACCAGCCGAATTTCGTGTGCAATTGGTGCAATTGACGCGAGCGCTGTTCATCGGCTATGTAGTGATGACGCGGATGAATACCTATCTCGACCTGCGTGCCTTCATTTTAGGTTTACTGGCTTCGTTGGCTTTCGAGGGTTTTATCGGTGTATGGCAGTGGCAGATCGGGCCCCTGAATCTGCCATTCATGCCCCCATCGACCCGATTTCGCATTTCGGGAACTCTGGCTGTACCCAATGCCTTCGGCGCGTGGTTGATCACCATCATCCCCTTGTGCATGCGCATGACCCTGTACGTGAAACTAAAGCCAAATTATCTCTGGATAGGAACACTGATATTTTCTTTAGCCTGTTTACTGGCCACCTATACGCGAGGCGCTTGGTTGAGTTTTATTGTCACAACGGCCTTTTTTTCGATGATCGATCTGTTAAAGAAAAAAATATCGACGCGACAGTTTCTCTTGTTTGCCGTGTTGGCCATGATGGCTACTATCTTTATCGCTGTCAAATATAGTGGCGCCATAAAAGGGCGAATGGCCGATACCCAGACGACTCTTACCGGCCAGCATAAAAGTAGCAGGCAATATCTGGCACAAGACGCCTTGCGGATCGTAAGAGAAAACCCATGGGTGGGTGTCGGACTGGATAACTACCGATATCATGCGGATCCTGAAATACCCGGCCTGCGCATTGTCCATAATGCCTACTTGCTGGTGGCTGCCGAACAGGGCATTCCAAGCGCAACGCTTTTCGTTCTGTTGATGTTGATGGTTCTACTCAGAGGATGGAGATTAATAAACAACAGAATTGGATTTTTTTACCATACTGGCGCGGCTTCGTTGGCCGGAGTCATCAATTTGCTCATATATTACATGGTGGGGGTGGATTATAATCTGTTCGAAGTGCTATACCAACATTGGCGCTTAATTGGTTTCATACCCGCTGTTCTGGTCTGTGAAGAGAATACCATGAGATGGTTGATGCAACAACAGATTTCGAAAAAGAAACAAGCAATAGGTGAAACTTCTGAAATCAAATCGTTCAATCAACGTCATGCATGGAATGTTAATTTTCGCGGCGGGGCGGATCTGAGCAGATCGCTTGGTATTAATGGGAGGTGACAATGAAAATTAATCGCATTCTGATGATCTTGGTTTTATTTTTTCTCGGACTTTTGCAGGCGCAGGATCGCTTCAATCCCCCCTATCCGCGGACGATCTTTTTCAGCTGTTGGGGCGAAGGTGGCGGAGGTCATCCGGTCTATTCTGTCGGCACCTGGCCACAATTAGCTGCCCGTTTCGATATTCTGACGATCGAAGGACGCAAAGATGGCGTCTATATCGGGCAAAAAATGCGAGAACTGAATCCCAATCAAATCCTGTTTACCCTTGCCGTACGAATGTACACGGGCGATCCGCCGGATTTCTTTCTCTACCGCAGTTATCGTGGTTTTTTAAAGCGCGACATTGTGCCCGGCCAGCGGGAAATTTATGTGGACACGGCCAATGGGGCGGCATCTGGCTTGCAACCAGGCAATTATTACTATTGCTATATCGTGATCGATAATGATGTGATTAAAGTCAATAACATTCCCAACGATACGACTTTTATCGTTGTCGATAATCCGAACGACGACTATGCCGTCAATGTGCCACACAGTGCCGGCGCCATGGTGCGCAGCATTATTCGCGATAGCGGCCCAGGGGTTGTTCCCAATTTTAGCGAATTCTGCCCTGTCGTCGATGGCAAGCAATCCTGGGATTATCTGGTCGACAAGTTTCTGCGCAATTATCCGAATTGGGACAATGGACTCTACGATGGCGTGTTCTTTGATTTTTTCACTAAGGAATTATGGTATGAAAGCTGGACGGTGGATTTTGATAATAACGGCGTAGATGATTACGTGGAACACGGCAGGAACTGGGTCAATCAAAGATGGGCGCATGGACGGGATCTGTGGCTGCTCCGCCTGCGCGAAGCCATGATAGCCAATGCGCCTTCTTTGCCCAATCTCATTTTCCTCAACAATGGCGGCCCCTTGGACCAATGCTATTCCTTGGCACATGGGCACATTTTTGAAGGGTTTCTGAAATGGGGGGGGAGTAATCCAGATAATTATCGAAATTACTTTGTTCCCGATTATCTGGCTTGGATGCAAAATGGTCTGAAGCCTTCGGTGATGTCCATTCAAGATTTTATTCCTGAAAAATGGGCGGCAGACGGTAAGGAGCGATTTTGGAAAATGCGCTTCGGCTTGGCTACAGCTTGCATTTATGAGATGTACTACGGCATCGCCTATGGCTATAATTTCAACGTCGCCCAATGGTATGATGAATTCGAAACCAATCTGGGCTACCCCGTCGATAACCAGATCATCACCTTACCGAATGGCCTGGTTCTGCGTTATTTCACCAATGGCGTGGCGGTGTGTAATCCTACTGGTCAGACGCAGACCTTGAACGCCAGTGACCTTGTCGGTGGACCCTATTATCGATTGAAAGGGGGCCAAGACCCCGTCCATAACAACGGCCAACTTTTCGATACCATGCAACTCTGGGGTCTAACCGTAAATCCTGGCGACTGGCGCGGCGATGGTATTCTGCTCTTCCGCCAGCCGACAACCAGCGTGGCCGATATCATCATCGACAATTTCGATCTCAACGATACTTCCCCGGCCAGCAACCCTGTAGAGCTGACTGGCAATTGGATCAAAAAGGTCACCAAAGGCAGTGTGGATTTATCGCTTATCAATCCTTATTATGTTCAAGACACCAGCAAATTGAACGACGACTCTTATGGCTATCATGCCGTGGCCCCCGGGCAGGGAGAGGCCACTGCCACTTATCGACCGACCATCGGCGTGCCCGGCTGGTACGAAGTCAGCGAATGGCATGGTTGGCATGGGGATTACATCCATTCCTCCCAGGAAGCCACCAATGTTCCCTACGAGATCGTCGTCAATGGCGAAGTGAAATTGCAAGGTATCATCAATCAGCAAATCAATATCGGGCAGTGGAATCGATTGGGGTATGTGCAGCTGCCAAAGGGCACCAACAGTTATGTTCGCATCACTAACAAAGCCAACGGCGTTGTCATTGCAGATGCCATGCGCTTCCATTATATGGGAGACAATTATGAGCCTGACCTTACGCCGCCGCAGCCGCCCAAAAACGTTAGAATACAACAACTGAATTGAGCCATTGAATGGCAACAACGCGAAAAAATTTTCGATATCGGACGTTATATTTTTGGATCATTGCTCTTCTCTTTGTGTGGACTTGCATCGAGGCGGTGCTTTATGTGGGTTTGTCGTTCGCTAATCAGAAGCGCAACTTGTTTTATGGAAGCCATCGCTTCACGAGCAGCATGATCGACCGATTGCTTAAAAAGTCCTTTGATGCCGAATTGGGGTGGGATATTTCGGTACCCGAGCGCAATAATCTGGGCACAAGGAAAAAGACAGATTATCCCCTTCAGCCTTGTTATAAAATCAAGGCCTTTGGCGATTCTTTCGTATATGGTGCCGAAGTAGAAGAAGAACAAACATTTTGTTCTGTTATCGAAACCATGCGGCCATGGTATTGTCTCAATTATGGCGTAGGCGCTTATGGCACCGACCAGGCGCTGTTGAAATACCGACGCAACCAGATCAAGAGTGAATACGTCATTCTGGGCATCTTGTGCGAGAATATCGGCCGGGTGGTGTCGCGATATCCGGGTTTTTATATGCGCATTCCTTTTCCGCCCAAACCACGGTTCGTAAAACGAGGACTGTCCTTTGCGTTGCTGCCTAATCCGATTTCGAACCCACAGCAGCTCTATCGACTTTTGGACGAAGATTATATCGATTCGTTGAAAACGGATGATTACTGGCCGTATTACTATGAAAAAGTACTCAATGCTCCGGAGAAATTGCGTTTTCCGGTGCTCTTTACCATTTTGGGGCATGCCTCCTATTTCAAGAATCTGGCCGCAGTGCCGATTCGCTCATGGCTTGCTCCGTCTTACGAAGTAGATACACAAAAATACAAATACTATCATCTTTATCAGACGGATTCAGAGGCTCTGAGCATCTTGAAATATCTCATCGATCAGTTTGTGAATCTGGCCTCAGAAAGAAATGAAAAACCCTTGATCATCGTCTTTGTCGATCAATATAGCCTTGATTTGATGAGGAAATATAATAAAGTACCTTATGCTCCTTTGCGCGAGTACATCAAGGATCGCGGGTATCCCTTTTTGGATATTGGCGAGGTGTTTGTGAAGGAAGCGTACCAAACCTATTACAATAGTTACAACAGTCATTATTCGGTCGCGGGCAATCGCCGGGTAGCCGAATTGGTCATTGAATATATCGAACATAAATATGAAAAGGATAATGGCTTCTATTAGGAGGATTTATTCCAGAGAAGGCAGTAACCAACGGGCTTTAGATGTTTCATTAGTGATCATGAGTTACCGAAGCGAGAATTCATTCAATGAGTTGGAGAAAGCAAGAGTATGAACATACTTGGTATTTCAGCGTTTTATCATGATTCCGCCGCTGCCATTTTGAAGGATGGAACGATTTTGGCAGCTGCTCAAGAAGAGAGGTTTACACGTAAAAAGCATACATCTGAATTTCCCGTCCATGCCATTCAGTACTGCCTCGAGTACTCCGGCTTGGCGTTGGAAGAGTTGGATGCCATTGCTTTTTACGACAAGCCTCTTTTGAAATTCGAACGGTTGTTGGAAACTTATTATCGTTTTGCGCCAAAAGGATTAGTTTCTTTTCTGGCAGCCATGCCGGTGTGGCTCAAAGAAAAGATGTTCCTCAAGCGTATCATCCACGAAGAATTGGGCAAGCTGGGCAAGTTCGACACCAAAAAAAATCAGTTATTATTTCCCGAGCATCACCTTTCGCATGCTGCCAGCGCCTTCTTCCCATCGCGATTCACAGAGGCCGCCATCCTCACCATCGACGGGGTGGGAGAATGGGCTACTGCGATGATTGGATATGGCAAGGACAATAAAATTAGCGTCTATAAAGAGCTCCATTTTCCGCACTCGGTCGGACTATTATATTCGGCCTTTACGTATTACATCGGATTCGTCGTCAATTCGGGTGAATATAAATTGATGGGGTTGGCGCCTTATGGCAATCCTCATAGCAGCAACACCAAAAAATACATCCAGATCATCAAAGAAAAGTTGGTCGATATCAAAGAGGATGGTTCGATTTGGTTAAATCAAGAGTATTTTAATTATGCGACTGGTTTGCGGATGGTCTATGACGAAAAATGGGAAAAGCTATTTGGTTTCAAGGCGCGCAAACCGGAATCGCCAGTGGAACAGCATCATTGCGATCTGGCGTATGCCATTCAAGTGGTCACCGAGGAGATCGTGTTGAAGATGGCGGAGGAGGCGAAGCGGCTAACGGGGTCGAGATATTTGTGTATGGCAGGGGGGGTGGCTCTCAATTGTGTCGCCAATGGTAAATTGTTGAAGAAGAAAATCTTTGATGATCTTTTCATCCAACCAGCTGCTGGTGATGCAGGGGGAGCCTTGGGTGCTGCCATGGCTTGCCATTATATCTATTTCGGCAAGGAACGGAAAATTGCTGAGCAAATGGACGCCATGCAGGGGGCCTATCTGGGACCAGAATATTCGAACATCGATATCGAATATATGGCGAGGAAATACAAGGCCGTTTATCATCGGTATGATGATTTCGATAAACTCGTCGATAAAGTGGCTGATCTGCTCTCCGAAGGTTACGTAGTAGGCTGGATGCAGGGCCGAATGGAATTCGGCCCCAGAGCCCTGGGCAATCGCAGCATCCTGGGCGATGCACGTAATCCGGAGATGCAGAAAAAACTCAACCTGAAAATCAAATATCGTGAGGGTTTTCGGCCCTTTGCCCCAGCGGTGTTGATGGAAGACTGCGCTTCTTTTTTCGAATTGGATATCCCCTCGCCATATATGCTGTTAATCGCCGATGTCGTCAAAGAGAGGCGCCAGCCACTGCCAGAAAACTATCATGAGTTGCCCTTATGGGATAAATTGTATTACAAACGGTCTGATGTCCAATCCATTACCCATCTGGATTTTTCGGCGCGAATTCAAACCGTACATAGAGAAACCAATGAAAGATTCTGGCAGCTCATCAACCGCTTTAAACAAAAAACCGGCTATGGCGTCATTGTCAACACCAGCTTTAATGTCCGCGGCGAGCCCATCGTCTGTACCCCCACGGATGCCTATAAATGCTTCATGCGCACGGAGATGGACTATCTCGTCATCGGCGATTACCTGTTCGTAAAAACCGAACAACCCAATTGGCAGGATAAGGAAAACTGGAAAGAAGTGTTCAAGCTGGATTGATCGATGAAGAGCCTAAAATCATTTCTGTTCATTACCGTACCGACATTGGTCTTTTTGTTCATTTTTTTCGAAATTGTATTTCGCACCCTCATCCCCGCATGCGATCCGCCAAAATATTATTACGATCCGACAGAAGAAATCATAAGGTTGGATCCGCGAAAACCGACGGGCATTTTTAGTATCGGCCCTTTTGCCAAACCACGGGCAAAATGGCACGTTAATAATGCGGGGTGGAATAGTCCCATCGATTACCACGAACAAAGAATTCCAGGTAAGACGCGCATAGCTATTATCGGCGATTCCTATGTAGAAGCGCTACAAGTAGATAGCCGCGACAGCTTTTCTCGCCAACTGGCGCAAATGCTCGGAGAGGGCTATGAAGTATACAGCTTTGGCATATCGGCGGCACCTTTATCTCAATATCTCTACATGTCCAGATATGTCTGCCGCCACTATCAGCCTGATATCTTGATTATCAACGTCGTACACAACGATTTTTTGGCCAGCATCTATGGACTGCACCGCTGGGGAATGCCTTTCCTGACCATTCGTTTTGCCCCAGATTCCTCGATTTCCGAATACCTCTACGGTTTGGACAGCACCAAAGTGGCGAGCCAAAAACGGAAAGACTTTTATGCCAAATCTGCCGTGTTTCGTTATTTCATCAATAATCTGGCCATCACCCATATTCCCGAAAAGATACGATGGCCTGAAAAAGAAGAATTTTCCGCCAATGTCGTCATCCGCCATGTCAATAAAAAACGCTCGGCCATCTTCAGGCTGACCGACTATATCCTCAAGGCCTTGCGAAAAGAAAATCCTGATCGCATTATCATCGTCATGATGGATGGCTTGCGCGAAGATATTTATAACCAAAAAGATGAAGCGAAAAATCCCCTTGCCTGGCTCTGGAGTATGACCGAACAACACTGCCGTAAGCATGGCATCCAATTTATTAATTTACATCCCATTTTCAAGAGCGACTACATGCTCCATCAGCGTAAATTTAATCCAGAGAATGACGGTCATTGGAACGAATATGGTCATCATGTGGTAGCACGAGCTCTCTACGACGAGATCATGCGTCTCAAAGGAGGGGATAAATACGCTCACGATCTATGATATCGTGATCGTGATTAGCACATCATCAGAGGGTAATCACATCAAAAGCGCGTCATAGCGAGGAGTACAACGAGGAGATATTTTAACTTGCGAATTCTATGTCAATGCTCTTTTTAAGATGAATCACCATTTACCGATCTTTTTTCGATAGGACATTTTGATTTTATATCATCACGATACCGTGAACCATTAAACGAAAGGGAAAAGATATGGACTTTTTGAAGGATCTGTGGGAATTCATGAAAGAAAGGAAGAAGTGGTGGCTGATGCCCATTATCGTAGTGTTGTTGTTGATGGGATTTCTCATCGTCATCGGCGGCAGCAGTGCGATCGCTCCTTTCATCTACACCATATTCTAAAGATGAGGAATAGTATGAATGCTGAGAAAACGAACCAGACCATGCTGGTACTGGTAACGGGCACCATCGTCCTCTTTTTTATATTCAAGTTGAAATGGTTGTTGATCATCGGCATTGTCCTTGGGTTTATCGGCATGTTAATGCCGCGGCCGAGCCGTACGATTGCCATTTATTGGTTTAAGCTGGCAGAACTCATCGGCGCGGTGGTTTCAAAAGTCCTCCTGTCGCTGATGTTTATTCTTTTCTTGTTGCCCATTGCATTTCTGTCACGGCTCTTTCGTCCGGATTTATTGCAGATCAAGCCCAAGAAAGAAGGCAGTTATTACGTCGTTCGTAATTATCTGTACACCGCCGAGAGCATTAAAAAACCTTGGTGATTCCGAGGCAGGTGACCGGCCCAGCAAAGGTGTATAAACCATAAATGGGCTGCTTGATAGATAAAATCCAAAGCGATTCGGTCACAAGCCTTGCGAAACTCGGATTATTTAGATTCAAATTAGGATTTTTTAAAGCTTATCCTAATTCATCTTTTATGTGGGATGATGGAACTCGTAAAGTTACACAGAATCCAAGTCAAGCAATCGGACTGGAAACAAATCATTGCCAAGGTAAGCGTTCTCATCGAAAATGCGAGGCGTTGTGGAAAGAATTAAAGTATTACAGATAGTTGAAGGTTTCAATTTTGGCGGGGCAGAGACCAAGTTACTCGAACTGGTCAAGCGTATGGATCTAGAGCGATTCGAGACGACGGTCATTGGGTTGGGACTGGGCGATGAGATCGCCGACTTGTTTTTTGCATTGGACTGTCGGGTCATGGTATTTCAACGCCAACGGACGGTTGATTTTGGCCTGTTGCGAAGGATTCGCCATTTTATCGCCACCGAAGGCATCGAAATCGTCATGTCCACCCTCTTCTATGCCGATATGATGGCGGCCTTGGCAGGACACAAGGCCGGCGCCAAGGGGGTGTTTTGCTGGGAAACGATTTCTTCGCCCAAATGGCTGGTGCCGCACCGATTATGGGCCTATCGCTATGCTGTGCGTAAAGTGGACAAGGTGATTTCCGTTTCCCAAGCCACCGCACGGTGGTTGGTCGAAAAACGAAAAGTCGCCGAACACAAGGTCATGGTCATACCATACGGCGTGGATATCGAAAAATTCACCCCGCAAGTAAAATCATTGCATCGCCTGGATATCGGCTGCAGCGACAGTGATTTTATCATCGGCCAAGTATCGCGACTCAATGAGCAGAAGGGGCATGTCTATTTGATTGAAGCTGCCGATCGCATTTTACAGCAGATTCCCAACGCCAAATTCGTGTGGGTGGGTGATGGCCCTTTGCGGGCAACTCTGGAGGCGCATATACAAAGCAAAGGCTTGCAGGATCGTTTCGTATTGCTGGGTTTCCGCCAGGATGTTGCCGATCTTTTGCCACTTTTCGATGTTTTTACCTTGCCATCTCTTTATGAAGGGCTGCCGAATGTCGTTTTGGAGGCCATGGCCTGTGGCGTGCCGGTGATCGCCACACCTGTGGATGGCACCAAGGAGGCGGTGGTCGATGGAGAAACCGGATTCTTAATCCCGGTGAAAAACAGCTGCGAACTCGCCAGACGCATCATCCAATGTGCCATGGACGAAGCGTTGCGTCGTCGGCTATCGCTGGCTGCAAGGCGGCGGGTTGAAGAGGAGTTTTCAATAGAGCAACAGATCAAAAGGTTCGAAGAACTTTACCGTAGCTACGCTCGGGGGGGAACACTCCGCCCATGAAGATTTTGATGGTTCACAAGTTTTATTATATCGAAGGCGGTGCCGAACGATATGTTTTTAACATCTCCGATTTATTACAAAAAAAGGGCCATACTGTCATCCCCTTTGCCATGGATGACCCTCGAAATTTTAACAGTGTTTATCAGGAGTATTTTTGCAGTCGGTTCAGCCCCGAACAGTTTTTTTCTACAAAGTCCCTGAAAAAGCGTTTATACCTGGCACGAAGGATTATTTTCAACCAAGAAGCCCAGCAAAAATTAGCCTCCCTCATAGAAAAAGAAGAACCCGACTTGGCGCACGTGCATTCGGTCTACCATCACCTCTCGCCATCGGTGATGCATACCCTGAAAAACTATAATCTGCCGGTAATGCTGACCCTGCACGATTATAAATTGATCTGCCCCAATTATATTTTTCTGGATGGGAAAAACAATCTCTGCGAAGTCTGTCATGGCAAACATTTCTGGCACGCCGTAGCGAGAAAATGTTTCCGCAATTCCTATGGGGCCAGTCTGTTGATCACAATGGAAGCCTATTTCAATTATTTTAAAAAGAGTTATCGAAAAAATGTGGACCTTTTTGTCTCTCCAAGCCAGTTTTTGGCAGATAAAATAATGAAATATGGATATGCCGACAAACCGGTTTTGGTGCAGCCTTATACGCTCAATACCGATCTGTATCAACCTTGTTACGAGCCAAAAGATTATTACGTCTTTATGGGACGATTGACACAGGAAAAGGGTTTGGATTTCTTATTGGCTGCTGCCGCCCAGATTCGCGACATAAAATTGTACATCGTCGGCACCGGCCCCCTGGAGAATGATTTAAAAAAACGCATCGACGAGCAAAAGTTGACTCATATCCAGATGCTGGGGTATAAAAGCGGTGATGAACTGCGGAACATCGTTCGCCAGGCCCAATTTACGATCGTGCCTTCCATTTGGCACGACAATTCGCCGCTGGTCATCTATGAATCCATGGCTTTAGGAAAACCCGTGATTGGCACCAGAATGGGGGGCATCCCAGAACTCATCGAAGAGGGAAAGACCGGTTATACGGTGGCGCGTGGCGACGTCGATGGCCTGGTACGTTGTATACGTCTGTTGGCTCATAATCATCCACAACTTTTAGAGTTGGGGAAAAATGCCAGGAAGGTAGCCGAAAATCGGTTCGGCTTCGAAGCGCATTATAGCCAATTACTGAACCTGTATGAAAAGACTAAAACTTTGATCAAATAATTGCCACCATGAGAATTTAAGATGTCTCATCGCTGGCGGTTTTCGATATGACAGGTGTTTAATATTTGCAAAGCCTGAACCACATCCTTGGGCTTTACCATTTTTGCCATTCATGATCGCGATTGGTGGGAGGTATCACAGCAAAGAATACCCAACAACTCTTACCTATTTTGTTCGGAATAAAGATGACCATAGGGGGATAAATACCGAGTGAAGCATGGCGCCAACACGCTGATGCTTTTTACGTGTCGTTGTAAAAGTGGAAAGATGAGGATAAAGAGAAGGACATGATACACGGGAAAAAAATAGTCGTCGTTTTACCGGCTTATAATGCCGCGGAGACGCTGGAAAGAACCTATTTGGAAATTCCTTTCGACATTGTCGATGAAGTGATCATGGTGGATGATGCCAGCCGAGATCGAACGGTCGAAGTGGCCGAGCAACTGGGCATTCCCACCATCGTTCATCCCAAAAATCTCGGTTATGGCGGCAATCAAAAAACTTGCTATCGTGAAGCCTTAAAACGAGAAGCAGATGTGGTCATCATGTTGCATCCCGATTATCAATATACGCCCAAGTTGGTGGGTGCCATGGCATCGCTGGTAGCCATTGGTCAGTATCATATGGTGTTGGGGTCGCGGATCATCTCCGGTGGCGCCCTGAAAGGAGGGATGCCGCTTTATAAATACATCTCGAATCGTATTCTGACGTTGATAGAAAACATTTTACTCGGGCAGAAAATTTCGGAATATCATACCGGGTATCGGGCCTTTTCCAGAGAGCTATTAACGACTTTGCCACTGCATCGATGTTCGAATGATTTTGTTTTCGACAATGAGATGATCGCCCAAGCCATTTATTTTGGTTTTTCTATTGGCGAGGTTTCTTGTCCGACGAAATATTTTCCCGAGGCTTCATCGATCAATTTTCGTCGCAGCGTCAAATATGGATTTGGGGTGCTGGCAACAGCTCTTAAATTCAGATTGCAGCGGTGGGGGATCGGTCGTTTTGCTCTTTTCCAGAAAGATTAACGATTTGATCGCCCGATAGGTATTTCAAGTGGAATACCACAGGTTGAATCGGTTTCTCATCACCGGGGCCGCCGGCTATATCGGTCGCGGCTGACCGAGCGCTGCGTGCAGAAAAAACACAAAATCCAGTGGGAGAATCCAAAGCCTACCCGAGATTTTACCTCTATCATCGACACGGTGGAAGGATTTCTGGCTATCTCTGCGACGGATGAGCTGATCGCTACCGCCAAGAATATAGGCATGAATGAAGGGATCGGCGGCAGCGATCTCGTACATTTCAAAGATGGAATGATGGGCTGGAGGCAGAGAGAAAAGCAGAACACCACATATGGATAGAAGGAGGCAAAGTCATTCGATGGGGCGGCAAGAATGAAAAAACCGCTCGCCACCTAAAATAGAGCCATATAAAGGAAATAGTTTTTTCCAACTGGCCTGTTGGTCTTGTCCTGGCGATCGAGGATATCCCCTGGCGAACTTTTATTCAGAAATGAGAGGACGCGGCCGCGAGCGGGGTAAAATTTATTTGCTTTTGTCCACAATTTTCAATATATTATAAAAATTTGATTCATGCGAGAGTGGCGGAATTGGCAGACGCGCTAGACTTAGGATCTAGTGTCCTATGGGCTTGGGGGTTCGAGTCCCCCCTCTCGCACTTATCATGTTCAGCGCCATTTGTCGTTCCAAACGAGGGGTCTTTTAAAGGGCTGGTTTTTCCGCATAGAGGTTCTGACTGTAAAATATGCGGCAAATCCTGTTTTAAAGCCTCGAAGAGGTTCGGCATAAAGGCGATTTTTTTAAATAATCAGAGGTGAACACTTTGGAATATCAAATTACATCACAACCCAATTGGCATACAGTGGTTCGTTTTACTATTGCAGCCGAGCAAATCCAGCCAGAGTTACAGAGTAAATATGAAGAATATCAGAAGCATGCCCGAGTTGAAGGATTTCGCAAAGGCAAAGTGCCGGAAGCGTTACTGAAAAAAATGTTCGGCAAAAGCATCGAAGCCGAAGTTTTTGACAAATGGGTAAAGGAGGCTTCGAGAACATTGTTCACGGAGCATTCCTTCGACCTCTTGAATCCTCCAGAAGTGAAGGAAATGCACTATGATGAAGAATCCGGCTTACGGTTTGAGCTGCATTTTGATGTCCGACCAGTTTTCGATATAGTCGGTTTTGAAGGGATGCCGGTCGAAAAAGAAATTTACGAGGTGACCGAAGAAGACGTCGAGCGGATGATGGAAAATATCCGTGATCGCCATGCCATGGTCTTCACAGTGGAAGGCGAAGCCCAACCTAACCATTACTTGGTCGTGGATCTACAAGAGTTGGATGTGACAGGCGTTCCCATCGTGGGTGAAAAGATAGAGCAACAGGTTATATGGTTGCGAGAAGATGATCGGGAATTAACCCCGCAGTTGTTGCATGTAAAGGCTGGAGAGCAAAGGCGGATTGTTCTCAAATCTGAAGACCAGGGTTTAGCTGAGAATAGAAGTGAGAGAAATAGAGAAAAGTATTTTCAGGTCCTAGTTCGCGAGGTCAAAGAACGCCGAGTGCCGGAGTTGGACGACGAATTTGCCAAGGACGTGGGGCCTTATCAGTCGCTGGCAGAATTGCGTGCTGATGTGGAAAAACGCATGAAAGAAGAAGCCCAGCGAGCCACTGAAGAGCACTTTCGCGAAGCATTAGAGGATGAATTGATCAAACGTTTACCTTTCCAGGTGCCCCCTACTTACCTGGAAAGATATATAGATTTGTTTATTAAGGATTTGCGGAAAAGGAACAAAGGAAATATCGATGAAGGAGCGGTACGGTCTTCTGCACGGCCTTTTGCCATTCGTAACCTCAAATGGATGCTGATTCGCGAACGGATGCTGGAACAATTTAACCTGCGTGTCTCGGATGAGCAGTTGCAGCAAACACTTCAGGAGTTTGAGAAGCAAGGGGAGGAAGGTCGCGCCGAGGTGGAGAAAATAAAGAAAGATCAGCAACTTCGCGAACACTTACGCGATCATTTAGAGGATGAAAGAATCTACACCTTTTTAGCCACAAGGGCAAAAGTGACCGAGGTTAAAAAGAGTTGGCAGGATAAAGCGAGACACAGCCATCAATCATCAGAAGAGGAGGAATAAGGAGTTTTTATGGGACTGGTACCAATTGTTATCGAACAGACGGGACGCGGCGAACGCGCTTATGATATATTTTCGCGATTGTTGAAAGAACGCATTGTTTTTCTTGGTTCTGCTATTGATGACACAGTGGCCAGCCTGGCCATTGCGCAACTGTTGTTTTTAGAAGCCGAAGATCCGGAGAAGGATGTATATCTTTATATTAACAGTCCAGGCGGCTATGTCAATGCGGGTCTGGCGATTTACGATACCATGCAATATATCAAACCGGATGTTTCGACGATTTGTATGGGCCAGGCGTCCTCCATGGGAGCGTTGTTGTTGGCGGCAGGTGCCAAAGGAAAACGTTTTGCCTTGCCGCATTCGCGCATCATGATCCATCAACCCATGGGTGGAGCCCAAGGCCAGGCCAGTGACATTGAAATACAGACCAAAGAGATTCTTATCATTCGCGAAAAGTTGAACGAGATACTGGCGTATCACACCGGGCAGCCGATCGAAAAGATCGCCAAAGACACGGATCGCAATTTTTTCATGAGCCCAGAAGAGGCGCGCGAATACGGCATCATCGATGAAATCATGGTGCGCAAGACAACCATACCCAAAGGAAGGAAAAAATAGCAACTTCATGGATCAACGTCCAAAAAATACGCGGCGGTTGGAGATTTGCTCTTTTTGCGGCAAGAGCTCATATCAGGTGGAGACCATCGTAACGGGGCCAGATGTGAGCATTTGCAACGAATGTGTCACCATTGCCAACAAGATCATCGCGCGGGAAAAATCACGTCAGGGCTATTATTCGCTTGGAAGAATTCCAACCCCCGCTGAGATCAAGGCAGAACTGGATCGTTTCGTCATCGGCCAGGAACATGCCAAGAAGACCGTTGCCGTTGCTGTTTATAATCACTACAAGCGGGTGGAACGCTCGCGTCCCAGTGATGACGTAGTGCTGGAAAAGAGCAACGTCATCTTGATCGGCCCTACTGGTGTGGGAAAAACGTTGATCGCACAAACCCTGGCTCGATTCCTGAAGGTGCCGTTTACCATTGCGGACGCCACCACCCTGACCGAAGCCGGCTATGTCGGTGAAGATGTAGAAAATATCTTGGTGCGCTTGTTGCAGGCAGCGGACTATAATCTGGAACGAGCCGAACGTGGCATCGTTTACATCGACGAGATCGACAAGATCAGCCGCAAGAGCGGCAATCCTTCCATCACCCGTGATGTTTCTGGAGAGGGCGTACAGCAGGCCTTATTAAAAATATTGGAAGGAACTATTGCAGCGGTACCTCCCAAGGGTGGACGTAAACACCCCGAGATGGATTTTATCAACATCAACACCCAAAATATCCTGTTTCTTTGTGGCGGGGCGTTCGAAGGGCTGGACAAGCTGATAGCCACTCGGCTCAATAAAAAAACGATTGGTTTTGGCGCAGACATCGAACATCAGGGGCTCAAAACCAATAGCGAGATTTTACAAAAGGTGGAACCGGAGGATTTACTGCAATACGGCCTCATCCCCGAACTGGTGGGCCGCTTGCCGATTATCTGCACCTTGAGTGAATTGGACGATGAAGCCTTGCTGAAGATTTTGACCGAACCGAAAAATGCCCTCACCAAGCAATATCAAAAACTACTGGCCATGGATAACGTGGCATTGGAATTTGAGGAAGACGCATTGAAGGAAATCGTTGCCATTGCGAAAAAACGCGGCACTGGCGCGCGCGGCCTGCGTTCGGTGATGGAAGACATTATGCTCGACATCATGTATCATCTTCCTGCACACAAAGAGGTCATCGGCTGCCGCATCACTGCCGATGTGGTGACGAAAAAAGCAGAACCCATCTATAAAAAGCGCAAATACCCCACTGCGACGGGATCTGATATGAAAGAATCGGCAGCGTAAGAAATTTGTTTCTCAGTTGCGGCATCCCGGCAGAAAGCTATTCGGCCGGGATGTTTTGTTTTAAACAAGCAGAGAAGATCAAGCAGGTATGAAGATAACCCATGTCAAATACGTCAAATCGGTCTATCATATCAAAGATCTGCCCAAAGATCGGTTGCCGCAAATCGCCTTTGCCGGACGTTCCAACGTGGGCAAATCGAGTCTATTGAATGCCATGCTGCAGAGGCGTAGATTGGCATACGTCAGTGCTACCCCAGGCAAGACCCAATGCTTAAATTTTTACCGCATTAATCACGCTTTTTATTTCGTCGACCTACCAGGATATGGTTATGCCCGTGCTCCGAAGACATTAAAACGCAATTGGCAGGAGCTGATTACGACCTATCTGCGCGATAGCGAGGAATTGCGTCTGGTCATTTCGTTGGTTGATTTACGACATGAAACCTAGCCTCTCTACTTGGAACTCTGGAATTGGCTTGATAAAATAAAAAAACCATTTATAGTGGTTGGCACCAAAGCCGACAAGCTTTCTAATTCGCAAATTCAGGCTCAGCTACGATATTATGGCCAACTTTTCTCCACTTCGTCACAGCAGCCGATCATCCCGGTTTCCGCCAAGACGAAAATAGGCCGAGAAGCCCTGTGGCGGCATGTGTTACATGTTTTAGAATAACGGATTATTCTTAAAAAATTTTGATCATATTGAAAAAAAAACTTGACGATTATCAACTTTTTTTCTATATTTGAAAAAGAAAAGTGAATTGAGCTCAAAAACGAGTTCCCCAAATTGTTCGCGAGCTAACAAAAGATCATATACGTCGACGGTAATGATCAAGTCTCCAAAAACTATTGCATTACCGAATGTTCCACCGACAAAATGGCATCTAAAAATAGTTACGAAAAATGAAAAACCGTAAAAAGGTGATGATTTTGAGTACTATTTTCCCTGTGTTATCATTCCTGCAAATGAGTCGACGATTTTCCGTGTGTCATGCATTTATCAATGATGATGCCTTCATGCAATTTATCGTTATTAGGGATTATTATACCTTTAATTTTTAACTAAATAGAAGCTAATCGTCTGGGAAAGTTTTTATGGACATTAATTAACAAAACCAACAACCGAATTCACTTTAACTACGCAAAAAGGAGGTGATTTGTTTCGAAAATTTAACCATTAATTAATTCCTTTTAAACCTATCCAAATGTAGGAGAATTTACAGAGGAGAATGCATGAATATGAAGACACAACACAAAATCACCCTCATGGTATCTGGCGTTCTGCTGCTATCGTTGATGCTGTTCCTTAGCTGTGTGGATATCCCCAATAAGGAACCAGCCATCCCTGATCCGGTAGGAGCATATCGCTTCATTCATGCGGCAACCGATTTAGGTGATGTGGGCATCAAGATCGATGGCGTATCCAAAGGCAATTTGGCCTTTAAAGGCATTTTAAACCATGATTGGTATCCGGCCGGAACCAGACAGGTTTTGCTGTCCAATGGCGATACGCTATTGGTTTCGGTGGCCACCGAAATGCGAGGCACTTTTTGCATTTTGGATAAAGAAAAGGATGCCCGAGCTTTTATTCGCTTGCAGGAGAGGAGAACCTTCGATTCCGCCACGTTGGGCGAAAAAGGGGCTGTACGGGTGGTACATCTGTGTCCAGATGGGCCGAGCCTAACTTTCTCGGTAGCTGGTGCAGAGACGGTTGATTTGGGCAGTCTCGCCTATAAAGGCGTTGGTTCTTATAAAACTGTCACGCCTGGAAATTATAATTTAGTCGGCAAGGATGGTAACAACACGCTGGTCGATTGGCCCATCACCGTTGGCAATACCAGGATGACGGTCTTGATCGTCGGCAAGGCAGCCTCGCTCTCAGTGATGCCTCTCAACGACAATTAATATTCAATTTGCATAAATCGGAAAAATGGTTGAATTATTCGGAGGCCATTCTATGAAACAAAAATTATTGCTCGTGCTCATCTGTTCCCTGGTCATTCCCGCAGTGTTGTTCGCGGCCGATACAGGAAAGCTGAGCGGCAAAGTGATCGATAAGGAAACCGGCGATGTATTGCCGGGCACGAACATTCTGCTGGTCGGTACCTCGATGGGCGCGATGACGGATGTCAATGGCAATTACGTCATACTCAACGTGCCGGTAGGGGTGTATTCTATTCGTGCATCCTTTGTCGGTTACCGCACGGTGACCATCGAGAACGTCCGCGTCAGCAGCGGTCTGACCACGACTCAGAATTTCGAACTTACTTCTCAAGCCCTGCAAGCCGGCGATATCACCATTGTGGCTGAACGACCTCTGGTCAATCCTAATGCCACCAACGCCGTGCGCATCCAGGGTTTTGAGGATTTCAAAAACATCCCGACGCGCAACGTCAATACCATCGTCTCGTTGCAACCTGGTGTGGTGACTCGCGACGGTAACCTCTACATCCGTGGCGGTCGTCCGGAAGAGGTAGGTTACATCCTCGAAGGAGCCAGCACCCGAGATGTTATGACAGGTAATAACTTGGTAACGATGATCCCCGACGCGCTGGAAGAATTCCAGGTGCAAGCCGGTGGTTACACTGCTGAATTCGGCGGCGCCAACGCCGGTATCGTGCGCACCACCTTGCGTTCGGGCACACCGAACTATAAATTAACCCTGCAGGCTGAAACCGATAATTTCAGCGACCCAGGCAAGAAATTCCTCGATACCTATTCTTACGGCTATAGCGATTATACCATTACGGCTTCAGGTCCCGTGCCCATGACCAACAAAAAGGTGAAATTCTTCGCGGCCGGTCAGAATACTTATCAGGGCACGCGCTATGTGCGCTACTGGAAGGGGTTTGATTTTTACCATGAAACCGACCCCACCAAGTTTGATGATAACCATTTTCCACTGGTCACCACTAACTTTGGCGATACCATCAAACAAGGCCTTCATATGAAGGACAACTGGATCGATAACAGTTCGCAGATGGATTGGCGGGGTGCTGGCACGCTGGTATATGATGGTTCTTCCTTTAGGGTACGCATGGCAGCTAACCTCTCTTATCAAAAGCTGGAAAACTCCAGTCTGACGAATCCCGCCAATTTGATCCTGGCGTTGGGTCGAACCGGTCATACCCTCACCAGCACCGGTCTGTACACTTTAAAAGGCACCTGGGTTGCAAGCGCAAAGACCTTTGCTGAGGCGACCATCGATTATTTCGATTATCGCAACAAAAATTATGATGATGCTTTTAAAGACAACTGGTGGCTCTATGCCGACAGCATCGCCAATGCCGCAAAAGGGTACACATATAAGGAATGGCGCTCTGCCAATGTCGGTAATGCCATCGATCTCTATGGCTTTGATTTTGCCCATCCCAATGCCCCGTGGGGATACAGCAAATCCAAACGCCATTATGTATCCGGTACTTTAGCACTGACCACCCAATGGAAGAATCACGAACTTCGCATGGGCGGTGAGTTGCAACGCTGGACGGTGCGTACCTATACCGCTGATCCTTTCGGGATGTGGAGAAGCTACTACCAGGGTCGTCCGGATGTTTTCAACGCTGCGCGCAAGGGTGACCTCATTGCCTACGGTACGGTGTTAAACGGCACTGGAGCCGGCGGTTACGGTTACGACCTCTGGGGAAACGAGATTGATGATAATTTCCATGGCCTGGATCGCCCGAAAACACCGACGTATGGCGCCGTTTATCTGCAGGACAAATTCGAGGCCAAGCAGTTGGTCATCAACGCCGGTGTGCGTTTGGATTACATCAATAATGATGATTTTGTTTTCGAAGATCCGCGTAATCCTGCATGGGATCAGCAAGCACATACACTCATTGTCGATCAGTTAATTTTCCGCGGTGGCAAATGGTATGTCAGCCCGCGTTTGGGTCTGGCCTTCCCGGCCACGGATCGCACGGTCTTCCATGTGCAATACGGCAAGTTCGTCCAGGCACCGACGCTGAATGTGCTTTATCGTAACATGCGCGTTTATGACCAGATGTTCACCGGTGGATTTGCTTTCATGAATCCGCCAGGCTATGGCTTGGATCCTCAGGTCACTACCCAATACGAGATCGGCTTTAATCAGCAATTCGCTGATAATGCCTCGTTCGACATTACCGCATTCTATAAAGACATTCAGGATTGGGTGACGACGGGCCGTATTTTAGGTGGACCCACGGATCGTATTTCCTACTACAATATCATGCAAAATGGCGCTTTTGCTACCACCAAAGGTGTTGAATTGTCCTTGACATTGCGTCGTACCAATCGAGTTGCGGCTCAAGTTAACTATACCTATTCCTCGGCATTGGGCACGGCTTCAGCACCAGCCTCGACCATTGCAGGAACCGAGCAAGGGACTGGTGTACCAACCATCATCAATCCATTGGATTTCAACCGTCCGCATGTCGGTTCTATCAACGTCGACTATCGCTGGGGTAAAGGTGATGGCGGCAAGATTCTCGAACAACTGGGAGCCAATCTGCTGATCACTTTCCAGAGCGGACATCCCTACACCCTGAGAACCGGTGCCACCGGACAACAGGATGAAAGCTTTGGCGGAACCATCAACGATCCACGTAACCGCATCCCCTTAGAAGCGATCAATACTTCTTACACACCATGGAATTGGAACATTGATCTGCGCGTGGACAAGACCGTGGATTTCGGTCCTCTGGCCGCCAATTTCTACGTCTATGTTCAGAACCTGACCGACAAGCGTAATGTCATCAACGTCTATGAGCGCACCGGCAATGCTTGGGATGATGGATTCCGCGCCCTGTCGCAGATCAGCTCTTCTATTGCTGCAGCGCACGGTAATGAGCGCTACTGGGCATTATACGATGCCATTAACCTCTCCGGAAACGGCACGAACATGGGTCGCACCTGGGGGTATCTGCCCTTTGGTACACCGCGCCAGATTCGCGCCGGTATTCGGTTAGAGTTCTAAATTTGACGGATTGAACAAACCAGTGTGTGGTTTTCGGATCAGCCCACCACACACGTGGTGAAAAATGCGAAAATTAATGAGAACCGTACTTACGGAGGTAGCGAATGAAAAAAGTGATGATTCTTCTTCTCGTCCTCGCTGTCGGCTGGTTTTTACAAACCTCGACAAGCTATGCTAAGATAGAGGCGGGAAGCAAACCCAATGCGCACCTGCTAAAGACCACGGCCAATACTACCAACCGCACGTTGGTGAATATCGGTCAGGTCTCCAGCTGGATATATGCCGACGGAATTTCCGCCAATGAGCCGCACGGCAATTCGGGTTTCTATTATCCGCGCGGCAGCACCCCAAAAACCGCCTGTATCTTCCAGGATGGTTTAATTGTTGGTGGATATGTCCAGGACGGTATTGATCCGATGTTGCGCGTCGGTGGTCAGGCATATTCTGCCGGCACCATTCAGGGTGCTATTATCTCCAAGGGTGTAGCTGAAAATCCAAACGATGCCCAAAAAGTCAATCGTATCTGGCGAGTTCGTCGTGACTTTGCCACCGTATCCAATGATGGCTTGAGATTGGATGCGGCAGAATTCAACGATGTCAATGTTGCAGATGTGACCGATGGACAAATCCAGGAACTGCGTGATATCTACCGCCAGGACTGGATCGATTGGCCGACCTATAAAGGCGCGCCGTTCTATGATGCCGATGGAGATGGCGTCTATACACCGCAATTCAACGAAGATGGCACTCCCAAGCTCTATCCAGAAGCCGACGAACCTGGTTATGCCGGTGGCGATCAGGTGGTCTTTTTAGTCTGCAATGACCTGGATGGATCGAGAACGGCTACGTTCTATGGTTCGCCCCCTATTGGCTTCGAATTGCAGGTAGTCTTGTGGGCCTATCAGCGCACCGATGGCTTGGGCAATTGCATCTTTAAACAGTTCCGTCTTATTTATAAAGGTCGTGCGGAGACGCCGTCCAACGCCTATATCGATAGCTGCTATTTCTGTCAATGGTCAGACCCCGATGAAGGGGAAGCCGGTGATGATTTGGCGGGATGCGATACGACCCTGAGTCTCGGCTATGTATATAATGGTTCTTCCAACGATCCGGTATATTCTCAGGCAGGTTATCCGCCCCCAGCCGCTGGCTATGACTTTTTCGCCGGTCCGCGCGTGAAGAAAGCAGGCGGTAAAGCGATATTCGGATTGAAGGAAATTGATGGTTATGTCAATTTACCCATGACTTCGTTCGCGTTCTTTGCCGCTGGTACTCAGGACTCTGACCCCGACCGTGGCGGGCCATATACCGGTACGCAACAGTGGTGGAACCTGTTACGCGGTTATCGTCCGCGGCCTATCAGTCCACCCGAACGCTGGAAAGATCCTCAGGGTAACCCCACCATGTTCCGCGTGCCAGGTGATCCGGTCACCGGAACCGGTTGGGTGGATGAGGGTCCGGCTGATCGCCGCATCTTGTTGGTGTCCGGTCCATTTGTACTCGCTTACGGCGATACCAACGAAACCGTTGTAGCCGCACTGGGTGGTATGGGTTCCGATCGTTTGTCCAGTATTTCGGTGTTAAAGTTCTACGATCGTTTTGCTCAGAACGCCTTCGATGTTCTCTTTGAATTGCCCTCTGCACCACCGAGCCCAACAATGAAAGCCACTGAATTCGACGGCAAAATCCTCCTCAATTGGGGGTTTGACCCTGTTGCCGTGGCTAAACTCGAAGGATTCGAAAGCAAAGGGTATAAATTTGAAGGATATAATGTTTATCAACTGCCCAATGCCGGAGCCACCCCGGCGCAGAGCATCAAACTAGCCACATATGATGTGGTCAACGAGGTTACCACGATCATACAGGAAACCTTCGATGCCACATCCGGCCAAGTGCTGAAACTGCCAGTACAAGTGGGCAAAAACACCGGCCTGAAGCGTACCTTTATAGTCGACTATGATAAATTTCGCAATCTACCCCTGGCCAATGGGCGGACCTATTATTTCGGCGTTACTGCCTATAGTTACACCGAAGACGAAATGGCGACCACCAAAACGCTGGAGAGCACCATTGCCGTTGCAACGGTAGTACCACAAAAACTGAAACCCGGTTATCGCATGGGTGATAAAGAAAGTGCCATGTTAGAGGTGACCCATACGGGACCGAGCGATGGCAAAGTCGAAGTAACGGTGGTAGATCCTTTGTCTTTGACCGGACATGAATATAAAGTCACGTTTGGTACCGATGCCGAAGGACACGACATCTGGAATCTGACGGATGTGACGATCAACAAGGTTTTACTGGCTAATCAGACCAATCAGTCTGGCGATGATGATTATCTGATTGTTGATGGCATGTTGGTCAAAGTGATTGGTCCAGAGCCTGGTATCAAGCATGATGATATGTACTCCACCGATGACCAGAGTAAATGGGGGTGGAATTGGGTGGCCGGAACTAGAAGGCTGACCTGGGCAGGCGGTGCGAACGGTTTCGAATTCGAAGGTTTTCGGGGAGCACTTGGTTGGGCACAGCCAGATGCCTTCTGGGGTAGCGGATATTTATATCCGCCCTATCTGCTAAAGCCGGTATTACTCAAGCTGGCAAAGGTGAGTGGTGATGGTGTTTTCGATCCCAACGATGAAAATGTCTCTTATGGTTACCGCTACTTGCGTGGTGCTGGAAACCCACCAGCAAAGCCGGAATTTGCACCTTACATTGTGAATCCTTCGGGATCATATTCTTATCAGGATTATACCAAGTCAGTACCGTTATCAGCCTGGGATATTTCTGATCCGGCAAAACCCCGACGTTTGCGGTTAGGCTATTTAGAAAACAATGTTGCCGGTGGTATGGTCGATGGCAAATACTGGCCACCATTCTATAATGATGCGGATAATGTCGCAGCAAGCGGTCCGCGAGAATGGTTGTGGATTTTTGATTTAGACTATGGTGAAACGCCGGAACCTGCGCAGATGGTTAATGTGATAAGCCCGCAGCCGATCATGTACTGGGCTACGTGGGCCAATCGCGCCACCAGCGGATGGTCTCCAGGAGGTACGGGACAAGATCAAATGGCAATTTATCCCAATTTGCCAAACAGCGTGCTCGATACCTTTACCTTCAAGTCCACAGCCCCGAGCTATTCAGACGCAGATGCGAAGGATGACGTGAAAAAGATCAACGTCTTCCCGAACCCGTACTATGGCTTTAACATCGTCGAGAAGAACCAGTTCAACCGGTTCGTGACCTTTAGCCATCTGCCGCCCAAGGCCACGGTTCGTATCTTTAACCTGGCGGGTCTACAGATCCGTGCCTTAGAGAAGAACGATCCGAGCCAGTTTATGACTTGGGATTTGCAGAACGAAGAAGGGTTACCGGTTGCATCGGGTATCTATATCATCTACATCGACATGCCGGACCTGAAGACGACCAAGACGCTCAAATTGGCCGTGATTCGTGAGCAGCAGTTCTTGCCGCTTTACTAATAGCCAGCGCTGTGCAATCGTGCTGGAGAGCACGATTGCACAGTAGGCGGTTCACAGTAATGGTGAGTTAAATTGAGCGTATACTCAATGCAATAAACTTGATAGGAGATACATTATGAAAGATTTTTTGCATAAAGCATTAATTGTGAGCTTGGCTATCCTGATGACGGCATCGGTGGCGGTGTTTGCCGGTGCCCCGAATCGCGCGGGTACCAATGCGGCTTCCGAATTGCTGATTCCAGTTGGCGCCAAATACATCGGCATGGGCGGCGCTGCGGTTTCCAGCGTGCTCGGCATGGATGCCATCTATTGGAACCCCGCCGGATTGGACAGATGGGATAACCGGGCTGGAGCCATGTTCTCACAAATGACCTACATTGCCGATATCGACGTGAGCTATGCAGCTGTTGCTGCCAATTTCGGTGGCATCGGCACCGTCGGCCTCAGCTTCAAGAGCCTGGCCTTCGGTGACATCCCCATCACCACCGAAGACGCTCCAGATGGCACAGGTGCCCTCTTTTCGCCACAGTTCATCACCGTGGGATTGACTTATTCTCGATCGTTGACTGACCGGGTCGCTGTCGGCGCAAATCTGAAACTCATCTCCGAGACCATCGACCGCGTCGGTGCAACAGGCGTTGCCTTTGATATCGGTGTGCAATATCAAAACTTGGGCGATATCGATGGCCTCAGCGTCGGCGTGGTGCTGAAGAACCTCGGCCCAGGCATGAAGTACGACGGCAATGGCTTGTTACGTAAAGCTGATCCAGTGGATGTCTCACGCTCCACTTCATACTACAAAGTGGTGGCCGGAACCGATGAATTGCCATCAACCATGGATATCGGCGTGGGCTACAAAAAGACGATTATGGAAAAGAATACCATCGACTTACAAACCACCTTCGTCAACCATAACTACGACAACGACTATGTCAATGTTGGGTTGGAATATTCATTCGATAAGATGTTCTTCCTCCGCGGTGGGTACGCCTACGCCACTGGAAGCGAAAAAGATATCACTGGCGCAAAGCCGCAAATTTTTGGCTTGTGCTTGGGCGCTGGCTTGAAATATGATTTCGGCGGCGTACAAGTAGGGCTCGACTATGCCTACCGTGATGTCGAATACTTTTCAGGAAATAACGTGTTTACTTTGACGCTTGGATTCTAATATAAAACAATCTTCCTGAAAAGGAAAAGGGCCGGAATACCATCACCGGCCCTTTTTTTTTACTTTTTTGAAAATGGATTTTTTTGTATATTTGATTAAGTTTGGAACACCTATTAAATGAAAAAACAACAAAAAGCTCTCCATTAGAGGTAATAAAGAATCTGAGTTCGAAACCGATCTCTTGATATTCTATAGAAGCAGAAACACTGTCAATTATAAGAATCCAACAAGAACTCAAGCCATATTGAAAAAGAGGACCATCATGAAAAAAAGAATCATTTATTTTTTGCTCATTTACATGATGTGCTATGGCATTTCTGTACAGGCATCGGAAAGGCTGTCGATCAGTCTCGACGTGGCACAATTTGCCGGTGCCGATAATCAAACATATCTAGAACTTTACTATTCTTTACCAGAAAAAGAGATCACCTATAGGCGCAACCTGCAAAATCTTTTCGAGAGCAACATCCTGTTGACGTTGCAAATCAAACAATCGGATACCTTATGGGCCACCAAGACCTGGCGTGTAAGCAATACCGTGAAGGATACTAGCAAATCGGCTCTGAAGGAGCAGTTAATCGATCTCATCCGCTATCCTATCAGTGCTGGAAAATCCTATCAAATTCAACTGTTTGCTCGCGATCTCCATTCTGGAAGATTGGATAGCGCTGCCGTTGCCTGCACCGGCCATGATTTTAATCTGCCAGGACTACAAATAAGCGATATCCAACTAGCTAACAACATCCAACCTTTCGATAGCTTGTGTTCTCGCTCTTTCCAAAAAAGAATTTATTGTGTCACACCGAATCCAGAGTTGACTTTTAGTGGCAGTGAAGGTGCTCTTTACTATTATTTCGAGGTTTACCATATCGCCGATAATATACAAAGTGGACCTTATTACATTTCATGCATTATTTTGGACGGTAACGGCGATGTCTGCCAACAGATTCCCCCAAACAAGCAATATAAAAAAGTAAGGCAGAATATGAGCCGCGAGATAGGGCAATTTTCCATCAACAACTTGGCCAGCGGTTTATATGAATTGGTTTGCACGGTCAGTGATTCTTTGGAACATATGAAAATCACCAAGAGTAAACGTTTTCTGGTACGCAATCCAACCGTCAAAATGATCGCACAAAACATTGTAACAAGATCAGTGTCTGACTATAAATTTTTAGAAGGTATGACCAAAGAGATGTTAGATGCAGAATTTGACAAGATGGAGCCCATACTCACTAAAAAGCAAAGAGATTTTTATAAAAAAATCAAGGAATTTGAAGGCCGAA
>FWWM01000709.1_pt1 | contig 48647 bp, 38 predicted proteins | sample 2228351 | NCBI WGS metagenome assembly FWWM01 (sample SAMEA103939774, study PRJEB20133) | metagenome | reverse complement strand
AGACTTGCCGTTTATGTTTCGGAGGGCGGCCCTCCTGGGCCGCCGCCGTGGGCTGGAAAATGGGATCGGCGCGCCGGGAGGCGCGCCCTCCGAGAGACGAGCCCCTCGCTTGCTGTTTATGTTTCGGAGGGCGGCCCTCCTGGGCCGCCGTGGGCTTGCCTCGTTTGGGAGCGGCGCGCCGGGAGGCGCGCCCTCTGAGAGCGGTGGGCGAACCGCTTCACCTGAAAACAGGAGGCGAGTAAAGCCTCGACTCGGTCCAGCGGATCCACCGCCACCACGCTATCCAAATTCAGGGTCACCACGGGCTCCACATAGGCGTTGACCGCATGGCCACCGATCACGCAAAATCGGATGCCATGCTCCCTCAGCAACCCGATCGAGCTTTCCAGAAAATCGGATTGATCCATAAGGATGGTTTTCCAGAAGGTTCGCGCGCGCATCGGGGTTCACTGTCGCTCACGCAGATGGGACTGGATCCCCATGGCACCCTCCTCGAACCCCTATGATCGTTCCGCTCCCAGGATCTGGCGCAGCCGCCCCTGGAATTCGTTCAGGGTGAGCAGCGCTTGCAGGGGGGTCATGTTCACCAGGTCCAGCCCCAGGAGCTCCTGGAGGAGCCGCCGAGCCTCCTCGAACGCCTCGGGGAGCGCGGGGGGGTGCTCGCGGTGGGGGGCGGGGAGGGCCGGGCCGGCCCGACCGCGCTCCAGTTCCTCCAAGATCTGGCGGGCCCGCCGGATGAGCCGATCGGGCAGGCCAGCCAGCCGCGCCACGTGGATCCCGTAGGATTTGTCCGCCGCCCCGGGCACCACCCGTCGCAGGAACACCACCTGATCCCCCACCTCCCGCACGGCCATGGTCAGGTTGCAGGCCCCCTCCAGGTGGTCGGCCAGCCGGGTCAGCTCATGGTAATGGGTGGCGAACAGCGTCCGCGCCTGGACCTCGTCGTGGAGCATCTCGGCCACCGCCCAGGCCAGGCTCATCCCGTCATAAGTGCTGGTCCCCCGCCCCACCTCATCCAGGATGACCAGGGAGCGTGGGGTGGCGTGATGGAGGATGTAGGCGGTCTCCAGCATCTCCGCCATGAAGGTGGAGATGCCGGCGGTGATGTCGTCGCTGGCCCCCACCCGGGCGAACAAGCGGTCGACCACCCCGATGCGGGCGGAGCGGGCGGGGACGAAGGAGCCCATCTGGGCCATCAGCACGATCAGAGCCACCTGCCGGATGTAGACCGACTTGCCGCTCAGGTTGGGGCCGGTAAGGATGATCAGGCGGCGCTCGTGGCTCAGCTCCGTGTCGTTGGGGACGAAGGATTCGCCCGGGGGCAGGTGGCGCTCCACCATGGGATGGCGGCCCTCCCGGATCTCGATCCGATCGCCCTCCTCTACAATGGGCCGCGTGTAGCCGTAGCGGGCGGCTGCCTCCGCCAGTGCCTGGTAGACGTCCAGCTCCGCCAGCCGGCGGGCCACCCCCTGCAGCCGCTCGATGTGCTCGGCGACCTTCCCCCGGACCTCCACGAAGAGCTCATACTCCAGATCCTCGATCCGATCCTGGGTGGCCAGGATCTCCGCCTCCCGGGCCTTCAGCTCCGGCGTGACGAATCGCTCCGCGTGGGTGATGGTGGCCCGGCGCTCGTAATCCAGAGGGACCTGGTTCGCCTTGGAGCGGGGGACCTCGATGAAGAACCCGAAGACCTCGTTGTAGCGGACCCGCAGGCTATCGATCCCGGTGCGGGCCCGCTCGCGGGCCTCCAGCTCGGCCAGCCAGCGCCGGCCCTCCTCCTGGGCGCGGCGCAGCCGATCCAGCTCCTCATGGTAGCCGGGCTTGATCAGCCCGCCCTCCCGCAACAGGATGGGCGGGTCGTCCACAATGGCCCGCTCAATGAGCGAGACCACCTCCACACATGGGTCCAGCTCATCCCGGAGAGCCTGAAGGCGGGCGGCCTGGACCCACAGCAGCCGGCTCTGGATCTGGGGGATCCGCTGCAGGGCCCGCTTGAGGGCCACCAGGTCGCGGGCGTTCGCGTTGCCGAATCCGATGCGCCCCACCAGCCGCTCCACGTCGTAGATCCCGTCCAGCAGCCGGCGCAGGTCCTGGCGGAGCAGCCCGTCCCGCACCAGCTCCTCCACCGCGTCCAGCCGTGCCTGGATAGTGGCGACGTCCACCAGGGGCTGGAGCAGCCAGCGGCGCAACAGCCGCGCCCCCATCGCGGTGACGGTGTGGTGGAGGACCGAGAACAGACTGCCCTCGGTGCGGCGCTCCCGGATCGTCTCGGTGAGCTCTAAGTTGCGCCGGGTGATGGGGTCCAGCCCCATATAGGCGTCCCGGTGGTAGGTGCTGAGGCGGCGCAGGTGGCGCAGGTCGGAGATCTGGGAGGTCTTGACGTAGTGCAGGGCGGCACCGGCGGCCGCGACCGCCCACGGCATGCCCTCGCAGCCGAAGGGCTGGAGGGAGGGCAACTGGAAGTGCTCCAGGAGCGCGCGGCGGGCGCGTTCCGGGTCGAAGGCCGAGGAGGGGAGAGGGGAGATGCGGACGATGCGCTCCCCTTTCAGGCGGGCCACCCAGGCTTCGTCGCGCGCCCGGGATTCGGGGAGCACTAACTCGGCGGGATTCAGGCGGGCCAGCTCCTCCAGGAGCTGGGGCTCCGCGTCCAGCCCCTCCAGCTGGGTGGTGAAGAACTCGCCCGTGGAAAGGTCCATGGCCGCCAGGCCGAAGGACCGGCCATCGGGGGCGGGGGCGATGGCCACGAGGTAGTTCTCCAGCCGGTCGCGGAGCAGGGCCTCCTCGACGACCGTCCCCGGGGTGATCACCCGCACCACGTCCCGCTTCACCAGCCGCTTGACCTTCTTCGGGTCCTCCAGTTGCTCCACCACCGCGACCTTGTAGCCTTTGGCGATCAGGCGGCCGATGTAGGACGTGACGTGGTGGGCCGGCACCCCGGCCATGGGGAGGCGGACGTCCTTCGAGAACGAGCGGGAGGTCAGGGCCAGCTCTAACTCACGGGCGGCGACCTTTGCGTCCTCTTCGAACATCTCGTAGAAGTCGCCCAGCCGGAACATCACGATCGCGTCCGGGAAGCGGGCCTTGATCCGGCGATACTGGGCGAGCATCGGCGTTTCCGCGCCCATCCCACATCCCTCCATGACCGACCGATCGCCCCCCCATTCCGCGGCGGGGTGATTTCCATTTTAGATCCGTTGGGAGCGATGGGGGGACGCGGGAGGGAGCGGGGCCCCGGCCCTCATCGGATCGGGCGCTGCGCCGCGCGCTCGCAGAGGCTGCGCCCCCCGGCCGCCAGCCATTCCTGGAGCCGGGGGCTCTGGGCCAATCCCCGACGGGCATCCTCGTAAATGCCCACGCCCCAGTAGACATACCGTCGGGTCTCCGAGGTCCAGCGCCCCGGCTGGCCGATGACCGTGTGGCCCCCGTTGTAGCCGGCCAGGGCCTGGGCCACATCGCCGCTCGCCTTGCGCAGCGCCTCCGCCAGATACGAGAGGCCGGCGCGGGCGTTGACCTCCGGATCCAGCGGGTCCTCATGGGCGCCGAAGTGGAAGGGCATCACCTGGAAGAGCCCCAGGGCGCCGCTGGTGGAGCGGGCCATCGGATCCCCGCATGACTCGATCTGCATCACCGTGGCGACCAGGTTGGGGTCCAGGCCGTGGGCCTGTGCCCAGGCGACGATCTGCCGAGACCACCGCTGAACCTCGGGGGTGAACAGCGGGGCCAGCCGGGGCTCCGCGGGCGGAGCCCCGACCTCCGGGCGGGCGGGGAGGGCGACGATGGCCTCGCCGGGATGCAGGATCATCGCCACCACCCCGGCCAGCGGGGTGAGCAAGAGGGCGGCCACCACCGCGACCCCGAAGGGGAGGCCGCGGGCGACCCAGCGCTGCGCCTCCCATGCGAGCATGGCGTTGCCTCCGGATCCGGATCAGCGCTCACCAATGTGCCGTCGGGACGCCGCCTCGGGGGCCCGAGGCTCCCGATGGACCTCGGGCGTGACGAGGCGGGGGCCGAGGCCGATCATCTCCGGCTCCTCCGGCGACTCCGCGGCCCGCGCGATATGGGCGTCCGCCCAGGCCTGCACCCGCTCGGCGAGCCTGCGCAGGGCCGGCGCGAGGATCCCCATCATCGTGCTGACCAGGAGAACCCGCCCGGTCCAGACGAGGAACGCGATGGCCGTGGGGATGTAGGGTATCAGCAGAGCGACCCCGGCCGCGCGCGGCGCCCCGGGCTGGGCGAGGGGCGAGGCCATCAACGCCAGCGTCACCGCCCACCACTTCAAGAGGGCGTTCGCCCCTGAGGCCATCAGCCAGGCGACCAGCGCATACCAGAAGCCCGGCTTCTCCCGCTCACTGGGGATCGAGAGATAGAGCAGGCCGGAAAGATCCACCAGCCACAACCCCGTGGCCAGCACCGCCGCCCATGTCGCCCCGTCCGCCGTCAGGTGGCCGAACAGGCTGGTCAACGCGAACTGGGACGCCGCGTAGTTGAACCACTCCAAGGCCAGCCATCCCCCCGCCATCAGCAATCCGATCACCAGCGGCAACCCGATCGCCACGCCCGACGCCGACTCGGATCCCGGGACCTGAGCGCTCGGCCGAGGGGCCATGCCCTCCGGCGGGGCGGTCGGAAGTCCGTGCCAGGCCATGAACGCCTCCTTAGAACAAATGTTCTAATCCGCACCCTCATCATAGCACTGGGCGATCCCGGCGTCAAGTCCGGGGCGCGGATTCCGCGGACCCGGAAGCGAGGCCACGGAATCCCCGAGGGGGCGGCCGCAGCGGCCCCTCTTCAAGCGTCGTCCGATGAAACCGGGGGAAGGGGTCCTTCGCGGGGGTTCCCGTCCAGCCTGGGGAAAGGCGAGCGTCCGGTGGACAGCGGTCCGCCCCGACCTATTCGGGCAACGCGGACAGCCAGAGGGTCAGATGCCCTTGCTCCTCGGGGGAAGCCGGCGCGGTCCCCTCCATTGCCTCCGCTGGCCAGAGTAGAGGATGGCCGCAGAGCGGGCAGAGGGGGGAGACCCCGCTCTCGATGAAGCGCTGGGGGTGATCCCCCGCCTCCACGATCCACTCCTCGGCGCCCATCCGATGCACCCACGCGCCCGCGTGGGCCTGACAATCCGCACGATCGCAGAACAACTGGGTCCTCTCCATCCGATCCTCCTCTCCCCAGCGTCCCTTTATTATCTCTCCCACTGGATCGCGCGTCCACTTTGCGGGCCGCTCGGGGGGCGACGGGGAGGCGGACGCGCCCTCGCCTCGGGCTCCCAGCGAGCCGTGGGAGGCATCATCCGTGTGAAATGGGCTCGGCGATGGGCGCTCTCCGGTCGTTCCCGTGTTACAATCGTAACGGTCGGGCTGGCTTCCGACAGACGAGGAGTAAGGGGTTCGAGCGGCTCGATCTATGGGGCTGGGGGGAAGGCGATGGAGGTGGAGATCCGACCGTTGCGCACGCTGGAGGAAATCGAAGCGTGTGTGGAGCTTCAGCGCCGGATCTGGGGCTCCAATGATCTGGATGTGGTCCCCGCCCACGTGCTCATCACGGCCGCCCACAACGGCGGGGTGCTCCTCGGTGCCTTCGCCGGCGGGCAGATGGTCGGGTTCGTGTTCAGCTTCCTGGGCACCGATGAGCGTCGGGGGCGCGAGGCGCCGGCCACGGTCAAGCTGAAGCACTGCTCCCACCAGTTGGGGGTGCTCCCCGAGTGGCAGGACAAGGGCGTCGGCTACCGGCTCAAGTTAGCCCAGCGCGAGGCGGTTCGCAACCAGGGCCTCCGCCTCATCACCTGGACCTATGATCCGCTGGAGAGCCGCAACGCGTATTTCAACATCGCCAAGCTGGGGGCGGTGTGCAACACCTATATCCGGAATGCCTACGGGGAGCTCCATGACGCCCTGAACCGGGGATTGCCCACGGATCGCTTCCAGGTGGATTGGTATATCGCCAGCCGGCGGGTGGCAACCCGCCTGAGCCAGGGCCACTACGCCCTCTCCCGCTCCCTGTTCGAGCAGGCCGGCGCCGTGCTGGTGAACCCGTGCCGGTTCGATGAGCGGGGCCTCCCGATCCCCCCCGAGGCGTTCCAGATGCCCGATGCGGGCTTCTGGCTGGTGGAGATCCCCCATCGCTTCCAGGAGCTCAAGCGCCAGGATCCGGGGCTGGCGCGGGCCTGGCGGTTCCACACCCGAGAGCTCTTCGAGACCGCCTTCGCCATGGGTTACCTGGTAGTGGACTTCATCCGCGAGCAGGAGCCGGGGAAGCCGCCGCGCAGCTTCTACGCCCTGGTCCGGGTCCACCTGACCGGGGCGGAGCCATGGAGCGTCTTCGCCCGGGATCTCGTTGACCTTCGGGATGTGGAGTGATCGTGAATGCGCTGGCGCCTGTTCAAGGACGTCGCCGCCTTCGATGAGCTGGCGGAGGCCTGGATCGACCTGTTGGGCCGATCCTCGGTGGATTCCCCGTTCCTGCGCCCCAGCTGGTTGCGAACGTGGTGGGATCATTTCGGGGAGGGGGAGCTCTGCCTGGTCGCGGCCGAGGAGGGGGAGCGGCTGATCGGCATCGCCCCGCTGCGCCGGCTCCCGCGGGACGGCCGCTGGGTCCTGGAGACGTTCAGCGAGGAGGTCACGGATTATCTGGATCTGCCGGTGGAAGCCGGCCGGGAGGAGGCGATGGCGGACCTCCTCCTGGCTTGGCTGACGAGCCCGGCGGCGCCGGACTGGGACGTCCTGATCCTGTGGAACATCCGGGCCGATTCCCCCATCGGCCGGATATGGCCTTCCGTGGCGGCGCGGGCCCTCCCGGTCCGGGTGGAGCCGCTGACGGTCTGCCCGGTGCTGGCCCTGCCCGAGACGTGGGACGCCTATCTCCAGATGCTCGACCGGAAGGAGCGCCATGAGCTGCGGCGGAAGCTGCGCCGGCTCGAGGCGATGGAGGGCGTCCGCTGGTATATCCTGCGCCAGGATGGGCCGGAGGCGGGGGAGGCCATCGCGCGCTTTCTGGACTTGATGGCCGCCAGCAGCCTGGAGAAGGCGGCTTTCCTCAGCGACCGCATGCGGGCCTTCTTCCGCCAGGTGATCCGTCGGGGCCTGCAGGAGGGCTGGGCCCGCCTCTCGTTTCTCGAGATCGAAGGGGAGAAGGCGGCCGCCTATCTGGATTTCGATTATCGGGATCGGATCTGGCTGTATAACGCCGGCCTGAACCCCCGTTTCGCCGGCCTCAGCCCGGGGGTGGTCCTGCTCGCTTACCTGATCCGCCAGGCCATCGAGCAGGGCAAACGCGTTTTCGATTTCCTGCGGGGGGATGAGCCCTACAAGTTCCGCCTCGGCGCCCGCGAGGTGCCGCTGTATCGGATCCTCATCTATCGGGACGAGGAGGACGCCTCCTCGGGCGGTCCGGCCCAGGGGCAACCGTAGGGCGATGGGCGCCGCCGAGGACGGGCGCTCAGGCGCTCGCTTCGACCCACGATCCTTCATAGCGGGAGGTGCGTGATGGCGCTGGAGCTCAAGGTGGTGCGGATCGAGAAGCCCGACGAGCTGAACGTGATCCTGGGCCAGAGTCACTTCATCAAGACCGTGGAGGACATCCACGAGGCGCTGGTGAACACGGTCCCCGGGATCAAGTTCGGCCTGGCCTTCTGCGAGTCCTCGGGCCCCGCCCTGGTGCGGGCCAGCGGCACCGACCCGGAGTTGGTGGAGCTGGCGAAGAAAAACGCCCTCGCGGTCGGGGCTGGCCACTTCTTCATCGTGATCCTGGGCAAGGGCTATTACCCCATCAACGTCCTCAACGCCATCAAGATGGTCCCCGAGGTCTGCCACATCTACGCCGCCTCCGCCAATCCCATGCAGGTCATCCTGGTGGAGACGGATCAGGGGCGGGGGATCCTCGGGGTGGTGGACGGCGTGGCCACGCGGGGGGTCGAGACGGAGGCCGATGTCGCCCACCGCAAGGAGTTCCTGCGCCGCATCGGCTACAAGATGTGAGGGCTCGAGCGCACGGCCTCCGGCCTCCGATCGCCTCTCGGAGGGCGGCCCTCCCGGGCCGCCGCTGTTCATGCGGGGTGCCAGGTCCCCCAACGCGCCCGCCTTTCTCATCCGGCGGGCCGCTCTCTCGAGACGTTGTTGCGGCGCGCCAGGAGGCGCGCCCTCTGAAAAGGAGATCGGCGCGTCCGGAGGCGGATCCGGCTGAATCGGCCAAGGCCCGGGTGCGGCCGGGCGGCCCGATCCCCATCGCGCCCGGTTGCCCGGCGCCGGGATGGCCGCTCCGTCCAGGTGGAAGCGTTGGTCCATCTTCCGGGAGAGGGGGTGGGCGCGGAAGCGTTCCCCATGGGGTCCGTGGTGCTGGTGTTCCTCGATGGGGTCGGGCTGGGGAGGCCAGATCCGTGGAATCCCCTCTTCCGCCCGGGGCTGCCCCGCCTGTCCGCCCGGCTGGGAGGCCCGCTGGTGCAGGGGGGCCCATGGGAAAGGGGGGATCGGCTCTGCCGCCCCCTGGACGCCACGCTGGGGGTGCCTGGCCTCCCCCAGAGCGCCACCGGGCAGACCGCCCTGTTCACCGGCCTGAACGCGCCGGCCCTCATCGGGGGCCATCGGACTGGCTATCCCTCCGCCGCCCTTGTCCAGTTGCTGGAACGCCACAGTCTCTTCGCCCGCGCCCGGGCGGCCGGCTGGCGCCCGACGTTTGCCAACGCCTACTCGGAGTTCTACTGGGAATTGGTGGCCCGGGGGCGGCTTCGGCCCTCGGTGACGACGTGGATGAACCAGCTGGCGGGCCTTCCGTTCCGCACGTTCAAGGACCTGCAGGCGGGGCGGGCCCTCCTCTGGGACATCACAAACACATTCGCCCCGGCCTGGGCGCGACGCCGCGGCCGGCCCTTCCCCGATCTGCCGCCGGTGGCGCCGGAGGAGGCGGCAGTGCGCCTCCTCCGGTTGCTGGAGGAGGCGGACCTGGTGCTCTTCGAGAGCTTCCTCACGGATCTGGTCGGCCACCGGCATCTCCCCCCGGAGCCGGTTCTGGAGGTGCTGGATCGCTTCCTGGACGCCCTGCTGGAGGCCCGGCCGCCCGGGACGACGGTGATCGTGACCAGTGATCACGGGAACCTGGAGGACGCCCGCACCCGGCTTCATACGGCGAACCCGGTCCCGCTCCTCGCCGCAGGGCCAGGGGCTTACGCCTTCCGGGAGGCGACCTCGCTCCTGGATCTCACCCCGGGGATCCTGGAGGTGCTGAAGGCGTGATGGGGGAACCGATACGGCCTGGGGCGGGGGCCAACACGCCCGGCGGGGCGCTATCGAAGGGCCGCCGCCGCGCGATCGACCAGCCACAGCAAGCGGCCCGCCGCCGGCCGGATCCCCTGGGCCGGCCACCGGCGCGGGTCCAGGGGGCCTTTCTGCACCTCCCGCAGGATCGCCGCCTTGTTCGCGCCCGCCACCATGAACACCACCCAGCGGGCCTGATTCAGCACGGGGAAGGTGAGGGTCACCCGGGGGATATCCGGTCCCTCCACCGCGGCCACCCAGCGGGCTTGCTCCTCCAAGGCCGGGCTGAACGGGAACAGGGAGGCGGTGTGCCCATCTTCCCCCAGCCCCAGGAAGATCAGATCGAAACGGGGAGGGCGTTCCCCGAAGAAATCCCGCAGGGCCGCCTCGTAGCGGGCGGCCGCCGCCTCCGGGTCGCCGGCGCAGACGATCGGATGGATCTGGCTCCGGGGGATCGGGACGTGGTCCAGGAGCGCCTCGTGGGCCATGCGGGCGTTGCTGCGGGGATCTTCGAAGGGGACGCAGCGCTCATCCCCCCAGAAGACGTGGACCCGGGTCCATTCCACCGCGTCCCGAAAGGGGGGGCAGGCCAGCCATTCGTAAGCCCGCCGGGGGGTCTGGCCGCCGGACAGCGCGACGGCGAAGCGGCCCGCGCGCCGGATGGCCGTCCGCGCCCGGCGGACGAACAAGGCGGCCGCGGCGCGGCTCAAGGCCTCCGGGTTCGAGAGGACCCGAATCATCCCGTGGGCTCCTTCCGGGGATCCTCCAGGATGGAGGGCAGGTCCCACGCTCGGCCGTCGGGGGCCAGCAGGCGATCGGCCTCCGGCGGGCCCCACGTGCCCGCCGGGTAATTGGGGAAGTCCTGCGGAGGATGGGCGGCCCATGCGTCCAGGATCGTCTGGATCACCGCCCAGGCCGCCTCGACCCACGTGGCCTCCAGGGATTGGGTCGTGTCCCCGCGGATGAGGTCCAAGAGGAGCGTCTCGTAGGCCTCCGGCGGGGCGTTCCCGAATGTCTCCTGATACAGGAAATGCATATCCGCCGGCTGCAGCCGCATGATCGGGCCGGGGGATTTCACCTGGAAACGGAGCAGGACCCCCTCCGCCGGCTGGAGGCGCAGGATCAGCCGGTTGGGCTGCCAGGAGCGGACGGCGGTGTCGGGGAACGCCCGGTGCGGCACCGGCCGGAAGGTGATGGAGACCTCGGAGGCCTTGACCGGGAGGCGCTTGCCGGTGCGCAGATAGAAGGGCACCCCCTGCCAGCGCCAGTTGTCCACGAACAGCTTGAGGGCCACAAAGGTCTCGGTGGGGGAACGGGGGTCCACGCCCGGCTCCTCCTGGTAGCCGGGGACCTCCTCCCCGCCGATGCGCCCCCGGCCATACTGGCCGCGGACGGCGTAGGCGGCCACCTGGTCCGGGGGGATGGGCCGGATGGCCCGCAGCACCTCCAGCTTCTTGTGGTGGATCTCCTCGGCGTTGAGGGAGACAGGGGGCTCCATGGCGATCAGGCAGAGGATCTGGAGGAGGTGGCTCTGGACCATGTCGCGCAGGGCGCCGGTCTGGTCATAGTAGCCGCCCCGGTGCTCCACCCCCACCGTTTCGGCCACGGTGATCTGCACGTGGTCGATATACTGGCGGTTCCAGATCGGCTCGAAGAAGGCGTTGGCGAAGCGCAGGGCCAGGATGTTCTGAACCGTGTCCTTTCCCAGGTAGTGGTCCAGGCGGAAGATCTGGCTTTCATCCAGGAAACGGCGCAGCCGCGCGTTCAGCGCCCGGGCGGAGGCCAGGTTGTGCCCGAAGGGCTTCTCGATCACCACCCGGTGGCGCTGTTGGTCCTGCAGCAGGCCGGCCTCGCCCAGGCCGGCCACGACGGTCTCGGTGATGCTCGGCGGCACCGCCAGGTAAAAGATGTAGTGGGCGGCGTCCGGGGCGTCCGCCTCCATCGCGCGGAGGCGCCGGGCCAGTTCGGCGTAAAGGGTCGGGTCGTCGTAATCCCCGCGCAGGTAGAGGAGCCGGCCGGAGAAGGTGGCCCATGAGGCCCCATCGGGGCGCCGGCGGGCGAACCGCCGGATCCCGTCGAGGAGCCGGGCGCGGAAAGCGTCGTCGTCCATCGCGCTCCGGGCCACCCCGAGCACCCCCCATCGTTCGGGCAGCCAGCCGTCCGCGTGGAGGTCGAACAGGGCGGGGCCCAGCTTCCGCCAGACCAGATCCCCGCTGGCGCCGAAGAGGATCAAAAAGACCGGTTGGGCGGAGTTCCTCATCGAGAGGCCTCCGAAGGGATCCATAGGCGCGTCCCCGGAGGTGCCGGACAGTGGCTCATGAGAACCGTCGTTTGAAAAGCAAACGGCGGCGGGCCGGGAGGCCTGCCCTCCGAGAACAATTGAACTTTTTCAGAGGTTCAGAGGGCGCGTCTCCGGACGCGCCGGTGCGCTCAGCGCGCGCCCTTCAAGCGCTTCGGCTTCTCCCTCGCCCACGCGAGCAGCCGCTCCAGCGGCCAGGTGTTGGCGATGTCTTCGGGGGTGGCCCAGGCTCGCCGGGCCACGGCCACACCGAAGTGCATCAGGTCGAACTCCGCGGGGCTGTGGGCGTCGGTGTCGATGACCAGCTTGCAGCCCAGCTCCAGCGCCCGCCGGGCCAGCGTATCGGGGAGATCCAGCCGGGAGGGGTTCGCATTGATCTCCAGCAGCGTCCCCGTCTCTGCCGCGGCCCGCAGGATGGCCTCCCAATCCGCGTCCGCCCCCTCCCGCTCCCCCAGCAGCCGTCCCGTCGGGTGGGCGATGATGTGGACGTAGGGGTGGCGGATGGCGGCCAGGAAGCGGGCGGTCACCCGTTCCCGATCCTGCCGCAGCCCGGTGTGCACGGATGCCACCACCAGGTCGAGGGAGGCCAGGACCTCATCGGGGTAGTCCAGGCTGCCGTCGGCCCGGATCTCCACCTCGGCCCCATGGAGCACGCGGAAGCCGTCTCCCAGCTCGGCGTTGACCGCCTCGATCTCCCGGCGTTGCTCCCGCAGGCGCTCCGGCGTCAGGCCCTTGGCCACCCCCAGGCTCTGGGAGTGGTCGGTGAGCAGCATGTAGCGGTAGCCTTTGGCCTTCGCCCCCCGGGCCATCTCCCGGATCGAGGCCTGGCCATCGCTCCATGTGCTGTGGACCTGGAGGTCGCCCTGCAGGTCGCCCGGCTCGATCAGCCGGGGGAGGCGGCCCTCGAGGGCCGCCTCGATCTCCCCGCGCCCCTCCCGCAGCTCCGGCGGGATGTAGGCCAGGCCGAGGTGGGCGTAGACCTCCTCCTCCGTCTCGCAAAGGATCTCCTTCTCCGTCTTCACCTGGGTGAGGGCGTATTCGCTGAGGCTGTAGCCGCGTCGCAGGGCGTGCTCCCGCAGCTGGATGTTGTGTTGCTGGCTGCCCGTGAAGTATTGCAACGCCGTCCCCCACCGCGCCGCCTCGATCACCCGCAGATCGGCCTGCAGGCCGTTGCGCAGGCGCACGCTGGATTTGGTGGAGCCCTTGAGGAGCACCGCCTCCACGAGCGGGAGGGAGGTGAAGCGGTCCATCACCGCGTCGGGATCCTCCGCCGCGACGAGGAAATCCAGGTCGCCGATGGTGTCCTTCATCCGGCGGAAGGAGCCGGCGGCCGCCAGCCGGCGCACGCCCGGGACCTCCCGGAGGGCGCTCAGGATCTCCTGGGCCAGGGGCCACGCCACGCCCAGGGGCACGCGCCCGGCGATCTTCCGGCGCTTGAGGGCCTCGATCCCGGCCAGGATCTTGCTCTCGAGCTTGGCGCCGAAGCCGGGCAGGCTCCGGAGCCTCCCCGCGCGGGCGGCCTCCTCCAGCGCCTCCACCGTGGTGATCCCCAGCTTCTCCCACACCACCTTGATGCGCTTGGGGCCCATGTCGGGGATCTGGCGCATCTCCAGCAGGCTCTGGGGGATCTCGGCCTTCAGGCGCTCGTAGAGCTCCAGGCGGCCGGTGCGGAGCAACTGGTCAATCTTCTCCTCAATGGCCTCGCCCACGCCGGGGATGGTGCGCAGGGCCCCTTCCTGCCAGAGGTCGTGGATGTCCCGCCCCAGAGCGGCGATGTTCTCCGCCGCCCGCCGGTAGGCCATCACCTTGTAGGGGATCTCCCCCTGGATCTCCAGCATGTCGGCGATGTTCTCGAAGATCTGGGCGATCTCCTGGTTGGTCCACCGCCGCTCCATGGCCGTTCCCTCCACGCATCCGGATCCGGGCGAGCGCCGCTGCGGACGCCATAGGCGCTGATCCGTGAGGGGAAAGGCGGCTCCCCCGCTTTCATCATACCTCGAATGCCCACGCGAGGGACGTCGGAGGGGTCGGGCCGGGGGCCGCTTCAACGCGGGGGCCGACGGGGGAACGGCGCGCCGGGCGCACGGTCCTCTCCGGCTGGGGCGCCCACGGCCTCCCCGCGGGGGGAATCCGCGCCGATCCCCCGCAGGCCGAGGGCGGCGAATCCCCCCACGAGCATCATCAGCACTCCTGCCCCCAGGAGCACCGGCCGGGGCCCCCAGAGCTGGCCGAAGAGCCCGGCGCTCCCCTGGGCGAGGGTCAGCGCCCCGTTCACCGCGAGGTTCACCAGGCTGTCCACCCGCCCGCGCAGGTGGTTCGGCGTGATCTGTTGGATCAGGGTGGCCAGGCCGGCCCGGGCTACCACCACGCAGAGCCCCATGGCGAGGGCCGCCAGGAGCGCGAAGGCGAAGGCCTGGGCTTGGCTGAACGCGACCGTGGCCAGCCCGGCGGCGGCCAGGAAGAGGCCTACGACGAGCGGGGCGGACATCCGGGGGCCCAGGGCCGACACCACCCCCAGCCCCAACGCCAGGCCGATCCCCATCATGGCCATCGTCAGCCCGAACCCTCCCGCCCGCACCTGCAGGACCTCGGCGAGGAAGGCCAGGCCGAGGACCTGTACCACGCCGATCCCGATCGTGGCGAAGGGGGTGACGGCGGCCACCCGCCGCAGGGGACGCTGGGTCCAGACGAAGTGAAGGCCTTCCAGCAGGTCGCGCCCGGGGGGATTCCGCTGGGCCGGCTGGGGGCGATCGACCGAGGCCGGAAGGCGGATCCCCGCCAGAGTGAAGGCCGAGATCAGGAAGGTGGCGCTATCGAAGAGGAAGGCGGCGTAGGGCCCGAAGCGCTCCACGAAGAACCCGGCGGAGATCCCGCCGGCCACCAGGGCCAGGATGTAGCTGGCTTGGAGCATCATGTTGGCCTGGAGCAGCCGATCGGAGGGGACCAGGGCGGGGAGCACGGCGTTGCGGGCGGGATAGAACAGGAGCCCGGCGATGGCCAGGGCCGAGGCCAGCGGATACAGCCGCCACAGATCGGCGTTCGTCCGCACCGTCAGCGCGCCCAAGACGATGAGAGCCCGGGCCACGTCGGAGCCGATCAGCACGTAGCGGCGCGGCCAGCGGTCGGCGAAGACCCCGCCCCACAGCCCGAAGAGGATCTGGGGGAGGGTGATGGCCATGGCCAGCCCCCCGAAGGCCGCTCGGGAGTCCGTCAGGCGGTCCAGCAGGCTCAGGCCGGCGATGAACAGGAACTGATCGCCCACCTGAGACAGGAACTGGCCGACCCAGAGCAGGGCAAATGGCCCTCCCAGGGACCAGACCCCTCGTCCGTTGCGCCGGGATCCTCCCATTGGGTTCACAGGGGCAGCTCATAGATCCGGTAGATCTTATAGATCCGCCCCCCCAGCGCCTGGATGTCCCGGTTCATCATCACGTTGTTCTCCAGCACCCACGACATCTCGGCGCGCCGATAGCCTTTCGGGAGGGCGGCCTTCGCCGTCTCGTAGTAAAACAGCGCGCTCACCCCCTGGGCCCGCCATTCCTCCACCACCCCCATCGCCACCACGCGGATGGTGTCCACCACCCGGCGCACCTTCCAGTAGTAGAGGAGCTTCAGCAGGGTCCACCATTCCGGGACCCCGGGCCGGGGGTATGCCTTGCGCAGGGCCTGGTTGATGTCCGGCAGGGTCAGGGAGAAGCCGATGGGCTCCCCGTCCACCTCCGCGATGAACACCAGATCGGAGTCCACGAACTGGATCAACCGGGCCGCCATGTGCTCGATCTCCGCTTCGGTGAGGGGGACGAACCCCCAGTTCCGCTCCCAGGCCGAGTTGTAAACTTTCGCGATGCGGTCCAGCTCCTCCCGGAAGCGTCGGATATCCCCCGGGCGCACCCGGAACTTCGACCGGCCCTTCAGTTTCTCCACCACCCGCACCAGCTTCTCCGGCCAGTTGAACACCTCCACCGTCAGTTTGTAGGCGTAGAGGTCCATCGCCTTCTGGAAGCCGAAGCGCTCGATGAAGTCCCGGTAGTAGGGCGGGTTGTAGGCCATCAGGATGCGGGGCGGGTCGTCGAAGCCCTCGATCAGAAGGCCACACTCCTCATTGGTGCTGAAGGTCGCTGGCCCGCGCAGGGCCGCCATGCCGCGCGCGCGGGCCCAATCCCGCGCCGTCGCCAGCAGCGCGTGGGCCGCCTCCTGATCCGGCAGCACTTCGAAGGCTCCGAAGAAGCCCACCCGCTCGTTGTGGAAGGCGTTGTGCTGGTGGTTGATGATGGCCGCGATGGTGCCCACGGGCTCCCCATCGCGCCGGGCCATGAAGAGGGCGGCCTCCGCGTGCTGGTAGAACGGATTGCGCTGCGGATCGAAGAAGGCCATCCGCTCGCTGACCAGGGGAGGCACCCAACAGGGATCCCCTCGATACACGCGCCAGGGGAACATCACAAAGGCCCGGCGCTCCGCCGGCGTCCGGCATTCGTGGATCGTCAGCATCGCCGCCTCTCCCTCCCACAGCGGGTCGCGGTCTCCGCCGCCCTCAGGCCAGGAACGACAGGGCCCGGGGGAGGATGCGGAACGTGGCCGGGGCCTCCCCGATCAGCTCCCCCTCGGCCTGCAGGAACATCCGCTCCCGGGCTTCCACATGGACCTCCCGGGCGCGCCGCCAGGTGATCTTCGGATGCGTGAGGTGGGTTCCCCGGTAGACCCGGGGGAGGTTCCACACGATCTCGTCCCTCCCGAGGTCCCCCAGCAGGATCACGTCGAACCACCCGTCGTCGACCTCCGCGCGCGGGGCGATGAACATCCCGCCCCCGAAGTAGCGGCCGTTGCACACCAGCACCGAGTTCGTCCGCCCGGAGCGCTCCTCGCCGTCGAGGCGCACGGTCACGGTCTTGTTCTGATAAAGCAGCAGGGTCAGGAAGAGATACACCAGATAGGTCCCCGTCGCCCCGAAGGCTTTGATCCCCCGGTTGGTGCGGTCGGCGACCTCCCCATCGAAGCCCAGCCCCGCGGCGTTGATGAAATAGCGGGTCACGCGCTCGCCGGCCCGCTGGCAGCTCACCTGGCCGACGTCCACGAGGTGCGCGCGCCCCTCCCGCAGCCGGAGGGCCGCCGCCACCGGGTCGCGGGGCAGCCCGAAGGTGCGGACGAAATCGGAGCCCGTGCCCAGGGGGAGCATGCCCAGGCGCACGGCCCGCATCCGCTCCGGGTCCTCCAGGGGGAGCCCGTTGAGGATCTCGTGGAGTGTCCCATCGCCTCCCACCCCGATGATCGTGGAGAAGCCGGCCTCCAGCCCCTGCCGGGCGAGGAGGGTGGCGTGGCCGGGCTCCTGGGTGAAGACGACCTCCATGCGGATCCCCTCCAGCCGCAGGCGGGCCTCCAGCCCACCCCACCGCCGGCCGGTCCGCCCGTTGCCGGCTACCGGGTTCACGATCGTCCACCACGGGCGTTCCTGCATATCCCCTCCATTTCGTCGAAGCGTTCGAAGGCTGCGGGCGGGGCGCCGTTGACGCTTCAGGGAGGCCATGGTATGCTCAGAGCGGCAAATCCTCAAGCACCGGAGCGCCACCGATGGCCAGGTCCCGCACCGAGCTGATCGTGCAACGGCTCAAGGATCTACAAGCCAGCACGCCGGACATCGAGGCCTCCGCGTTGGTCTCCGTGGATGGGTTGATCATCGCCTCGGCTTTGCCCCGGGACGTGGAGGAGGATCGGGTCTCGGCCATGTCGGCGGCCATGCTCTCCCTGGGGGAACGGATCGCCAACGAGTTGGGGCGGGGGGCGCTGGATCAGGTCTACGTGCACGGGTCCAACGGCTACGTGATCCTGATGGCGGTGGGCCAGGAGGCGGTGCTGACGGTGCTGGCCCGGGAGAACGCCAAATTGGGCCTGGTCTTCCTGGATATGCGGCGGGCCGCCCAGGATCTCGCCAAACTGATGGGGTAAACGGCGATGGAAGGGAGAATCGCCGATGGGGAGCGGCCGCCTGGCCCTCCCCATCGCTTTTTTCAGCGGACGTCGCGGGGCTTATGGGGCCCCCAGGCCGCTCCCAGCGGCGGAGCGGAGGGAGGATCCGATGACGAAATACATTTTCTGCACCGGCGGGGTGGTGAGCAGCGTGGGGAAGGGGGTGGCCGCGGCCGCCCTGGGGCGCGTGCTGAAGGCCCGGGGGCTGCGGGTCACCATGCAGAAGCTGGACCCCTACATCAATGTGGATCCGGGGACGATGAACCCCTTCCAGCACGGCGAGGTGTTCGTCACCGAGGACGGGGCGGAGACGGACCTGGACCTGGGCCATTACGAGCGCTTTATTGATGAGAACCTGACCCGGGCCAGCAATGTCACCACGGGGCAGATCTACGCTGAGGTGATCGCCAAAGAGCGCCACGGGGATTACTTGGGGGGGACCGTCCAGGTCATCCCCCACATCACCAACGAGATCAAGCGGCGCATCGGGCTGGTCGCCAAAGCCCACCAGAACCCGGATGTGGTGATCGTGGAGGTGGGGGGCACGGTGGGGGACATCGAGGGCCTGCCTTTCCTGGAGGCGATCCGCCAGATGCGCCGCGACATCGGACGGGACAACGTCCTTTACATCCATGTGACCTGGCTCCCCTACATCGGCGCCACCGGGGAATTGAAGACCAAGCCCACCCAGCACAGCGTGAACACCCTGCGCAGCGTGGGCATCCAGCCGGATGTAATCATCGCCCGGGCGGACCATCCGATCCCCGACAGCCTGCGGGAGAAGATCGCCCTCTTCTGCGATGTGGATCTGCGGGCGGTGATCCCGCTCCCCACGGCGAAGATCCTCTACGAGGTGCCGTTAATGCTCGAGGAGGCCAGCCTGGGGGCCTTCGTGGTGGAACGGCTCGGCCTCCCCGCCCAGCCGCCCGATTGGACCGAGTGGTCCCGCATCGTGGAGGAGATGCGCCGCCCGAAGGAGCGGCTGCCCATCGCCCTGGTCGGCAAATACGTGGACCTGCACGATGCCTACATCAGCGTCCGTGAGGCCCTCATCCACGCGGGCGTGGCCCACGGGGTGGACGTGCAGATCGAGTGGATCGCCGCGGAGGATCTGGAGCACGGCCGCGGCTGGGACCGTCTGGAGCGGGTCCATGGGATCGTGGTGCCGGGCGGCTTCGGCTACCGCGGGGTGGAGGGGAAGATCATGGCCGCCCGCTACGCCCGGGAGAAGCGGGTGCCCTACCTGGGCCTCTGCCTGGGAATGCAGGTCATGGTTATCGAGCTCGCCCGCTACGCCCTGGGATCGGATGAGCCCAACAGCACCGAGTTCAACCCCCACACCCGCTATCCGGTGATCGACCTGTTGCCGGAGCAGCGCGATATCACCGATCTGGGCGGGACGATGCGTCTGGGCGCGTATCCCTGCGTCTTGGTGCCCGGGACCCGGGCGGCCCAGGCCTATGGGGTGGACCTCGTCTACGAGCGGCACCGCCATCGCTTCGAGTTCAACAACGCCTTCCGGGATCTCCTGCAGCGGGCCGGGTTGGTGCTGAGCGGCCTCTCGCCCGACAGCCGGCTGGTGGAGATCGTGGAGCTGGCGGATCACCCGTTCATGGTGGGGACCCAATTCCATCCGGAGTTCAAGAGCCGGCCCAACCGGCCCCACCCGCTCTTCAAGGCCTTCATCGCCGCAGCCGCCGCCCGCCTGGATTGAAGGGAGGGATCCCCGGGCCGCGCCCCTCGGACGCCCGCGCGTCTCCCTCCGTCGCGGGGTCCCGCGGCCCCGGCGGTGTGTTAAACTGAAGCGGAGACGCCCGTCTTCATCCGGGAGGCCTCCCGCGAAGCTCAGGCGAGGCGGATGCGCGCCGTTCGGACCGCAGGAGGGGAGCATGACGCCGGAGCGGATCAACCTCTGGAACATGCCCGCATGGGCCCAGCCCGCCGTTTACCTCTTCCACGCCTTCTGTCTTCTCATCTTTTTACTCTCCTTTTATCGGCGGATCCGGATCTGGTGGACGGTGGGGAAGCCCGAGGTGCGCCTCGATCGCCTCCCCGAGCGCCTGAAGCGGGTCGCGGTCTACGTCCTCGGCCAGCGCCGCGTGCTCCGGGACCCGGTGGGGGGCCTGTCCCACGCCTCCCTCTTCTGGGGTTTCGTCATCTTCTTCATCGGCACGACCCTGGCGTTCATCGACGCCGATATCGTGAAGTTCCTCCGGGGCGTGTCCTATCTGGCTTATAAGTTCGTCCTGGACCTGTTCACCCTCCTCGCCGTGGTCCTCGGCCTCGGCCTTCTGGCTTATCGCCGCTATGTGCAGAAGCCCCGCCGCCTGAGCTACGGCGGGAAGTTCGACCTCGCCCTGTTGTGGGTGGCGCTGCTCCTGTTGACCGGCCTGGGCCTGGAATCCTTGCGGCTGGCGGTGCAGCGGCCGCCGTGGGCCTGGGCCTCCATCGTGGGATGGCCGGCCGCCCAGCTCTGGATCGCGAGCGGCCTGGACGAGGGGACCCTCCGCGCCATCCACCGGGGGCTCTGGTTCTTCCACGCCGCCCTGGCGGGCCTGACCTATCTGTTCATCCCCGTGGGGTTCCTCGTCCACATCGTTTCCTCCACCCTCAATGTTTTCTTCTCGCGGCTGGATCGCCCCAACGGCGCCCTGGTGCCCATCCCGGATTTGGAGACGGCGGAGCGGCTGGGGATCGGGACGCTGCGGGATCTGACCTGGGTGCAGTTGCTCAATGGGGAGGCGTGCACCGAGTGCGGGCGGTGCCAGGCCGCCTGCCCGGCTTACGCCGCGGGAACCCCGCTGAACCCCAAACAGGTGGTGCTGGACGTGCGGGACACCCTCTACGCGGTGCTGCCTCCCACCCTCAACCCCTTCGCCCCCCTCCAGATCCAGGACGACCGCATCGCCCTGGCGGGGGCGGTGACGCCGAAGGAGGCGATCTGGGCCTGCACCACGTGCTACGCCTGCGTCGCTGAGTGCCCGGTGCTCATCGAGCACGTGGACTTAATCGTGGGGATGCGCCGCTACCTCACCCTGATGGAGGGCGATGTCCCCACCTCCCTCTCCAACACGTTCCGGAACACCGAGCGGGCGGGCAACCCGTGGGGGCAGCGGGCCTCGCGGCTGGAGTGGGCCAAGGGGCTGGAGGTGCCGGTGATGGCGGAGAAGGGGGAGGCGGAGGTCCTCTTCTGGGTCGGGTGCGCGGGGGCCTTCGATCCCGGCGGCCAGCGCACCGCCCGCGCGATCGTCCGGCTGCTGCGGGCCGCGGGAGTGGATTTCGCCGTGCTGGGGGACGAGGAGATGTGCACGGCGGAGTGGGCCCGGCGCGCTGGTCACGAGGCGATGTATGTGGCGGCCACCGAGGCCATCCTGGAGACGCTCCGGGGCTATCGGTTCCGCACCCTCCTCACCATGTGCCCCCACTGCTACAACACGTTCCGGAACGAATACCCCCAGTTCGGCGGCCGCTTCGACGTGGTGCACCACACTGAGTTCCTCGCGCGCCTGGTGGAGGAGGGACGGCTGCGGCTGAAGCGGGCGCCTGCGCGCCGCCTCACCTTCCACGATTCATGCTATCTGGGCCGCTACAACGGGATCTTCGACGCGCCCCGACGCCTGCTGCAGGAAAGCGGGGCGGAGCTGGTCGAGATGGCCCGCAGCCGGGAGCGGGGGTTCTGCTGCGGGGCGGGCGGCGCCCAGGTCTGGATGGATACCCCCCAGGCCCGCCCGGTCCACCTTCAGCGCCTCGAGGAGGCCATGGGGGTGAACCCGGAGGGGATCGCCGTGGCCTGCCCCTTCTGCCACCTGATGCTGACCTCGGCCGCCCAGAGCAAAGGGGTCGTCGAGCGCCTCCCGGTCCGGGATGTGGCGGAGATCATGGCGGAAGGCCTGGCCGACGCCTGAGCGCGCGGCGAGGGGAATGGCCCCATGCAGGAGCTGTTGCAGCGCCTGGAATCCACGTTGCGGGATTTACGATGGGCCCTGGCGCAGGTCCCGCCCGAGCGGGAAGGCCGGCGTCCCCCGCCGGCGTTAGGGGACTGGTCCGTCCGCCGTCACCTGTATCACCTCTGGTTCTACGAGCGCTATATCGCGCTCCCCCAGATGCGCTACGTCCTGGGCCTCCAGGCCCCCCTCCGCCCGGGGGAGGTCCCCGACGAAGACCTCGCCTGGCCGCGGGAGGTCCCGGCGGCGACGTGGCTGGAGCGCCTGGAGGAGGTCCGCCGGGAAACCCTCGCCCTGGCCCGCGCGATCCCCCCCGAGGCCTGGGGCCGGCCGGTGCCGGGGACGGTGTGGGGGACCCGAACCATGGCCTGGATCGTCACCAAGACGCTCCAGCACACCTACGAGCACCTGACCGGCATCCTCCAGATCACCTTGTTCTGGGAAATGGCCGCCGCCTTCGAACCGCGGTGGGAGGCGGACTGACCGATGAGGCCTGGCGCGCCTCTATGAGGGGGTTGCGTTCAGATCGCGGCGCATCCCGATGAGGGTCCGGATCGGCCGGAAGCCGGCGGCGAGGAGGGCGGCGGCGAGGGCGGGCTCCTCCCCGGTGAGGGCCCCCACGGGGAGATCTGGGGAGATTTCCATCAGGGCCCTCCCGACCAGCCACCGGGCGTGCATGGGGGTGGCGGAGCCTTTGAGGAAGACCCGCAGGGTCCAAACGCCCTCCCGTCGGATCCAGAAGGCCGCGGCGATCCATTGCCTCCCCTCGGTCTCGAGGATCCAGAGGGCTTTCCGGCGGGATCCGAGCGGCCAGGGGATCAGCGCCATCGGCGGCTCCAGGGGTTCGAAGAGGCGCAGCGCGGGGTTCTCCGTTGAGGTCATCCACGCGGAGAGGGCGGCGATCTCCGAGGGGCGGGCGGGCCGGATCCGGCAGCCGGGGGCCTCCGGGAGATACGAGGGCGGGGCCGTCATCGGCCCAGCCTCCCGGCGCCAGAACTGAATGCGCCCGATCTCCACGAAGCCCAGGGAGCGATACAGCCGGAGGGCCGGGTCGTTATCCGCCCGGACCTGGAGGGCCGCCCAGCGGGCCCCATGGACCCGGGCGTATTCCAGACAGGCGGAGACCAGCGCCCGGCCGATCCCCCTTCCCCGGAACCCCTCCGCCACCGCCACGTTGGCGATCAGCCAGCCGTCCGATCCCGGCCGGAAGCGGCGGGCCATCGTGTAGCCCACGATGCGGCCTCCCTCCACCCAGACGTATCCGGGGGCGAAGGTCTCGCCGGGCGGGAGGAACCCCTCGAGGATCTTGAGGAGCCAGCCCAGGCGGGCCCAGAACCGCATCTCCCGGACGATCCGCTGGCCGGTTTCGTCCAGCTCGCCGGCGAAGGCCTCCGCCAGCAGATCGGCGATCCCGCGCAGATCGCGCCGCACATCGGCGGGGCGCAGTCCGCCCGCGCCCTCCCGGCTCCCCGGGATCCCCATCTCAAGCCTCCCAGCGCCGTGCGCCGCGCCGCCGGAACGCTCCCTGACCGACCCCAGCGGGGCGGATGGCTGTTTAGGAATTTAAAAACGAGGGCTGGAAAGTCAAGTTAAGGAAGGGCCGAGCGCGCGACCCCCATTTTTACAGGAGGACTCGGCCGCGGGGCGGATGGCCCAGGGCAGGGCCTTTGCCCCGCCGGAGGCCTTCCGCCGTTCGGAGATCGCCCGGATCCATTCGTCGGGAGGCCCGCGCCCGCTTTGGGTCGCGATGGTCTCCTTTGCGGAGGCTGGATCGTTTTCGGAGGGCGGCTCTCCGAGCCGCTGGTGCGGCGCGCTGGGAGACGCGCCCTCCGCGAAAAAATGGGATCGACGCGCCCGGAGGGGCATCCGGCGGACTGGGCCAGCGCCCGGGGCCCGGGGTTTCCCCGTCCGACTTCACCAGGTTAAAATGATACCTGTATGGGCGCCTGGTGACCCGGAGTCCGGAGGATCAGGCGCGGAGGCTGTGCCGCCGGCTGTCTGGGGGAAGCGGCCTGCAATCCATGGAATCTTTCGAGGGGATGCGCAAAGGAGGATCTATGGCGAATGAGACGCGGAGGGCGGCTCGATCCGCTGGCCCGAGCGGGGCGGCGGAGGCCGTGACGGCCTACGACGCCAGCCAGATCCAGGTCTTGGAGGGCCTGGAGGCGGTCCGCCGCCGCCCCGGGATGTATATCGGCTCGACGGACATCCGGGGCCTGCACCACCTCGTCTATGAGGTGGTGGACAACGCGGTAGATGAGGCCCTGGCGGGAGTTTGCACTCACATCCTGGTGGAGATCCGGGCCGATGGCAGCGTTCGGGTCACCGACAACGGGCGGGGCATCCCGGTGGATCTGCACCCGCAGACCGGGCGGTCGGCCCTGGAGGTGGTGATGACCACGCTGCACGCCGGGGGGAAGTTCGGGGGCGGCAGCTACAAGGTCGCCACCGGCCTCCACGGCGTCGGCGTCAGCGCCGTCAACGCCCTCTCCGAGTGGCTGGAGGCGGTCGTCCAGCGGGATGGCTTCCGCTACCGCCAGCGCTACGAGCGGGGCCGCCCGGTGACCCCGGTGGAGCGGGTCGGGAAGGCGGACCCGCGGAACTGGTATGCCCACCCGCGCTTCCCGCCGGCGGCGCACGGGACCATCGTTCACTTCAAGCCGGACCCCGAGATCTTCCGCGGGGGGATTGACTACAAGTTCGAGACCTTGGCCCAGCGCTTCCGGGAGATGGCCTTCCTGACCCGGGGGCTCACCATCACGCTGGTGGATGAGCGGGAGGACCGGGAGATCACGTTCTACTTCGAGGGTGGGATCCAGTCCTTCGTCCGTTACCTGAACCGCAACCGCCAGCCCCTCCACCCCATCTGGTATGTGGAGAAGACGATGGGGGACATCCTGGTGGAGGTCGCCCTGCAATACACCGACGCCTACAATGAGACGGTCCTGGCCTTCGCCAACAACGTCAACACGGTGGACGGAGGGACGCATCTCACGGGGTTCCGATCGGCCCTCACCCGCACGCTCAACGATTACGCGCGGAAGGCGGGGCTGCTCAAGGACAGCGACCCCAACTTCACGGGCGAGGATGTGCGGGAGGGGCTCACCGCGGTCATCAGCGTGAAGCTGCCGGAGCCCCAGTTCGAGAGCCAGACCAAGAGCAAGCTGGGCAACGCCGAGGTGAAGGGGGCGGTGGAATCCGTGGTCGGCGAGGCGCTGGCCCGCTGGCTGGAGGAGAACCCGCGCGAGGCCAAGGCCATCATCCAGAAATGCCTCACCTCGGCCCGGGCCCGCGAGGCCGCCCGCCAGGCCCGCGAGCTGGTCATCCGCAAGAGCGCCCTGGAGTCCCTCACCTTGCCCGGCAAGCTGGCCGATTGCTCGGAGCGCGACCCCGAGAAGGCCGAGCTGTTCATCGTGGAGGGGGATTCGGCCGGGGGCTCGGCCAAGCAGGCCCGCGACCGTCACTTCCAGGCGATCCTGCCCCTGCGGGGGAAGATCCTCAACACCGAGCGGGCCCGCCTGGACAAGATGCTGGCCAACGAAGAGATCAAGGCCCTGATCTCCGCCATCGGCACCGGCATCGGGGATCAGTTCGATCTCTCCCGCCTGCGTTACGGCAAGATCATCATCCTGGCTGACGCCGACGTGGATGGGAACCACATCCGCACCTTGCTGTTGACCTTCTTCTTCCGGCACATGACGCCGCTCATCGAGAACGGGCATGTCTACATCGCCCAGCCGCCGCTCTACCGCATCGAGGTAAAGAAGACCAAAGAGGTCCTCTACGCCTACTCCGACGCGGAGCGGGATGAAATCTTCGCCCGGCTGCGCAAGCGGGGGATCGATCCGTCGGACGAGCGCCAGGTGACCACCCAGCGCTACAAGGGGCTGGGGGAGATGAACCCCGAGCAACTTTGGGAGACCACGATGGATCCCGCCCGGCGGATCCTGCTCCAGGTGACCATCGAAGACGCGGCGGAGGCCGATCGGGTGTTCGATATGCTGATGGGCGCGGCCGTGGAGCCCCGCCGCCGCTTCATCCAGGCCCACGCGAAGGAAGTGCGGAACCTCGATGTGTGAGCCTCCCCCGGCGCGCGGAAAAGCGGGAGGGACGGCCGTCCCTCCCGCTTGATTTCTGTTTCCCCCTCCGAAGCCCCGTAGGCACCGCTTCGTCACCGCGGATCGATCCCCATGTGCGGGGAGCCATCGCCCTCACCTTGGCCACCCTGCGCCATCGCCCGGCCGCCATGGAGATCGTCGCGCTGCTGGCGGACACGCGGATCGACCCCTCTATCCGCCAGGCCTTGGGGGAGAGCCTGGAGAACCTGTGGGACCCCTCCCTGATTTCCCCGCTGACTCGCCTGATCCACGATCCCGCCCTGGAGCCGGCGGTGCGCCAGAGCATCGTTCGGACGCTGGGCGGGCAGGGAGGGCCGGAGGCGTTCTCCGCCCTCTGGATCTCGGCGAAGAACCCGGAGGCGCCGATCCCCCTGCGGCGGGCCGCCGTCGACGCGATGGCCGCCTGCGCCAGCCCGGAGTTTGAGGAGGCGCTGGTGTCCCTGGCGCTGGACCCGGAGATCCCCCCCTACATTCGAGGCCGGGCGCTGGAGGGCCTGCGACGGATGGGCGGCGACGTGAAAACAGTGGAGGCGCTGGTGGCCGCGCTGCCCGGCTCCGACATGCCCAACGCGGTGTTTTCCGCCCTGATGGAAGTCGCCCGGCGGGCCCGCGTGCGCCTTCTGCAGAAAGGGGAGAGCATCCGCTGGGTCCCGGAGGAGAGCCCGGCCCAACGCCCGGGCGGCGGGCAGCGGGAGGAGCGCTGATCCGGAGCGGCCCGCCGCCGCATTCCGCCTCGATGCCCTTCAAGGGCCATCGGCGCCCCGCCCCTCGGAGGCGGCCTCTTCCACCGGGACCGACACCGCCTCCTCTCCGCCCTGGATCCGCAGGCGGGAGCCGTCCTCCCACCGATAAAGGCCCACCCAGATCCGCAGCGGGGTTTTTGAAAGCGGCTCCGGGAGCCGGAGGGTTCGGATCTCCCGGACCCGGTCGCCGGGTTGCCAGGTGCCGGTGTTATAGGCCCCGTTCGCGATGCCGCCGTCGCGTTGCGCGCGGGGCGGGGCGCCCGGGGGCCAGCGCGGGGCCTCGGCCTCCGGGTAAACGTGCACGAACACGCTGTAATCCCGCGAAGGCTTCCCCTGAGCCTCCCAATCGAGGATCACCGTGAGGGACGCCCCGTGGCGGACCGCCTTCCCGCCCTGCAAGACGATCCCATCCTCGAACGCCGCCCTCAGGTTGGTCAGCATCCGATCGGCGGGCTCCGCCCAGAGCGCTTGATAGCGGGGACGTTCCTCCCCCGGCCAGGGGTCCGGGGCGTGGAGGGAGAGCAGGGCGCCTTCGGGGAGCCAGCGCCGGAGGAGGGGGACGGGCTCGTGCTGCCAGCCGACGACCATCGCGGGGGGCGGCGGCGGGGCCGGCGGCTCCTGGTCCAGCCGATGGACGCGCACCTGAGGCCGGTTCCAGAGCAGGAACCGCATCTCCGCCCGCCCGGCCCAGAGGCGCTCCGAGAGGAGGACCGTGCCGGAGGGGTAGGCGCTCAGGAACGCCTGGATCTCCCGCGCCGCCTCCCATGAGTCCAAGGAGAACGCCCCGCGGACGCGCGCCTGGTTCCACCAGTGGGGATCGAAGTAAGTGACCGTGTGCCAGGGGAAGCTGAGGCCCAGGCATCCGCCCAGGGCCGCGGCCCGCCCCCATGGACTCCGGAGCCATCGGGCGACGGCCCCGGCGAGGGTCCACAGGCCGAGGGCAGCCCAGAAGACTACCACCGGCAGCGCCCCTCCGGCCCGGAGGTAATGGGGGGCTTCCGTGGAGAGGAATGTGGGGAGTAGCATGCCGATTCCCCAGAGGGCCATGAAGGGGGCCCGCCGCAGGGCCTGGATCCCGCCGACGAGGAAGGCCAGGGCAAGCAGCGGGTCGAAGACCGGCCGGGTGCCCGTGTTGTGGCGGGGATAGTCGTCGCCCCGGAGGAAGAACATGCCCCCCACCCGCACCGCCTGCTCCCAGGCCGTCGTGAGCAGAGGCCGCTGGCCGTTGAAGGCGGAGGTTTGCTCCCCTCGCAGGGCGAATTCGGACGGGTGGAGGAGGAAGTAAACGGCCAGGGGGGACGCGATCAGCGCGGCACAGATCAGGAACCCTCCGATCGCCCGCAGGCGGAACCGCTTTGGATCCCGCATACGCCCGAGGATCAGGCCGGCGGCGACGGGGAAGACGGTCATGCGGGCCGCCAGGTAGGTGTAGAACCCCCCACCCCAGATCAGCCCCGCGAGGGCCCAATCCCGGGCCCGCCCGCTCCGGGCCGCCCGGGCCAGTGCCCACAGCGTCAGGGCGGCGGCCAGGGGGAACAACCCTGCCCGGAACCCCACGCGGCTGAGGTTGAGCGGCCAGAGCAGGAAGGCCATCAGGACCCCGCTCAGCATGCCGACCTCCCAGCGCCGGGAGAGGGTCCAGGTCATCCGCAGGGTCGCGGCCACGGCCAGCAGGCCGATCATGCTGGCGGTGAGCCGGAGGGCATACGGGGTGGGGCCCAGGATGGCGATGGCGCCGGCGACCAAGTAGATGAAGAGGGGCTCGCGGCCGTTGTTCTCGGGGAAGAAGAGGGCAGGATGCCCTTCCAGGACCCGCAGGGCGTCCAGGCCGTAATAGGCTTCGTCATACCAGAGGCCGTAGGGGATGCGGGGGAGATCCACCCAGCGGAGCAGGGCAGCCATCCCCAGCAGGCCCGCGATGGCCAACCAGCGGGTCAGCGGTCGGCGGGACATGTCTGGCTCAGTTCCCCTCCCGTCGGGCCCCTCGGGCTCTCGGGCCGCCGGATGTTCCTCCTCCTCATGCGGCCGCGCGAAAGGGCGCTAGCATACGCGCGGACCCGTCCGCGGCGTTCAGAACAGCGGGATCTCCCCCGCGATGATCTTGCGGCGAACGGCGTGGATGTTGGACAGGCCCTCGTCCACGATCGCCCGCACCGCCTCCTGGATCCCCGGGGTGAGCCGGCCGGAGCGGACCCGGACGACGGCGTTGGCGATCAGGGGCTGATCCAGGGGTTTGCCGATCTGAGAGAGGAGATAGACGGTGGCCTCCTGGATCTCCGGCAGGCGGGCCACGATCTCCCGCGCGATCTCCAAGGCCAGCACGTTGTAGACCTTCCCGACGTGGGAGATGGGATTCTTCCCGGCGGCAGCCTCCAGGCTCGAGGAGCGGAAGGGGGTGATCAGCCCGGTGATGCGGTTCCCGCGGCCCACAGCCCCATCGTCGCCCATCTCGGCGCTGGTGCCGGTCAGCGTCAGATAGAAATCCCCCCGCTTGGCGTGATCCGCGGTGTTGACGTCCACCCGCACGGTCTGCCCTTCCATGGCCGGCAGGCTGGAGACGAAGCGCTGCAGGGCTTCCTGGACGCCGCGCTTGGCCTCCTCGTATTCCGCGGCGTCGTGGACCCGGATGGCGATGAAGGGGACGGCCACGGTGAGGATGACCTGGTTCCCTTGGCGCAGCCCCATCACCTTGATGTCCTCGCCGATGGGGAACTGATTGATCAGTTCGTAGTTGAGATGCTGGGCGGCCTGATACACGGCCTCCTCCAGGCCGCTGCGGGGCCAGTGGGCGACGCCGAAGCTGGTGTCGTTGGCGGTGACCTGGTGGACGATGTCGATGAGCTCGCTGGCGCCGCGCCCGGCGAAGCAGTCAATGATCACATGCCGCACCGGATCCAGGTAGCGCATGGTCTCCCGCAGGTAAGCGCGGGCGGCCTCAATGGCGATCGTCTCCATGGGGATCGCCTGGCCGTTGTAAAAGGGGGTCCCCCGGCCGGCGATCTGGATCCGGATGGGCTTGAGCAGCTCCCCGCCGCCGAAGCGGACCGAGACCTCGCCGGCGACCAGCTGGACCTTGTCGAAGTTGTGGTGGAGAGCGCCGCCGAGGTGCTCCTCGCACCAGCGGGTGTAGTCCCGGCTGATGCGCTCGGCGATGCCGTCGCACAGGCTGTCGGGGTGCCCAATGCCCTTGCGTTCGACGATCTCCACCGGAAGGTCCTCGATGTGCGGGCCGCTGGCCTCGGAAACCACGATATTCCGCATCGGAGTCCTCCTATCACGATTTGGAGACTTCCCTCTCTCCTTCCTGATGGCTCCCAGGGAGCACCTGCGGCCTCTCCATCGAACGGCGCGGGCGGTCTTCAGGCCGCCGCTTCCCCCGGACACCAAAATGCCCCTCCGGGAGGAGGGGCGGGGACAAAACAAAAGCCTCTTCTGGGAAGAAGAGGCTGATCGCCGCTGCGGGCCACCTCATCTCCCAGACCAACCGTCTGCCGGAGTTGGCACCATCCCCGCGGGCGCTCCGCCGGGGGGCGGCGTGCTCCCCGGTCGGCCTGGATGCCCCGCGGGAGGTTGCCGAGGCTTCGTCGGGCCGGTTCCCTCCGCCTCTCTCGATGAGTGCCGCGCTCTATTCACTTTGTGCTTATCTTACCATAAGGGGGGAAGATGTCAACTTGGGCGAACGGCCGTTCCCCTTTGGCAACGTATAATTCATCCGGGGGCGGATCCCAGGCCGCGCCCCATCCGGATCTTTTCCCACGGAGGTCCCCATGGATTTCCGGCTGAGCGATGAGCACCGCATGGTGCAGCAGATGGTCCGCGAGTTCGCCGAGCGGGAGGTCCGGCCGGTGATCAAGGAGCACGACCGAGCCCAGAAGCCGATCCCGTGGCTCTTCGAGCGGATGGCCGCCCTGGGGCTTCTGGGGATCTGCATCCCGGTGAAATACGGCGGCGCCGGCATGGATTACATCTCCCTGGGCCTGGCCTGCGAGGAGCTGGAGCGCATCGACAGTTCGCTGCGCGTGGTGATCTCCGTGCACGTCGCCCTCAACTCCCTTTCCCTCCTTCAGTGGGGGACCGAGGAGCAGAAGCGACGCTACCTCGTTCCCCAGGCGAGGGGGGAGCGGATCGCCGCCTTCGCCCTCACCGAGCCCGGCGCCGGGTCCGACGCCGCCGCGATCCGCACGACGGCGAAGCGCCAGGGCGATGTCTATATCCTGAACGGGGAGAAGACGTGGATCAGCCTGGCCGACCTCGCGGATCATTTCCTGGTGATCGCCAAGACGGATCCCGAGAAGGGCCACCGGGGGATGTCGGCCTTCATCGTGGAGCGATCGTTCCGGGGCGTCAAAACCGGCACCATCCACGGCAAGCTGGGGATGCGCGCCAGCAACACGGGGTGGATCGTCTTCGAGAACACCCCGGTGCCGGCGGAGAACCGGCTGGGGGAGGAGGGGGAGGGGTTCTACATCGCCATGTCCGCCCTCGACAACGGCCGCTACACCCTGGCCGCGGGGGCCACGGGCCTGATCCGGGCCTGCCTGGAGGCCTCGGTGAAATACGCCAACGAGCGCATGACCTTCGGCCGGCGCATCGGGGAACACCAGCTGGTCCAGGAGATGATCGCCAAGATGGCCGCTAACTACGAGATCGCCCGCCTGCTCTACCTACGGGCCGGCTGGATGAAGAACATGGGGCTGCGCAACACCCGCGAGACCAGCCTGGCGAAATGGTTCGCCACCGAGGCGGCGGTCCAGGCTGCCCTGGACGCGATCCAGATCCATGGGGCCTATGGATACAGCGACGAATACGACGTCGAGCGCTACCTGCGCAACGCGAAGGCCGAGGTGATCTACGAGGGGACCAGCCAGATCCACACCATCTTGCAGGCGGAATACGCCCTGGGCTATCGCAAGGATCGCCCCCTGCGTTGCGAGCTGCCCGCCTACGACCCGGAGGTCTGGCGGGCGGAGCCCGCGATGGCCTGAACACGCCCTGAACGCCTCTGGGGAGGATCGAGGGCAGAGACAGCGGGCCTTCTCTGGGGAGCCTCACACCGGCGGGAGGTTGTCCATGCACATCGTGGTGCTCATCAAGCAGACCCCCGATACGACGGCCACCCTGACGGTGGACGCGTCGGGGCGCATCGCTTGGGGCGACGCCCCGCTGATCGTCAACCCGTGGGATGAGTTCGCCGTCGAGGAGTCCCTGCGGCTGAAGGAGCGGTTCGGGGGGAAGGTCACGGTCCTCACGATGGGCCCCGAATCGGCGAAGGAGGCGCTGAAGCAGGCGGTGGCCATGGGGTGCGATGAGGCGATCCTGCTGCACGACCCGGCCTTCGAGGGCTCCGACACGGTGGTCACCGCCACCGTCCTGGCGGCGGCGATCCGCAGGCTGGGTGCGGTGGATCTCGTCTTCATGGGCAAGGAGAGCGTGGACGGGAACTCCGCACAGGTCCCCCCGGCCCTCGCCCGGCGCCTCGGCTGGCCCCTCCTGGCCTACGTGGGGAAGATCCGCGAGATCGACCCGGCGGCGCGGACGATCGTGGTGGAGCGGATCCTGGAGGAGGGCCGGCAGGTGGTGCGATCCCCCCTCCCGGCCGTCCTCAGCGCGATGCAGATGAACGAGCCCCGCTATCCCTCCTTCATGGGCATCCGCAAGGCCGCCCGGATGCAGATCCCGATCTGGACCGCGGCCGATCTGGGGCTGGCGCCGGAGCAGGTGGGGGCCGCGGCCTCGGCGGCCCGCTGGCCGGCCGTCTTCGCCCCGCCCCGGCAGGAGGTCCAGTGCGAGTTCATCCAGGGGGAATCCCCTGAGGAGATCGCCCGCATCCTCGTGGATCGGTTGCTGGCGGAGAAGGTGTTGTGAAGGGGAGCGGGACGCGCGGCGTCGGATAATTGGCGATCAGAGTTCCAACCCCGGAGGAGACCCATGAGCGGCGTCTGGATCTGGCTGGAGCAATTCCGGGGGAAGATCCCCTCGATCGCCTGGGAGGCCATGGGGGTGGCCCGGCGGCTGGCGGACGCGCTGGGGGTTGGGGTGACGGCCGTGCTGCTCGGGGAGGGCGTCGCCGCGGCGGCGGAGGAGGCGATCGCCATGGGCGCCGATGTCGTCCAGGTGGTCGAGCACCCGGCGCTGGCGGATTTCCGCTTCGAGCCTTATCTCTCCGTGCTCGCCCGCCTGGCGCGGGCAGGCCAGCCCCAGGCCCTCCTCATGGGGTCCACCGCCCGCGGCCGCGAGTTGGCGGGCGGGCTGGCGGCCGAGCTGGGGACGGCGGCGCTGGTGGACGCGATGGAGGTCTCGGTCGAGGACGGCCGCATCCTTGCGGTCCGGCCGATCTATGAGGGCAAGCTGTTCGCCCGCACTTACGTGGACCGCTCCCCTGCCATCCTGACCATCCGGGGGCGGGCCTTCCCCAAACCCGAGCCGGATCCGGGGCGGCGGGGGGAGATCCAGCGGGTCTCCGTGGAGCTGGACCCCTCGGCGTTTCCCACTGAGGTGCTGGAGTGGATCCGGGAGGCGGAGGGGGAGGTGGATCTGAACGAGGCGCGCATCGTGGTGGGGGGTGGGCGCGGGGTGGGCGGCCCCGAGGGCTTCGCGCCCCTGCGGGAACTGGCCCGGGCGCTGGGGGCCGCCCTGGGGGCCACCCGGGCCGTGGTGGATGCGGGGTGGATCCCTTACAAGTATCAGGTGGGCCAGACGGGCAAGACCATCAGCCCCGATCTCTACATCGCCTGTGGGATCTCAGGGGCCATCCAGCACCTCTCCGGCCTGCGCGGGGTCAAGGTCATCGTGGCCATCAACAAGGACCCGGAGGCGCCGATCTTCAAGGTCGCCCGCTATGGGGTGGTGGGGGATCTCTTCCAGATCGTCCCCGCCCTCACGACGGAGCTGCGGCGCCGCGGGCTGGCGAAGGAGTGAGCGCTTCTCCTGGTGGGCCGGCGCAGGTCCGCTGGCTCCAGCAACGCATCAGGGTGCGCGCTCCTTGGAGGGCTGTTCTCCGGGACCTTTGCCCGGTCCGCCGGATGCCCCTCCGGGCGTGCCGATCTCCTCGTTCGGAGGGCGCGCCTCCCGGCGCGCCGCACCGGCGGCTCGGGAGAGCCGCCCTCCGAAAACGATTCTGCCTCCGCGAAGGGAGCGATCGCGACCCGAAGCGGGCGTGGGCCTCCCGGCGGATGGATCGGGGGATCCCTGGAAGGCAGAAGGCCTACGATTTCGCAAAAGTCCCGCTGTCCTCCAGGGCCACGGCGTCATCCACGCCTCGGAGGGTGCGCCCTCCGCGCCATGCGCTCGCCTTTGACGAGCCTCACGGTATCGAACGCGATCTTCAGGGCGAACCCTGCCAGCATCGCGGCCAAGAGCCCCAAGAGGGCCGCGTAAGGGATGGCCCCAAGGATCCTCGTGGCCCCTCCGCCGGCCGCCAGCAGGGTGAGCCATGCGTAGTCCATCCACACGTGGCTCCCATACATCGCTGCGAACCCCTTCAGACCCAGCCGGGTGGATTCCTCGATCAGCGGGTAGCCGACGGTGAGCCACCAGGCCAGGAAGTAGGCGTTCAACCCCGTGAGGGTGATCCCGACGAGGAGGGCTTCGAGCGGTCCCGAGATGGCGAAGCCTTGAGGGGAGCCTCCCCCGTTCAGGATGGCGACGGCGTCTCGGAGGAGCTGTTGGGAGAAAAACAGTAGAAACCCGATGATGACCGCGTTCATGGGGATTTTCAGCCGGTCCAGGGCCCCCTGCCACCGGCCAGCAAACCGGTGGAGGGCCGCCACATAGGGAAGCTCCACCAGGGTGTGCCCCAGGGCGACCAGGAGGCCGCCCAGCGGGCCGAGCAGAGCGCCCGCGGCGACGGCGGAAGCGGAAAGGGGTCCTGGGCTTAGGGCCCCGCTGGGCGTGAGGGTGAGGGTGGTGATGACCAGTCTCTTCAAGCCCTTCATCGGCCGTTCGCCCTCGTCAGCGGGATCGGGAAGGCCGGATCGGCGCGTGCCCGGTTTCCCATCACGGAGGCGTCATCCGGCTCAACCAGGTTTTGAACGCTCGCCATGCCTCGGCGCTGGCCTTGTGATCGCCCGGATACTCGATGCACGTCGTTTCTGCCCCCAGGAGATGGAACCGCCGGCACAGTTGGCGGGCGCGTTCGATGGGGACCATGGGATCATGGAGGCCGTGGGCGACGAAAACCGGAAAGCCCAGGCGGCGGGCAGGGGTCGTAGCGCCCGGGAATTCGGGCAGGAACCCGCTGAACACCGCAAGGCCGGCGATCCGTTCCGGCGCCTGAAGGGCCAGCAGGGCGGCCAGGGCCCCGCCCTGGCTGAACCCCACCAGCAGCCATCGCCGGGGCTCGATGGGATGGCGCTGGGGGAGCGCGTTGAGGAGCCGGATCAACTGGACCAGGCTTTTCCTGATGGCCTGGGGATCCGGCTTCCCGTCAGCGGTCAGGGGATACCATGCGTAGCCGCCTTCCGGCAGGGGATAGGGGGCCCGCGGGCGGATCAAAAGCCATCCGGGCGGGAAGGCGGTTTCGAAGACCGCCATGGAGGATTCATCCCCACCCCAACCGTGCAGCAGCACCGCCGCGGGAGCCGGCCCGATGGAAGGAGATCCGTCCGACCAGCGGATGCGATGGATCAGCATAGGCATCTCAACGGAGGATGCGGGGATGCCCACACATCCCTATATGCGTTCGACAGATCGGGGCAGGCGTGGGGCCTGCCCCTATGGATTTTAATCGGATGCCTCTGCCGTGGCCTCATGCGGCCCGGGCTCGGGCGGGCTCCTCCGCCCGCTCGAAGACCAGCCGGCCGTCCCGCAGGTCCACCCGGATGGCCTCGCCCTCGCGGAAGGTGCCCTTGAGGATCTCCATCGCCAGCGGGTCGGCCAGCTCGCGCTGGATGGCCCGCTTCAGCGGCCGGGCGCCGTAAACCGGGTCGTAGCCCACCGTGGCCAGATACTGCTTGGCCTCCTCGGTGACCTTCAGGGCCATGCGCCGCTCGGCGAGCATCGCCCGCAGCCGCCGCAGCTGGATGTCCACGATCTGCCGCAGGTGCTCCATCGTGAGCGGGTGGAAGATCACGATCTCGTCGATCCGGTTCAGGAACTCGGGCCGGAAGTGCTGGTCCAGGGCGCTGAGCACCAACTGGCGCATCTTGTGCTCATCCCCGCCCGCCATCTCCTTGATCCACTGGCTCCCGATGTTGCTGGTCATAATGATGATCGTGTTCTTGAAGTCCACGGTGCGGCCCTTGCCATCGGTCAGCCGGCCCTCGTCGAAGACCTGGAGGAGGACGTTGAAGACCTCCGGGTGGGCCTTCTCGATCTCATCGAACAGCACCACCGTGTAGGGCCGGCGCCGCACGGCCTCGGTCAGCTGGCCGCCCTCCTCGTAGCCCACGTAGCCGGGCGGGGCGCCGATCAGCCGGCTGACGGTGTGCTTCTCCTGGTATTCGCTCATGTCGATGCGGACCATCGCCCGCTCGTCGTCGAAGAGGGCCTCAGCGAGGGCCTTCGCCAGCTCGGTCTTGCCCACCCCCGTCGGCCCCAGGAAGAGGAAGACCCCGATGGGCCGGTTGGGATCCTTCAGGCCGGCCCGGGCCCGCCGCACGGCGTTGGCCACCGCCCGCACGGCCTCCTCCTGGCCCACCACCCGCTCGTGGAGCCGCTCCTCCAGGTGCAGCAGCTTCTCCGTCTCCCCCTCCATGAGGCGGACCACCGGGATGCCGGTCCAGGCGGCCACCACGCGGGCGATGTCCTCGGCGTCCACCTCTTCCTTCAGCAGGCGCTTGCCGCGGCTGAGGGCGTTCAGCTCCTCCTCGGCCGCCCGGAGCTGCCGCTCCAAGTCCGGCAGCACGCCGTAGCGCAGGCGCGCGGCCTCCTCATAATCCAGCCGGCGCTCAGCCATCTCGATCTGGTGCTGGGTCTGCTGGATTTGCTCCTTGATCTGCCGGACCTTCTGGATGATCGCCTTCTCCCGCTCCCACTGGATGCGCAGGGCATCCGCCTGCTCTCGCAGCGCGGCGATCTCCCGCTCGATGGCCGCCAGGCGCTCCCGGCTGGCCTCGTCGCGCTCCTTCTTCAGGGCCTCCCGCTCGATCTCCAGCTGCAGGATGCGGCGGTCCAGCTCGTCCAGTTCCGTCGGCTTGGAATCCATCTCCATGCGCAGCCGGGCCGCCGCCTCGTCGATCAGGTCAATGGCCTTGTCCGGGAGGCGGCGGTCGGGGATGTAGCGGAGGCTCAGGGTGGCGGCGGCGATCACCGCGGCATCGGTGATGCGCACCCCGTGGTGGACCTCATAGCGCTCCTTGAGCCCGCGCAGGATGCTGATGGTCTCCTCCACCGAGGGCTCATCCACGTAGACCGGCTGGAAGCGGCGCTCCAGGGCGGGGTCCTTCTCGATGTACAGCCGGTATTCGTCCAGGGTGGTGGCGCCGATACAGTGCAACTCCCCGCGGGCCAGCATCGGCTTGAGGATGTTGGCCGCGTCCATCGGCGCCCCCTCCGCCCGCCCGGCGCCGACCACGGTGTGGATCTCGTCGATGAAGAGGATGATCTCCCCCTGGGCGTCGGCGACTTCCTTCAAGACGGCCTTCAGGCGCTCCTCGAACTCGCCCCGATACTTGGCCCCGGCCACCAGGGCGCCCATGTCCAGCTGGACGATCCGCTTGTTCTTCAGGCCCTCGGGGACATCGCCGCGAACGATGCGCTGGGCCAGTCCCTCGACGATGGCCGTCTTGCCCACGCCGGCATCGCCCACCAGCACCGGGTTGTTCTTGGTCCGGCGGGAGAGGATCTGGATGACGCGCCGGATCTCCTCATCGCGCCCGATGACCGGGTCGAGCTTCCCCTGCCGGGCCAGCGCTGTCAGGTCCCGCCCGTATTTCTCCAGGGCCTGGTAGGTGGCCTCCGGGGTGGGGGAGGTCACCCGGTGGGCGCCGCGGACGGCGGCGAGGGCCCGCATGATCGCGTCGCGGGTCAGGCCCCGCCGTCGCAGGACCGCGCCCGCCGTGCCGTCGGCCCGGTCGGCCATGGCGAGGAGCAGGTGCTCCGTGCTCACGTATTCGTCCCGCATGGCCTGGGCTTCCCGCTCCGCTTGGCGGAGGGTTTCCGCGGTGGAACGGGATAGACCCACCTCGCCGGCGCCGTAGACCTTGGGGCGCCCGCTCAGGTAGCGCTCCAGCTCCTCGATCATCTCCTGGGGATCGGCCTCGGCCTTGCGCACCACCTGCGGCACCACGCCGTCGGTCTGCCGCAGCAGCGACAGCAGCAGGTGCTCGTTCTCGATGGCCGGATGTCGGTATTCCTCCGCCAGCCGCTGAGCCTCCAGCAGCGCCTCCTGCGCCTTCTCCGTATACCGATTCAGGTTCATCGCCTCCCTCCCGTCCGCCCGAGGGCGGGAGGCCGTGGGAAGGCCTCCCGCCCTCGGGGATCTTCCTGCAGGGACGTCAAGCCGCCCGCCTCACTATCATTTATGAGGTAGGAGGATCAGAATCCGATTAGCGGGCGATTAACGATTCATTAGAGCGCCCCATCGAAGCCGGACCAGCGCGGGTCGGGGCCGGCAGCGTCCCGCGCCTCAAGGGCGGCCGGCCTGGATGGACGTGATACAATCTATGTGGACCTTCACCCGGCAGGCCGGATCGCAGATCGATCGCTCGGGGGTGGCCCCATGGAGATCACCCTGACGGTCAACGGCGAGCGGCGCTCGTTCCCCATCGCCCCATCCACGCGCCTCCTGGACTTGCTGCGCCGGGTGGGCTATTACGGGGTGAAGCACGGCTGCGATGACGGCTCCTGCGGGATGTGCACGGTCCTCCTCGACGGAGTCCCCATCCTCTCGTGCGTGACGCTGGCGGCGAAGGTGGACGGCCGATCCGTCCTCACCGTGGAGGGGGTGGGGCGGACGCCGGAGCTGGGCTGGCGGCGGACGGAGGGCCTGCACTCGATCCAGGAGGCCTTCATCGAGACTGGCGCCATCCAGTGCGGCTTCTGCACCCCGGCCTTCGTGCTGGCCGCGAAAGCCCTCCTGGACCGCAACCCGTGCCCGACGGAAGAGGAAGTCCGCGAGGCCTTCAGCGGGATCCTCTGCCGCTGCACCGGCTACCTGAAGCCCGTTCAGGCGGTGCTGCGGGCGGCGGCGCGGATGCGGGGGGAGCCGGTCCCCTCGGTAGAGGAGGAAGCCCGGCGGATGATCATCCCGCCCGAGGCGCCGCTCACCCTCGGGGAGGCGTTCCCCCGGCCGGAGATCGCCCCTCCGGAGCCCAGGGGGGGCGCTGGGCTCCAGACGCGGACGATCGTGTTGCCGACGATCGTGTTGCCCCAGCCGGTCCCTGAAACCCGGGTGGTGGGGAAGCCGGAGAAGAAGGTGGATGCCCTCCGCCTCGTCCAGGGGAAGCCCGCCTTCACCGACGACTTCGAGCTCCGCGGCATACTGTATGCCAAGGTGCTCAAAAGCCCCGTCCCCCACGCCCGCATCAAGCGGATCGATGTGAGCCGGGCGCGGGCGCTGCCCGGGGTGGCGGCCGTGCTTACCTATCAGGACATCCCCCGCGTGGTCTACTCCACGGCCGGGCAATCCGATCCCATCCCCGGCCCCCTGGATACCTTCTCGCTGGATTCGAAGGTCCGCTTCGTCGGGGATCGGGTGGCCTTCGTGGCGGCGGAGACCCCGGAGATCGCCGAGAGGGCGCTGGAGCTGATCGAGGTGGAATACGAGGAGCTGCCGGCCATCCTGGACCCGCGGGAGGCGATGAAGCCCGGGGCGCCCATCCTCCACGACGAGCCGGAATACGTGCCCTTCGATGGCTCTGACCCCTCCCGGAACCTGGCCGCCCAGATCCACATCGAGATCGGCGAGGTGGACAGGGGCTTCGCGGAGGCGGATTACATCTTCGAGGGCGAGTATGTGGTCCCCAAGGTCCAGCAATGCAGCCTGGAGACCCACGTCGTAATCACCTACTGGGATGAGGACGACCGTCTGGTGATCCGCACCTCTACCCAGGTCCCCTTCCACGTGCGGCGGATCCTGGCGCCGGTGCTGGGCCTTCCTCCCAAGCGGATCCGGGTGATCAAGCCGCGCATCGGGGGCGGCTTCGGCGGCAAGCAAGAGGTCATGATCGAGGACATCGCCGCCCACCTCACCATCGCCACGGGCCGGCCGGTGCGGCTGGAGTGGACCCGGGAGGAGGAGTTCACCGCGGCCCGCTCCCGCCATCCCATGCGCATCCGGCTGCGGACCGGCGTGAAGCGGGATGGGACCATCGTGGCGAACGAGATGGTGGTCCTCTCGGACACGGGGGCCTACGGCTGTCACGCCCTGACGGTGGCCGGCAACACGGGCCACAAGGCGATGGCCTTGTATCCGGCGTGGGATGAGAAAGGGGAGCCGCGGATCCGCTTCCACGCCGATGTGGTCTACACCAACACGCCCCCCTCGGGCGCCTTCCGCGGCTACGGCGTCCCCCAGGGGTTCTTCGCCGTCGAGGTCCACATGGAGCGGATCGCGCGGGCCCTGGGGCTGGACCCCCTGGAGTTCCGGCTGAAGAACGCCTTGAAGGCGGGGCAGGAGCATCCGTTCAGCCGGGCCTGGAGCGAGGGCCGGGAGCCGCGCCCGGAGATCGTGCACACCTGTGGGCTGCCGGAGTGCGTGCGCTACGGCGCAGCCTATGTCGGCTGGTATGAGAAGTTCGGCAACCCGGAGTGGCACCGGGTGCCGGGCCAGCCGCATCTGCGCCGGGGGATCGGGGTGGCCTGCGTGATGCAGGGGACGGCCATCCCCTACCTGGATATGGGGGCAGCCAGCATCAAGATGAACGACGACGGCTCCTTCAACCTCCTGATCGGGGCCACGGACCTGGGCACCGGTTCCGACACCGTCATCGCCCAGATGGTGGCGGAGGTGCTGGGCTGCCCGGTGGAAGACATCATCGTCTACTCCTCGGATACGGATTTCACCCCCTTCGACAAGGGGGCCTATGCCTCCTCGACGACCTACATCTCGGGCGCGGCGGCGGTGAAGGCCGCCGAGCAGGTGGCGGAGCAGATCAAGGAGGTGGCGGCAGCCCTGCTGAGCGAGCGGGGCGCCCCCGTCTCCCCTGCAGCGCTGCGCCTGGCCGACCGCCGGGTCTGGGCGCCGGATGGCCGCAGCGTGACCCTGGAAGAGGTGGCCCTCTCCTCGCTGCACCACCGGGATCAACGTCAGATCATGGCCGTGGCCTCGTATGTCTCCCCGGTATCGCCGCCGCCCTTCGCCGCCCAGTTCGCCGAGGTGACCGTGGACATCGAAACCGGCGAGGTGCGGGTGGACCGGCTGGTGATGGCGGTGGATGCGGGGCGCATCGTCAACCCCTTAACGGCCTCCGGCCAGGTGGAAGGCGGGATGGTCCAGGCGCTGGGCTACGCCGTCTGCGAGGAGATGGTCTTCGATGAGCGAGGGCGTGTGGTCAACCCGCGCTTCGGGCCATATAAGATCTTCCAGGCCCACGAGGTGCCCGAGCTGGGGGTGATCTTCATCGAGACCGTCGAGCCCTCCCATCCCTTCGGCATCAAGGCGGTCGCCGAGATCCCGATGGACGGCGTGGCCCCGGCGGTGGTCAACGCCATCTACGACGCGGTCGGCGTGTGGGTCACCCAGATCCCGGCCACCCCGGAGCGGGTCTGGCGCGCCCTGCAGGCCGTCCGATGAGGGAGGCCCGCCGTGGATGCTTTCGGAGAGGTCTCCCCGATGCGGAGGCGATCGAAATCCCTCATCGGAGATTAGGGAGCGGCTATGGGCGATCCCAACCGGAAGAACCTGGGGGGCGGAACCACAACCCCCACCGTCACGCGGGTGTTGCTGTTGATGTCGGACACCGGGGGCGGTCATCGCAGCGTCTCGGAGGCCCTCGCCGAGGGGCTGCGGGCCCTTTACGGGCCCGCGGTGGAGCCCCGTATCGTAGACGCCTTCATCCAGTATGCCCCCTTCCCGCTGAACCGTTCCCCCGCCCTTTACCCCTATATGGTGAAGCCGGCCATCGTGCTGTTCTACGCCCGGGCCTGGCATTTCGCCAACCATCCCCGCCGCGCCCGGCAGCTGGTCTATCTGTTCTGGCCCTGGGTGCGCCAGCGCATCGCCCGCCTGTTCGCCGAGAACCCGGCCGACGTCGTCGTGTCGGTCCACCCCCTGTTCAACGACGTCACGCTGCGCTATTGGATGAAGGCCCCCCGCCGCGTCCCCTTCGTGATCGTGATCTGCGACATCGGGACCATCCATGCCCTCTGGTGCGCGAACGCCGATTTGGTGATCGCGCCCCACGAGGGGGCGCGGCGCCGCGCCATCGCCTGCGGGGTGCCGCCGGAGCGGGTGGTGGTGACCGGGTTCCCTATCCGGCTGCGCTTCCGCGAGGTGCGGGGGATGCCCAAGGCCTTCTGGCGGGAACGGCTGGGGTGGCGGCCGGAGCTCCCCACCGTGCTGGTGATGGGCGGCGGGGAAGGCATGGGGAAGGTCTTCGAGAATGCGCGGGCGGTGGCCGAGTCCGGCCTCCCGGTGCAGATGGCGGTGGTGGCGGGCCGGAACGAGCGGCTGCGGCGCCGCCTGGAGGCCGTGGAATGGCCCGTCCCCACGTTCATCTATGGCTTCGTGCGGACCATCCCCGAGATGATGGCCGCCGCGGATGTCATCGTGACCAAGGCGGGCCCGAACACCATCGCCGAGGCCCTGGCCGTCGGCCGGCCGATGATCCTCACCCACTACCTGCCCGGCCAAGAGGAAGGGAACGTGGAATATGTGGTGAGCGGGGGGGCAGGGGCTTATGCGCCGGAGCCGGAGCAGGTGAGGGAGGTCCTGCGGGAGTGGTTGGAGCGGCCGGGCCTCTTGGAGGCCCTCTCCGAGCGCGCCGCGGCGATGGGCTACCCCGACGCAGCCCTGGATGCCGCGCGCCACATCCGGGAGATCGCGCGGCGGGGCGCGGCCCCGACCGAACGCGCCTGACCCCCTTCCCCTTCGGGCCATGGGCCCCTCATGGCCCGCTTCGTTACAGGTGCTCGGCGATGGGACCTGTCCTGTTGCTCACCGGCCGGCCGGGCGTGGGGAAGACCACCTGGATCCGCCGGGTGGCCGAAGCCCTTGGCCCTCGGGCAGGGGGATTTTACACCGAAGAGATCCGCGGCCCCTGGGGTCGCCTGGGCTTCCGCCTGGTGACCCTGGACGGCCAGGCGGAGACCTTCGCCCACGTGGATTGGGTCCGGCGGGCGCCCTCTCGGGTCGGGCGGTATGGGGTGGACGTCGCGGTGCTGGACCGCCTGGGGGTGGCAGCGATCCGGCGGGCGATGGCGGAGAAGGAGATCGTGCTGGTGGATGAGATCGGCAAGATGGAATTGTTCAGCCCGGCCTTCCGCGAGGCGCTGGAGGCTGTGGCGGCCAGCCCACGTCCCCTCATCGCCACCATCACCGCGAGCCCGCACCCATGGGCCGATGCCTTCAAGCGCCGTCCGGGGGTGGAGCTCTGGGAGCTCACCCCGACCCATCGAGAGGCGCTCCTGGCCCGCGCGCTGCAATGGATTCAAAGGGCCCTGGAACGCACCCCCCGCGAGCCCTGAGGGACCCCGCCCGACGGCGAACGGGGCCTCGACGGGCCTTACCCCCGGAGCGCCTCCTCCAGGACCTCCATTCCATGGCGCACCAGGTCGAGATCGGCCTGCGCGCCCATATGGCCGATGCGGAACACTTTTCCGGCCAGGGGCCCCAGGCTCCCCCCCACGGCCATCCCCCGCTCTCGCAGGCGACGGTCCAGCTCCGGCCACGGGAGGCCCTCAGGGACCTTCACTGCGGTGACGGTGGGGGAGCACCACTCCTCCCGGCGGGGGAACAATTGGAGGCCCATGGCCCGGAGCCGCTCCCGGCAGTAGGCGGCCACCTCGGCGTGGCGGCGGAAGACGTTCTCCAATCCCTCCCGGAGCACCCGCCGGCAAGCCACGTTCAGGGCGGCCATGGCATGCCAGGAGGGCGTGTAGGGGAACCACCGGTCCTCCAGGGCGGTCCGGAAGGGCTGCAGGGCGTCATAGCCCACGTAGCCTACTTCTTCCACGATCGCCCACGCCCGCTCGCTCACCGTCACGATCCCCAGATCGGGGAGCGCCGAAAGGCACTTCTGGGTCCCCACCATGCAGAGGTCGATCCGCCATTCGTCCACCCGGAGCGGGACCCCCGCCGCGCTGGAGACGGCGTCCACGTAGAACAGGGGAACTTCGTAACGCGCGACCAGCTCTCCCACCTCGGCCACGGGGTTCAGGGTGCCGGAGGGGGTCTCGCAGTGGACCATCGTCACCATCTTTGGTCGGACGCGGCGGATTGCTTCTTCCACTCGCTCCGGGTCGGCCGCCTCATCGTGATCGAACCCGACCACTTCGACCACGGCGCCCAGGCGGCGGGCCATATCGGCGATCCCGTAGCCGAACACGCCGGTGGCCACCGCCACCACCCGGTCGTCCGGCCGCAGCGTGCTCTTCAGGGCGCCCCACAGGGCCACCATCGCCTCCCCGGTCATGATCACGACCTGGTTGTGGGTCCCCAGGATGGTCCGCAGCATCTCCTGGGTCTCCGCATATAGGTCGTAGTATTCCGGCTCCAGGTCCGCTGAGCCGTAGTCCTCTTGGTAAGCGGCCCGGATCTCGGGGGGAACGGTGGTGGGGCCTGGCACCAGAGGGATGCGGTAAGTGCGCATGGCTGTGCTCCCGGTCTCGTCGGATGGGCGGCGCTGGCGCGCCCGTGGCCGCCCGGCGGAAAACATAGCGCCGCAGCCTTCAGGCTGCGGCGCTGTGGGCGAGGAGGGACTCGAACCCCCGACCTCACGGATGTGAGCCGTGCGCTCTGACCACCTGAGCTACTCGCCCTTCCTAAGGAAAATTATAGCAGCCTTCCCGCTTCTCGGCAACCGTTCTCCTCGTCCGGGGGTGGCGTCACATGGGGACATCCTCGATGGGATCCGTGGATCCGAACGAAGGGAGCGCCGCCGCTTTCCGGATCAGGGACGCCCAGATGTGGGCGGCGTGGAGCAGATCCGGGAGGGCGATGTGCTCATCCGGCATGTGGGCGCAGGCGAGGGTCCCTGGCCCGAAGACGACCGCTTGCGCCCCATATCGGGCGAAGGGCTCGGCGTCCGTCCAGCTGGGCATCCCGCTGAGGCGGGCGGGAAGCCCGGCCTCGGTCAGGGTCTCCACGAGCATCCGAACCAGCGGGGCCTCGGTGGGAGTTTCAAACGGGGCGGAGAGATCAACGATCCGCCAGAGGGCCGCGCGGCGCGCCAGCGCGGCCTCGATTTCCCCTAAAAGCGTCTCCCGGGGGATGCCGGGCAGCCAGCGGAGATCCAGATGCAGCTCGCAGCGATCGGGGATCACCAGCGCCCGCTCTCCGCCGTGGATGAACAGCGGGGTGACCGCGCCGCGGCCGATCAGCGGGTGATGGGCCTGCATCGCGGGGAGGGATTCCAGCTCCTGGAGGAGCGCCATCGCCTCCCGGATCGCGTTCCGGCCGCTTTCCACTACCGAGCCGTGGGCAGGGCGGCCGTGGATCTCCAGGGCGATCTCCACCGTGCCGGCCTCCGCGACGCCGATCGTCAGCTCGGTGGGCTCGATGGCCAGCACCGCCTCCGGACGGCAGGCGCGGGCGAGGGCCTCCGCGCCCCGCCCCATGTTCTCTTCATCCACGGTGAGGGCGATGGTGACGGGCGAACCCCAAAGGCTCTCCGCTCCCACGAGCGTCAGGGCCGCCATCAGGGCCGCCAGGCCGCCCTTCACGTCCGTGCTTCCCAGGCCGTAAATCCGGCCGTCCCGCTCGACGGCCTCGTAGGGCCGGGGATGGCGGAGCGGCGGCACGGTGTCCACGTGCGCCGTGATCAACAGCCTGGGGCGGGGCTGAGGATGGATGAGGAGGTTGGGCCACGGGTGATCGGGAACCGGGAAACGGGCGACCGGGAAGCCGCGCTCCCGAAGCCACCCCTCCAGGAACGCGAGAAGAGCCCCCTCCTCCCCGCTGGGGGAGGGGATCGCGATGAGCCGGGCGAGCAGGTTCCGAAGGAATGTTTCAAGGTTCTCCATCGGGCCCAACGATCCCTCCCTTTAAGTGCGATACCGCCCGTTGATGGTCACATAGTCGTGGGAGAGATCACAGGTCCACACCCAGTCCTCCCCCTCGCCCAGGTCCAGGTCCAGGAGCACCCGGAAGGCGGGGGCCTGGAAGATGCGGCGGGCCTCGTCCTCGAAATACAGGGCCGGCGCGCCCCGATCGAAGAGCAACAGCGGAGGCTCGTCGCCCCGCTGGATCCAGAGGGAAACGGCCTCGGTGTCGAAGGATACGCCGGCGGCCCCGGCGGCGGCGAGGATCCGGCCCCAGTTTGGGTCCTCGCCGTAGAACGCTGTCTTCACCAGCGGCGAGCGGGCGATGTGGCGGGCGATCTGCCGCGCCTCTTCCCGGGTGCGGGCGCCCCGGACCCGGATCTCCACGAATTTGGTCGCCCCTTCGCCGTCCTGCACGATCGCCTTCGCCAGCTCCACACAGAGGTCGGTCAGCGCCTCCTGGAAGAGCGGCATGGCGCTTTCATCCAGGGCGACCCTCGCGGCCCCATTGGCCAGGATCAGGACTGTGTCGTTGGTGCTTTGATCGCCATCCACCGTGATGCGGTGGAAGCTGGCGTCCACTGCGGCCTGAAGGAGGACGCCCAGGCGGTCCGGCTCGATCTCCGCATCCGTGGTGATCAGGGCGAGCATGGTCGCCATATGCGGGTGGATCATCCCCGCCCCCTTGGCCATCCCCCCGATGGTCACGGGGACCCCGTGGAGGGTCAAGCGGCGTACCGCCATCTTGGGCCGGGTGTCGGTGGTCATGATGGCGCGGGCGGCCGCCTCGCCGCCTGCCTCGGAGAGGGCGGAGACCGCGTGCAACAGGCCGGCGCGGATTTTATCCACCGGCAGCGGGACGCCGATGACTCCGGTGGACATCATCAGAATCGTATCCGCGGGGAAGCCCAGGAGGAAGCCGGCCAGCTCGACCACGGCGTGGACATCCGCGAGGCCGCGCGGGCCGGTGCATGCGTTGGCGTTCCCCGAATTGATCACCACCGCCCGGTAGCCGGTTCGCCGACGGGCCAGCAAGGGCTGGGCGTATCGGATGTGGGCGGCTTTCAGTTGGTTGGTGGTAAAGACCGCGGCGGCCGCACACGGCTGGGTGCTGGCCACCAGGGCCAGATCCAGCGCCCCGCTGGCCTTGATCCCGCATGCGACGCCGGCCGCTCGAAACCCCTGAGGCGCTGTGACGCTCATCGGCTCTCCTCCTCGACGCCCGGTTCTCGCTCCGCTTATGGTAAAAATTTACCGCAAAGGCGAGGGAAGGTCAGAGGAGGCGCAGGCCGCTGGGAGCGCCCGACCCGGCCTCCGGGAAGGCCGCTTCCGCGTAACGGCCTTCCCCGGTTTGCGGTTATATTTATAGGTTAGCATGTTAAGACTCTCCAGGCTCGAGGATGGGGAAGGGCGGGGAAGGGTCAGCGCGCCTTTCCCCTGCGGACCGGGCCGGAAGGCCGACGGAGTTAGAGTCATCTTGCCACGTGGCCGAAAATCAGTGAAAATTGCTCTTAGAAGGGGCGGAGGTGCGGCGGAGTTGGCCAGGCGGCCGATGGGTGGGAGGACCCTGTCGCATGGGGTAGAGGGCCGATGGGCGGGGTGATTTTGTATATTGAGGACAACTTCGAAAACCGGCTGTTGGTTCGGCGGATCCTGGAGGCAGAAGGGTATCGGGTGGTGGAGGCCGAGGATGGACCCAGAGGCCTGGAGCTGGCCTGGTCCTTCCGGCCCGACCTCATCTTGGTGGATCTCCACCTCCCGGACATCGATGGGTATGAGCTGGTCCGCCGCTTCAAGCAGATGCCCCATCTGCAGGGTGTCCCCATTGTCGCCCTCACCGCCGATGTGATCCGCGGCACGCGGGAGCGGGCGCTGGCCACCGGGTGCGACGGCTATATCCCCAAGCCGATTGACGTGGACGCGCTGCCGGGGCAGATCGCTGCCTTTCTGCGGGACGAGGAGGGGAAGCATGGCCGGTGAATCCGTGAAGCCCCCGGTGAACCCCAAAGAAGCCACGATCCTGGTGGTGGAGGACAACCTGCAGAATTTCGTGCTCATCGCCCGTCTCCTGGGCTATCTGGGCGTGCGGGACATCCAGTGGAAGGCCTCCGGCTGGCAGGTCCTGGAGTTCGCGGGACAGCTGCCCCATATCGATCTGATCCTGCTGGACATCCATCTCCCCTACGAGGACGGGTACGAGATCCTTCGCCAGATCCGTGCGGATCCTCGCTTTCGGGGGACGCGGGTGGTGGCGGTTTCCGCAGAGGCCACGGAGGACAACATGCGACGCGCCCGGGAGGCGGGCTTCGACGGATTCATCGGGAAGCCGATTGACCCCGATGCCTTCCCCAATCAGATCCGGCGGATTCTCGCCGGCGAGGGGGTGTGGACCCTGGGTTGAGGAGGGGGAAGATGGTCACGTTGGATTGGGGTGCGTGGCCGTTGCGTTGGAAGTTCCTGGCCGGGTTCGTCCTGGTCACGCTGGTCAGCGTGGTCGGGACGGTGGGGATGGCCCAGCGGCTGATGGAGAGCACCCTTCAGAGACGGATCATGGAGGAGTTCCAGGGAGTGGCGCGGACCCAGCGGGCGGCCCTGGAGCAGGTTCTGTGGCATCAGATCGAGAGCCTGAGCATGGGGGCGGAGGAGGAAACCCTGGTCTCCGAAGCGGTCTACCGTTCGACTTACTACGCTGACCCGACGATGCGGCGCAGCATCGCCCAGCAGGAGGAACTCCTCTGGAAGACCCAGCCGGACTCCGAGGTGCGGCAGCGGGTCCTTCGGAGCCCGGTTGCGGATAAGCTCCGCGCCCTTCGAGGCCGCCTGCAAGGCCACCTGCATCTTCTGCTCACCGACGCCCACGGCATCTTGATCGCGGCCACGGAGCCTCCTCGTGCTTACCAGTTCGATCGGGAGCCGTGGTGGCAGGCCGCATGGGATCACGGACGGGGAGCGCCTTACATCGGCACGATTCAATTCGATGAGGATCTTCAGACCTCTGTCGTGTATCTGGCGGTGCCGGTCTACCGCCCGGGCACCCATCAGGTGGTAGGGGTGCTCCGGAGCGCCTATGGTGCCTCACAAATCTTCAGCATCCTCAGCCAGTTCCGGACCGGGCGGACGGGGCGGGCGTTGCTCTTGGATCGGGATGGCGCGGTCCTCATCGATCCGATCGGGGCGCTTCAGCGGGAGCAGCGGATCGGCGCCCTGGGCATGTCTCCGATGGGCTTCGCGCAACCGGAAGGCGCGGCCCTCACGCCGGA
>FWWM01002463.1_pt1 | contig 48681 bp, 35 predicted proteins | sample 2228351 | NCBI WGS metagenome assembly FWWM01 (sample SAMEA103939774, study PRJEB20133) | metagenome | reverse complement strand
GAATGGTATGGAGCCGCGCCGGGGCTGACGTGGTAGTGGCGCTACGCTCGCTTTGGCTGACCGGGATGGGCCTATGGGAGCGGTTCTGGCAAGGTCAGCCGCTGTTGGTTCGGCAGAACGCTTGGATGCCCATCTAAAAACATGCATCCGCCCTACGTGGGCTTCTTGCCAGGCCGAGGGGAATCGGCTATAATAAGGAAAACGACAACGAATCGTACTCCTTTCAAGCCGAGTGGAGCCACCCGATGCGGCAGAACGAACGCCGGCAGCAGGTAGGGTATATTGGGCTGGTCGTGGCCCTGGTTGTCCTGGGCATCGCCCTCTCTTCCTGGCAGTTGCCCGAGCCGCTGCTCTGGCCCTTCCTTTTTCTCCTGGCCCTGGTTGCCGAATGGGCCGCGCCCCGCTTTCCGGCTGCTGAGGGCCGGCCGGGGGGCGCGGCGGTCGTGGCGATTCCGGCCACGGCCCTGGGGGGCCTCTTTCCTGGGGCCGGCCTGGGCGCACTGGCCGGCACCCTCTGGCAACTGTTGCGCAACCGGCAGGAAAAGGGGAGGGCCGCCCTCCCCAGGGCCCTGTGGGATGGGGCGCGTCTCTTCATCGCCTACGCCCTGGCCGGCGTCCTGTTCCGGGAACTGACCCCTTTCCCTCTGGCCGACCAACCGATGGCTCCCTGGCCGACGGCAGGGTTCTACCTGCCGGCCCTGCTGCTCTTCTGGGGGGTGGACCTTTTGCTGGACTATCCTGCCTTCCGTATGGGGAAACCCCCTCGGCAGGGGTTTCTCCACACCGCATTGGGGAACGGGGAAACCCTCCTCGCCGCCGCGCCCGTGGGGATTCTGGTCGTGCTGACCTACCCCCTTTACGGCCCGGCCGGCACGGCCCTGGCCGTTGCTCCCCTGCCGGCCCTGCACGCCGCCCTGAGGGCCTCCCGGCGGGACAAACCGCCCGCCAGAGACGGGCCTCTGGTGCAGGTGTTGCGCTTTGCCGAAACGCTGCGCAGCGACCTGAACCTGGACCTCCTGCTGGACCATATCGTCCGACTGGTCAACCGGGAACTAGGCTTTGGCCTCGTCCTCCTGGGACTGTACCGGGAGGAGAAGGCCGCCTTTTTCTGGCGGACCGCCTGGGGAGTCCCGCCGGAGGAGATGGAGCAGCTGAACGATCGCCCCCTGCCCCGCGATAGGGTCTTTTGCTTCTTTGACGACCGCTACCGGGTGGACCGTTGCTACCACCTCCGGGAGGAAACGGCCCACCTCTGGCCGGAGGAGAGCGGCTCGCTCCGCCCTTGGTGGCCTGAGGAGGTGCTGTTGGTTCCCCTGATCGCCTGGCGGGGCGAGTTGATCGGGGTGCTTCTGTTGGGCCACCCACCGGGAGGGCGTTTCCCCGACCTGCAGGGATTGCGCATCCTGGAGATTCTCTCCAATCAGGCGGCCCAGGCGATCGAGAGTGCATCGCTCTATGCCGAACTGCGGGAGCGGCTCCTGGCCCTGCAGGAGGCCAACCAACAGGCCCGCCAGGCCCACAGCGAACTGGCCCGATATGCCAACCGCTTGGAAGAGATGGTCGCCCAACGCACCCGTGAACTGGAGGTCGCTCTGGAGCGGGCGACCGAGTCGGAGCGGCTCAAGAGCGAGTTCCTGGCCAGCATGAGCCACGAACTGCGCACCCCCTTGAACTCGATCATCGGCTTTTCCCGCGTCATCCTGAAGGAGATGGACGGCCCCCTGACCGACCTGCAGCGCACCGACCTGACGGCGATCTATAACAGCGGCGTCCATCTCCTAAGCCTGATTAACGACATCCTGGACCTCTCCAAGATCGAGGCCGGTCGGTTGGAACTGCACAAAGAGGCCGTGGACCTGGCCCCCGTCGTTCGGGGCGTCCTGAACACCTGCACCCCCCTTGTCGAGGGGAAACCGGTTGAACTGCGCTCCCATTTTCCCCCCGACCTGCCCCCGGTCTATGCCGATCCCACCCGGTTGCGCCAGATTATCCTGAACCTGGTCAGCAACGCGATCAAGTTCACCGAAGAGGGTTCGGTTACGGTGCAGGCGCACCCGAAAGAGGGCGAGGTTGTCGTCAGCATCCAGGACACCGGCGTGGGGATTGACCCCAAGAACCTGGACAAGGTCTTTCAGCCGTTCTGGCAGGGAGGGCGCAAGATCGAACGCCGGCTGAAAGGGACCGGCCTGGGGCTGACGATCAGCCAGCGTTTCGTCGAGATGCACGGGGGACGCATCTGGGCCGAGTCGGAGCCGGGACAGGGCACGACCGTTTTCTTCACCCTGCCGGTGATGGGCCGGCCTTACGGGGTCGAGATGGCCGCCCCCGTCCAGGCTGAGGTGTCCGGGGCCGGCCGGCCGCTTCTGGTCGTAGATGACGATCCCGATGTGGTCACCCTTTTCCGCCATCACCTGGAACCCTACGGCTACCAGGTCCTCGGAGCGGCCGACGCGGTGGAGGCCCTCCGACTGACCTGGGAGGCCCACCCCTACGCGGTTGCCCTCAACCTGGATCTGCCCGAGGCGGATGGCTGGACGGTCCTGCGGGCCCTCCAGGAGGATGCCACCACCCAGGAGATTCCCCTCATCGCCTACTCGGATCGTCAGGAAAAAGAGGCCGCCCTGCGCCTGGGCGCGGCCGAGTATATGGAGAAACCGCCAGACCCGACCCTCGTGTTGGAAGCGCTGGAGCGGCTGTGCTGCCCACCCCGGCGCGTCGTCGTCATCGAGAGCGACCCGGAGGTCCTCTCCCTGGTTCGCACGATGGTGGAGGAACGGGAAGGGTACACGGTGATTGTCGCTGCCACCGGCGAGGAGGACCTGGAGGCGGTTGCCGGGGAGCAACCGGACCTGGTTCTCCTGGGCCTGACCTCGTTCCGAGACGACCGTTGGGAGGTGCTGGCCCGGCTCCGGGAGGACCACCGAACCCGGCATATCCCGGTCATCGGAATCGTCCAGGAACCGACGCCTGAGACGAGGGCCTTTTTAGAGGAACGGGGGGTGACCTTTCTGGTCAAGGGGCAGTTTACCGCCCAGGACCTGTGGGAGCGGATGGCCCAGGCTCTGGAGGGGAGCGACGGTCAATCGAGAAGGGGAGACTCCCCGGAGCGACAGGCCCATCGTGCAGAGGGGCGATAGAAAAGGGCGGCCGATGCTCGACGGTATGGTCCTGCTCACCCGCCTGCTCGGTGGGGTTCTTTTGAGCCTGGGGATTGCCTGGCCGGCCTATCGCCGGGAAGCCCTCTCGCGGAGCGGCGTCCTGGGGGCCCTGCTCACCGGCACACTGACGGTGGGTTTTGGCGGTTGGGCCTGGGGGGGGGGCCTGATCGCCTTTTTCCTCTCCTCCAGCCTGCTCACCCGCTGGCGCAAAGGGAGCAAGGCCCTCCTGCAGCCCCGCTTTGCCAAAGGGGGACGGCGCGACCTGCTCCAGGCGTTGGCCAACGGGGGGGTCGGCTCGCTGTTGGCGGTGATGGCCTTTTTCCTTCCGCACCCGGCCTGGGCGGTGGCCTTTGCCGGGGCACTGGCGGCGGCCACCGCCGACACCTGGGCCACCGAGGTAGGGGTGCTCAGCCCTGCCCCGCCGCGCCTGATCACCACCGGCCGGCAGGTTCCACCGGGAACCTCGGGCGGCCTCACCCTGCAGGGCACCCTGGCCGGAGCGGCCGGCGGAGCCTTTCTGGGCGGGGTCTTTTACCTCGGCACGCTCGTGGAAGGGACCCTGAAAGGGGCCTCGCCGGAGGCCCCCGCGTGGGTCATCCCCCTGGCCCTCCTCGGCGGGCTGGCCGGGATGTTCCTCGACAGCCTCCTGGGGGCAACGCTGCAGGGGGTCTATCGCTGCCCCCGCTGTGGGTTGGAGACGGAGCGACGCCGCCACTGCGCCGGCCCGACCGACCTGCTCCGGGGCCGGGTCTGGCTGACCAACGACGGCGTCAACCTCCTGGCAACCCTCCTCGGCGCACTGCTGGCCGGCCTGGGGGGGGGGCTGTTCGCCTGACCGCTCGGCGATGGGGGAAACACCGGGCCGGGTTACAGGATTCCCCGGCAAAAGCCCGCGCCCTTTCCTGGGAAAGCCAGAAGAGTATCCAGGCCCTGGCCGACAAATTACACGCCAACTTTCCGACAACGGCGGGACGGCGACTCTGCCGCACGCGTTCCCTACAAGCGCAAGAACCTTCAGGCGGCCGTCTGGAAGAGCCGGTCCATCTGGGTGCAGGGCAGGTGGGCGGTTCTCCTCTGTGGGCGGGGCCGCTCCCCTTCCGCGTGCCTCTGCCGGCGCACCTCTATCCCGTCACGATTCGCCAGGCCGAACTTGTCTGGCGGGACGCTGAATAGTGGCCGGCCTGCACCGTGGATACGCCACCGGCTGCGCCGAAGGCGGGAGCCAGGGGGGTAGCAGAAGGACGCAAAGGAGCGGGAAAAGCGATTTTCGAGCCAGCGGTGGCCTCCTGGTACGCCGCGGGTTCTATCCTTCTGGTTTTTACGGTTGGAACCCGGCTAGTTCCGCCAGCACCGGCGTCTGCTCCTGGGGGCGGGCGCGGCCATAGACCTCCACCGAGCGGCTCCAACTGATCTGCAGGTGCCGGCGGGCGCGGGTGATCCCCACGTAGAGCAGGCGCAACCGCTCGGCAATCGTCTCCAGGTTAGCCTCGCGGGTGGCCTCCTCCAGCAAAACCTCGCCGGGGGAACCCTCGATCAGCGCGGTCAACTGGGCCTGGGCCAGGGCGGTCAGGTTGCCCACCTCCGGCAGGGTTCCCTGAAAGGGCTGCTCCAGGTCGTAGGGCACCCAGTAGCGGTCAATCCCTACCAGGCAGACCAGGTCCCACTCCAGCCCCTTGGCCCGGTGCTGGGTGGCCACGGTGATGCGCCCCGGCCGGGGCGCAAAGCCGATATCCTCCTCCGTCAGGCCGGGGAAGCGCCGGCCCTGAGCGACGCGCTCCAGTTCCGCCGCCAGGTCGGGGAGGCGCAGGGTGGGGTCGAGTTGGGCCAGGGAACGCGCGTAGGCGGCGATCTGCTGGGCCGTGGCCAGGTCGGCCGGCCGGGTCAGCAGGTCGGTCGCCAGGACCAGCAGGAACTGCTCCACCGGCAGGCCGGCCGCCCGCAGGGCCCGCCGCAGTAGGTCCAGGAGGGGGCGCAGCGTTTCCAGGTCCTCGGCGGTGGCCCGGCCGGCCGGGAGCGCGTCCAGCGGGTCCTGCCCCGGCAGGGGAAAGAGCAACCCCGCCGGGGAAACGCAACTGCGCAGCAGGAGGCCCAGATGCCCCCACTCTTCCTTCCCCACAGCAAGGAGCGGCGGCTGTTCGGGGACCCGCTCCTGGAGGTCCACTAGGGCCTCCAGGGTGCGGGCCAGGGCGCGACGGTCCAGGGGGTTGGCCACGAAGGAGAGCAGCGCGGAGAGCAGGCCGGCCACCCCCCGCACCTGGGGAGAACTTGCCAAAAGTTCATCGTAGGGGAGCCCCTGTGCGGAGAGGATTTCGACCATGCGGTAGCCGACCTCGTTGGTCGGCACCAGGACGGCCAGGGTGCGGTCGGGGAAGCGGCGGCGATAGCGCGCCAGCAGGCCGGCCACGCGGGTCAGTTCCGTCTCCCGGTCCTCATAGCCCCGGCGGTGGATGGCGATGACCTGCTCCTCGTCCGGGGGGGTCGGTTGGGGGTCACCGGGGGGGGGCGGCTCCATCCGCTGGGGGAGAAAGGCCCGCTCGCGCACCTCCGGCAGGGGGTGCTGTTGCGAGATCCACTCGACCAGGTGGTTGGCCAAGGCCATGATGGCCGGCGCACAGCGGCCTGTCTCCAGCATCGGCACCACCTGGACGTCGTCCCGTTGCATAAAGGCGCGGAAGTAGCGCGGGTGAGCGGCGGTAAAGGTGCTGGTGATCGCCTGGTTGGGGTCCCCCACGCGGACCCAGTTCCCCTCCGGGCCGGCCAGGAGGGAAAGGAGCACCTCTTGTAGGGGCACGCTGTCCTGGGCCTCGTCCTCCAGGATGTAGGGCCAGCGTTGTCGCAACCGCTCGCACAGGTCGGGGTAGGTCTCTAAAAGGTCCGCCGCCCGCCAGACCAGGTCGTCAAAATCCAGGCCGCCGCTCGTCTCGACGTAGGACTGATAGAGGGCGTAGACCTGGGCGGCCATCTGGAGGAGTTCGCTGCCGGGCAGGCCGGCCTCTTCGAGGAGGGCCAGCATCTCCTGGGGGCGCAGGCGGTGGTTCTTGGCCTGGCGGACCACCGCCCGGACGACCTCGCCGAAGCGCCGCTGCTGGCGGGCACGGTCATCGCTGCTGTAAATCTCGGGCCAGAGTTCCCCAAAGGCAGGGTTCTGCTCCAGCCAGGCGTCGGTGGCCCGTTCCAGGAGGCCCGCGCTGCTGCGCTCGTCCAGGACGGGAAAGCCGGGCATCACCCCGGCCAGCCCCGGTTGCTCCAGGACGATCTGGCGGGCCAGGCTGTGCAGGGTGGAGACGTGGTAACGGCCCCGGCGGATGCCCAGTTCACCGAGCCGTTCGTGGATGCGCAGGGAAAGGTTCTCCACGGCCGAGTTCATATAGGTCACCACCAGGACTGCCCCCTCGCCGGGCAGGCCACGGGCGAGGAGTTGGGCCGCCAGTGCGGCCAGGGTGACCGTCTTGCCGCTGCCGGGAACGGCCGAGACGGCCATGAACCCACCGTTGTAGGCCAGAATCCTCTTTTGGGCGGGGCGCGGCCGGAACATCTACGCCTCCCCTTCCGCAGTATCGGCCTGTTCCCGGTCGGCCAGGTCCCAGAGGAGCGGTTCCAGGGCACGCAGGAGGGGGCCGTCCTGGGGCTGGCCGGCGGGGCCCAGTTCGCTGCGGCAGAGGACCACCCCCTCGGTGCAGCGGCGGGCCAGGCCGAGGACGACGCGGGCCAGGATCTCCTGTCGCACGGCATAGTCCTCGGCATCGCTCCACGGCTCCCCCGGTGGCCTCCGGGCGGAGAGAACGTAGGGGTTGGTCAGCGGTTGCTGGGGGGGGTCCCACCAGTTGCCGGAGCCGATGTCCAGCCAGAACTGGCGGCGCACCGGCCGGCCGGCCAGCAGATACGAGTGCACCGGGGAGAGGAGAACGGCAGAGGTGCGCTCCTCCTCGGCGACGATATAGCGGGCCGTGACCAGGCCGCGCCGGAGCATGCCCACATACTCCTGGCCGACCCTGCCGCCCTCCTCCCCACGCAAGGCCGGCCAGACGGTGCGAAAGCGGCGGGCCGATTCCAGCAGTTCGGCGCAGGCGGTGGCGATGGTGGGGTCCCGGCCGGCCTCGGGAAGGAGGAGGCGGAGGAGCCCGCCGAGGAGGTTCTCCCAGGGCAGGCCGGCCAGGGCCTGCGCCGCCTCCCAGCGTTCCCAAAAGAGACGATAACGTTCATACAGGAGCGGCTCCAGCCGCCCCTGGGTGCGCTCCTTCAGTTCGTCCGGGGGGCACAAGGCAAAGACAACGGGGTCGAAAGCGGCGTCGGCCAGCATGGCGGCCCGAATCGGGTCCAGCGGCCCTAACGCCTGCCCCAACGCCTCGGCGACGTCGTAGCGGGGGATGGCCAGGTCCCAGTCGGGGTGGAGTAAGGCGGCCAGGGTGAGGAGGGCGCGCACGGCCGGCTCCTCGATCGGCCGGCGGTAGCGGCGCAACACCCGCAGCGGTACCCCCAACCGGGCGCACTCCTGGGTCAGGGAGAAGCGCAGCACGCCGTCCAGGTAGGGGGCCAGGATAGCGAGTTCGTCCGGCGGGACGCCTTCCTCATGTACCATCCGGGCCAGCATCGCGGCTACCTTGCGGATCATATCACTGCGGTAGCGCTGCTCGACCAGGCCGAGGATGGCCCGGTCGGCCCCGTCGGCCGGCCCGGCCTCCTGGCCCAGCCGTCGGGCCACCAGCGCGGCCAGGGGGTCGGCCGGCCGGGGTTCCCCGGCCAGACGCTCTCGGCGGCTACAGCGTTGCCGCAAAAAGGCCACCCCCTCCGGGTCCGCGCCGAGCAGGAGACGATACCCGCTCCCTTCGTCGTGGATGAGCAGGGCCGAGTCGCAGTGGGGCAGCAGTTGGGCGATAAAGGCATGGGCCGCCGGGACATTTTCCTCCAGATTGTCCACCAGGAGATGGCGGTAGCGCTCGCTAAAGTAGCCCCAGAAGGGCGGCGTTTCCAAAAGCAGGTGCAGCACCTCCAGGGTCAGGGAGAGGTCCAGCAGGCCCCGCTCCAGACAATCCTGCCGGAACCGCTCGATGCACTCTTGGGCCTGGCGGAAGGCGACCTGGCGCTCCTGGGGACCGCGCCAGGCACTGCTCAGGCGGAGGAGCACCTCGGAGAGGGGATAGCCGTTCAGGGCGGCCTTGTTCAGGTTGTCCAAAAGTTGGGAAAAGAGCCGCTGTGGGTGCAGGTGTAGCCCTTCAAAGTAGCCCTGTTCCAGGAGGGGCCGGATGACCTGCGCCATATGGTACTGGGCCAGTTCGTAGGTCAAAAAGATCGGCGGTCGTTCGGGGTGGGCAAAGCCGGCCTGCCGGGCCACCAGCGGCCAGAAGAGGGCCACCATCTTGTGGGCCAGGCTGTAGTAGGTGTGCAGCGAAAGGCCCCCATAGGGGCCCAAGGGGACCTCCCGGAGGGCCCGGCGCAACCGTTCGCGGGCCGGCCGGTCGGGCAGGAGCACCAGAATCGAGTAGGCCGGTACGCCCTGGGCGATCAGGTGGGCCAACCGGGCCGCCAGAACGGTGCTCTTGCCGGCCCCGGCCGGGCCGGCAAGGAAAAGCGACTCCCCCTCGCCCAGCGGGGCCTGGGCCAGATCTTGTTCGGGCCGCAGCGGTGCTGGAAGCATGGAGGGCCGGCCCTTTATTCCTCGATGACCTTTTCGTCAATCAGCGTCTGCTCGACAATCCCGCCGTGCGGGTTGAAGCAAAAGTACTGCGAGCGCAGTTCAAACTCCAGGTCCACCCCGTCGCGGCCGGCGCGGTTCTTTTCCACACTAAAGACGACCCAGTTCTTCCACTTTTCCGCTTCCTGGATGTTGAAGGTGATGTGCTTTTTGGCCAGAATCTGCCACTTTTGGTTCATAATCAGGGCAATATCGCACTCATAGTCCAGGGCGGAACTGCCGCGCAGGTGGCGCAGGTGCAGCCGCTTGGCCTTGAGGCCGGTGCGGTCGGCGGCGACGATCGAGAGCACCGAGATGCCGTGGGTCAGGGCCAGGCTCTTGAGCCCCTCGACGACGATCGTTACCTTTTCGGCCTCGTTCTCGGTGCGGTAGGGCAGGGCGATCTTTTGCAAATAGTCCACCACCAGCAGCATCGGCCTGTCGGGGTATTTTTCCCGAAAATGCTGCACCATCGCCTCAATGACCGGCAGGGTCGTCTTTTGAGGATTGGCCTTGAGCAGGTACAGTTTGTGCAGGTACATCTGGATTTTGTCAAAGCACTGGCTGGCCTGCGGCAGCGACTTGAGCACATCAAAGAAACCGGCCTTGGGGTGTCGCTGGCGGTAGGAGGTGATGGCCCGGTGCAGGTCGCGCAGCCGCAACCCCCGCTGGAGGCCGTCCTGGGTGGGGTCGATGCTCTCCATGCAGAGGAGCCGGCTGAGCATGTGCTCCTCATCATGCTCGTAGGAGAGGTAGAGGACAATCGCGGGGGTGTAGGCGGCGATGTTGCGGGCCACCTGGGTACACCAGATCGTCTTGCCCAGGCCCTGGGCGCCGCCGATCAGGATCAGTTCGCCCGGCTTGAACCCATCACCGATGATGTCATCCAGTTCGCGAAAGCCGGTGGGCAGCGGGGTGTAGGCCTCCAACTGCCCGCCGGCCACTTTACGGTCGGTCTCGACCATGATTTCGCGTAGGCTGCGGGGCAGCGCAACATCTTTGAGCAGGTCACCGTCCAAGGGGGTTGTGTCTTTCATTGACTTTCTCCTCCGCTTTGGTGAGGCGGAACTGCCGCAGTCGCTGCAGCAGCCGGCCCCAAAGCGGCCAACGAACATTTCCCCAGGCCTTTCTCATCCGTTCAAGTTCCTCCGGTTGTGCGCTGTGCCGGCCAAAGCGCTCGCGCACGTACAGCGTGGCAATCAGGGCGATCTGAGAGCGGTGCGCCGGCAGGGCCTCGGCCAGATGCTCGGCATACTCAAAGGGGGTGGGCTGGCCGGCCGGCACCAACCCGGCCAGGTCCTCCCAACGGCACATCCGCTCATAGGTCGCTGCAACGGGACCTAGGCGGTGCAGCCCCCATTCTGTCCGCACAATCGTCACCCCCACGGCCCCCACTCCCAGCAGAAGCAGGACCAACGGCACGACCACGGCCGGCCGGCGCAGCGCACCGCCCCAGGAGAGCGGGGTGGCCGTCTCCTCAGCAAGTTTCACCTCCTCGACCCGGTCCAGGGGGGTAAAGCCCTCCTCGTCCAGGCCCGGTTCGAGTCCGGGGGTATCGGGGCGGCGGGTGGGGTCGTTCTCCAGTCCCTCAGGGCGGTTGGGCCGTGAGGTATAGTCGGCGGCGGTCGGCTCGAACCGCTGCCAGCCATAGCCGGGAAAATAGACCTCCGGCCAGGTGTGCGCCGAGGAGATGGGCACGATATAGGCTCCCCGCTCCGGGTTGTAGGTGCCTGTGGCATACCCTCGCACCAGGCGGGCCGGGATGCCCTGGGTGCGCAGCAGCACGACCATCGCCGAGGCAAAATAGTCGCAGTAGCCGGCCTGCTGTTCAAAGAGAAAATAGTCCACCGCATCCCTGCCGGCCGGCGGGGCGGAGATATCCTCGCGGTAGGTCAGATGGGTGCGCAGGTATCCCTCAATCGCCTCGGCGGCGTCGTAGGGCGAGACCCACCCGCTCTGCACCAGCACCCCGTGGGGCAGGGTCCGGACGACGCGGCCCCCTTCCTCAAAGAGCACGGCCAGCGGTTCGGCGTCGCCCGTGGCCTCGGCCGGCAGGACCAGGGTGGCCGGCCCCTGGCCGCGCCAGTCCTCCTGGGCCAGGAGGCGAACCGGCGGGTCGGCCGCATTCTCCCAGCCGGGCCTGAGGGCGCCGGCCACAATCTCGTCGGCCAGGTCCCAGACCCGCTCGGGGAGCGCGTCGGGGAGTTGCAGGTAGCGCTGGAGGACCCAGTCGGGGTATTCGAGGCCGGCCGCCCGCAGTTCGCGCTTGTTAGCCGCGCTCAGGAGCGAGACGACGGCATAACTGCGCCCCCGCACCAGGCCCTGCGGGGTGTGCAGGCTGACGATATCCTCGAACCCGCCGGCCACCGTCGAGGGCGTCCCCAGGCGAACCGACACGGGGAGCGTGAGGGTAAGAGGCTCGGCGACGGCCAGGACGAGCGTTCCTCCCTGGTCAAGCGGTGTGATGATCTGCAGGTTGCGCACCCGGCGGCTCCGGTCAATATCCAGCGGCCAACCCGCCGGCAGGTCAATGCCCGCCCGTGTTCCCGCCGTGTTGATCCAACCGGCACCGCTGTAGCGGTCAAAGGCCATCCCGCGGAGGTATTCGTTGCGGCTGGAGCGCACCTCCAGGGCGTCGCCCTCGGGGGCGATGCGCGCGCCCCCCAGTTCAAAGGTAAAGCTGTAACCGACCACTTGGGGAGACCCCGGCCTCTCTCCTTCCACCCGGCTGAAGAGCCGTTCCCAGGTGGCCCGGGCCTCCTTCCAGGGCTCCAGGTAGCGGTCCCAAAAGTTAGCCGTCTCCTGGCCGGCGGCGGTGGTGGGGAGGAGGATTGCCAGAAGAACCAGGCCGACGCTCAGGACCGCGCCGACCCAGAGCACCCGCCCGCCGATCTCGGTGGGATAGCGCACGTTGGCCTCTTTCCAACGCTCCTCCTGGCGGTGCCAGAGGACGGTAATCAGGAAAAAGAGGGCCAGGGTGGCAAAATAGTTGAAGAAACGGGTGGGCACCTGGGGGCTATACTGGATGTTGAGGAGGAGAATGGCGGCCGGCAGGGCCACCGCCAGCCAGGGCTGCCGGGAGCGAAAGGTGAACCAGGACCCCCAAAAGCCGACCTGCCAGCAGACAAAGGCCAGCACGATGATAAAGAGGACGATATCCTCGCCCGGGGTCGCCTGGATGGCGGCCCGACCCAGGGCAATCAGGCGGATGAGCAATTCAATGGCCAGGTCTTTCCAGCCGTGGAGGTTGGGGGAAAGATAGTGGACAATCTCGCCGCTGGTGGCGACGCGCACAGAGCGTAGCGAACCGCTCAGTTGGACGATCGTGGCCAGGCCGGCCAGGAGGCCCAGGGAGTGGCCGGCCCACTGCGGGAGCCGCCGGATGCGGGTCAACACAAACCCCGCCAGGACCCCACCGAGCGCGACCGGCGAGAGCATGTCCATCGCGCTGCGCAGCGAGGCGTCCCACCGGGCCTCCTGAATCGATCCGGCCACCGTCAGGGCTAGCAACAACAACAGCGGCAGCGAAAGCCAGCCTTCGGGCACTTCCCACCAGCGGCGCATCGTTCACCTGCCTGGAGCGCAACCGCTCCGTTACTCTTATTATACCCGATGCCGCCCGATTTTGAAAGTCCTCTTTTACCCTTATTTTACCTCATCCCGACGAATTGGGGACCCCTCCGGCTGCCCGGCCAGATACCGATAGACCCACGCCGCCAGGATCGCCGTGCCCAGCGGCAGGCAGGCTTCGTCAATGTCAAAACGGGGGTGGTGGTGCCTGCGGGGGTCGTCGGCGAGTTGTGCCCCCAGCCAGGCAAAAACGCCCCCTTGGGAAGCGGCCCGCGCCAGCACGCCAAAATCCTCCGAGCCGGTCTCCAGGCCGGCCTCCAGGAGATGCCCCGGCCCCAGTAGTTCGGCGACCACCTCCTCCAACCGGGCCACCATCGTTGCGTCGTTGACCAGCACCGGGTAGCCCTGGCGAATCTCTACCTCCCCACTGCCGCCCAGCGTCTCGGCCAGGGCGTAGGCCCGGCGGACCTCCTGGTGCAGTTGCCGGCGGACCTCCTCGGAAAAGGCGCGAATCGTGCCGTCGAGTTGCACCTGGCCGGGGATGATATTCGTGGCCGTGCCTCCGCGGACGATCCCGACCGAGACGACGCACGGTTCGGTCGGCGGGATGCGCCGCGAGGGGATGGCGTAAAGGGCGTTCAGCACCTGGGCGGTGATGGCGATCGGGTCCACCCCCTGGTAAGGGCGGGCCCCGTGGGCCGAGACGCCCCGGACAAAGCCAAAGAAGGGGTCTGTTGCGGCCATAAAGGGGCCGGCGCGGGTGCGCAGCATCCCCACCGGCAGGTCGGCGTCCACGTGCAGGCCCAGAATTGCCTCCACCCCCTCCATCGCCCCTTCCTCGACCATGCGCATGGCCCCGCTCTTCCCCTCGGCGTCCACCGTCTCCTCGGCCGGCTGAAAGAGCAGGCGCACTGTCCCCCGTTCGGGAAGGCGGTCGGCCAGCAGATGGGCCGCGCCCAGCAACATGGCCATGTGGGCATCGTGGCCGCAGGCGTGCATCACCCCCGGGTTCACCGAGGCGTACGGCACCTGGTTCTCCTCCGTGATCGGCAGGGCATCCATGTCGGCCCGCAGGGCCAGCAGCGGCTCCCCCGTCCCCAGTTCGCCGACCACGCCGGTCCGGCCGACCCCTTCCCGGACGCGGTAGCCAAGCCGCTGCAACTCGGCGGCGATGGAGCGGGCCGTTTCCTCTTCCTGAAAGGCCAGTTCGGGGTGACGGTGCAGGTGTCGCCGCCAGGCAGACACCTGTTCCGCCAGACCCTGCGCCCGTGCCAGCAGTCCGTCCATCCGGTTGCTCCTCTCAAAAACGATCGCCGGTCGTGAAGCGGTGATATTGTACCGCAGGGGGGAGTCGCTGTCAATGGAACTGCTGAGATTCTACTGTGTTCCGCCATGTTGCAGGGCCGGCCGGGTTGTAGTAAAATAGAAATGTCCACCGGAGATCGCCGGATTGCGTTCCCGGAACGGAAGGGGCCACCTGGCCCCCACAGGTCTGTTGGAAAAAAATCACCCGACCGGCGGACCGCTGCAGGAAAGACACCTGCTGGCCTCCGCCGGGTCGTGGGAGGGTACTTTTTTATGGGGAATCGTTGGGTCAGTGCTTTTGTCTACCTGATTATCATCGCGGCCGCGGTCGCCCTGATCTTTAACCAGTTCGGTTCGGCGACCGAGCGCATCGAGATGGAACTGAACCAGGTGATCGAGGATGCCCGCGCCGGCAAGATTGAAAAGATCGTCGTCGGGGACGACCAGCAGCGGTTGGAGGTCTATTACCGGGATCAACCCGACCAGATGGCCATCTCCCGAAAGGAGCCGCAGGACAGCCTTCTCTCCCTGCTGAACGAGGCCGGCGTGGAAGAGATGCCGACGATTGAGGTCAAGGCCCCTTCCTTTTGGAGCAGCATTCTGGGCCCGATCGGTTACATCATCCTGCCCCTGATCTTTTTCCTCATGCTGCTCTTTTTCCTGCGCCAGGCCCAGGGAACGAACAACCAGGCCATCTCTTTCGGCAAGAGTCGTGCCCGTCTCTTTACCGGCGACAAACCCAAGATTACCTTCGCCGATGTGGCTGCCGTGGACGAGGCCAAGCAGGAGTTGAACGAGGTGGTCGAGTTTCTCAAATATCCGGACAAGTTTGCCGCATTGGGGGCACGCATCCCCCGCGGGGTTCTCCTGATGGGACCGCCGGGCACGGGCAAGACGTTGCTGGCCCGCGCCGTGGCCGGCGAGGCCGGCGTGCCTTTTTTCTCCATCTCCGGCTCGGAGTTTGTGGAGATGTTCGTCGGCGTGGGGGCGAGCCGGGTGCGCGACCTTTTTGACCAGGCCAAGCGCAACGCCCCGGCGATCGTCTTTATTGACGAGATTGACGCCGTCGGCCGGCAGCGCGGCACGGGGTTGGGCGGCAGCCACGACGAGCGCGAGCAGACGCTCAACCAGATTCTGGTCGAGATGGACGGCTTTGACACCAGCACGAACGTCATCATCATCGCGGCGACCAACCGCCCCGATATCCTGGACCCGGCCCTCCTCCGCCCCGGCCGCTTTGACCGGCGGGTCGTCCTGGACCGCCCCGATATGCGCGGCCGCACCGAGATTCTCCAGGTGCATGTGCGTGGCAAGCCGCTGTCCCCCGACGTGGACCTGGAAGTACTGGCCCGGCAGACGCCCGGCTTTTCCGGCGCCGACCTGGCCAACATGGTCAACGAGGCCGCCATCCTGGCCGCCCGCCGGGGACGGAACCGCATTACCATGACCGATATGGAGGAGGCCGCCGAGAAGGTCATCGCCGGACCCGAGCGCCGCAGCCGTCGCATCAGCGAGGAGGAGAAACAGGTCATCGCCTATCACGAGGCCGGCCATGCCCTCGTCGCCCACCTCACCCCCGAGTGCGACCCTGTGCACAAGATCTCGGTCGTGGCCCGGGGGATGGCCCTGGGATACACGATGGCCCTCCCCGAGGAGGACCGCTACCTGGTCTCCCGCCGCAAGATCCTGGCCGACATGGCCTATGCGATGGGCGGCTATGCCGCCGAGCGGTTGGTCTTTGGCGACATCACCACCGGTTCCCAGAATGACATCGAGCAGGTCACCAAGATGGCCCGGCGCATGATCACCCAGTTCGGCATGAGCGAGGAGTTGGGCCCGGTCACCTATGGGCAGAAGGAGGAACTGGTCTTTTTGGGGCGCGAGATCGCCGAGCAGCGCGACTATAGCGACAGCACCGCCCGGATGATTGACGAGGAGGTGCGCCGCGTCGTCGAGGGGGCCTACAGCCAGGCTCGCCAGATTCTGCAGGAGCACCGTTCCGTCCTGGACCGCATTGCCCAACGTCTGACCGAGGTCGAGACGTTGGAGGGGCCGGGGTTGGAAGAACTGCTCGGCCAGGCCGGCCCCCGTCCCGAGGCCGCTACGCTGATCGCCCAGGCCGAACGCTGACCCGACCGGCCATTTCCTGACCGGGCTGGCCCAGGCCGGCAGAGTAGTCCTCTGGGAGGAACGATGCCCGTTCCGATTCATTTCGGCACCGACGGCTGGCGGGCGGTCATCGCCGAAGAGTTTACCTTCGCCAATGTCCGCCGAGTGGGCCAGGCACTGGTGGACTATTTGCGGGCCCACGACCTGGCCGGCCGCGGCATGGTCGTGGGGTACGACAACCGCTTCGCCTCGGAGGAGTTTGCCGCAGCCATCGCCGAGGTGCTGGCCGCCAATGGCGTGCCGGTGCTCTTTTGCGAGCGGACCTGTCCCTCCCCTACGGTGGCCTATTCGGTCCTTCCCCAACATACCGCCGGCGCGGTCATCATCACCGCCAGCCACAACCCCTCTCGCTATAACGGCATCAAGATTAAAAACGAGTACGCCGCCGCTGCTCCACCCGAGATGGTCGCCGAGATCGAGGCGTTGCTGGACCGCTCCCCGGTGCGCCGCGAGCCGTTCGCTGAACTGGAACAGAAGCGGTTGATGACCCGCTTTGACCCCTTCCCGGCCTACCGGGAGCAGATCCTCCGCCTGGTCAACACGGAGCGCATCCGCCAGGCCGGCCTGACGATCATTGTGGACCCAATGTACGGCTCTGGCATCGGCTACCTGCCCGCCCTGCTCGAAGGGGGGAAAACCCGTGTGATCGAGATTCACGCCGAGCGCAACCCCATCTTCCCGGGGATGAAGAACCCCGAACCGCTGGCCCACAACCTGACCAAACTCTGCACCGTGGTTCGGGACAGCGGTTCCCATCTGGGCATCGCCCTGGACGGTGATGCCGACCGCGTGGGCCTGGTGGATGAAAAGGGACGCTTTGTGGACCCGCTGCGTCTCTTTGCCCTGCTGGCCCTGTACCTCCTGGAGGTGCGCGGCTGGCGTGGTCCGATCGTCAAGTCGGTCAACACCACCGCCATGGTGGAAAAGTTGGCCGCCCGCTACTCTCTGCCCGTCTTTGAAACGCCGGTCGGGTTCAAATATGTCGGCGCCAAGATGGTCCAGGAGGACGCCATCCTTGGCGGGGAGGAAAGCGGTGGGTTTGGCTTCCGCCACCATATCCCCGAGCGGGACGGCATCCTGGCCGCTCTCTTTTTGCTGGACCTGGTCGTGCAGCACAAGCGCACTCCCTCTGAACTGATCGCGGACCTCTTTGAACTGGTGGGGGAGCACCATTATGCCCGCCTGGACCTGCCCTGTCCGGAGGACTGTTACCGTCTCCTCCTCCTGCGGCTGCAGCGCGAGGTCCCGACGACCCTCCTGGATCTGGAGGTCACCCCCTCCTTAGATGAGCGGGGCTACAAATATATCCTCAGCGACGGCTCCTGGCTGCTCATCCGCCCCTCGGGGACGGAGCCTCTGCTGCGAATCTATGCCGAGGCCGGTTCGCCGGAGCGGGTGACGGCTCTTTTGGAGAGCGGGTGACGGCTCTTTTGGAAGCGGGCAGGGAACTGGCCGGCCTGGCCGAACCGCCTGCGGCTCCACTTGAACCCTCCGAGGAGCCCCCCCATGCCTGAACCGGTTCGACTCTTTGGCACCGATGGTATCCGTGGCCGTGTTCCTCAGTGGCCCCTGCAGGCCGATTTCGTCGTCCGATTGGGGCAGGCGATTGCCCAGGTCCTGCGGGAGGGCGGGCTGGCCCCGCTGGTGCTCATCGGGCGGGACACCCGTCGCTCCGGAGCGATGCTGGAGGCGGCCCTCTCGGCCGGCCTGATGGAGCGCGGTCTGGATGTCCTCCCCCTGGGGGTGCTGCCCTCGCCTGCCGTGGCCTTGCTGGCCCGCCACTTTGGGGCCGGCCTGGGGGTGGTCATCTCGGCCTCGCACAACCCCTACCCCGATAACGGCATCAAACTCTTTGCCCAAACCGGCTTCAAGGTGCCCGAGGAGATGGAGCGGCAGATCGAGACGCTGGCCCAAAAGTCGCTCCCCGATCTCGGCAACGATAGCCCCATCGGCCAGGTGGTCACGGCCCGGAGCCCGGCCGGGGAGGTCTATCTGGAAACGCTGCTGGCCCGCTCCGGCCGGCCGGACCCCCTTCGCGGCTGGCATCTCTTGCTCGACTGCGCCCACGGCGCGGCCTACCAGGTCGGCCCGGAACTTTTTCGCCGCCTGGGGGCCCAGGTGACCGTCCTCCACGCCGAACCGGACGGGGAGAATATCAACCACCAGTGCGGCTCTGAGGCCCCCCACCGACTGCGGGAGGCCCTCCTGCGCCACCGCGCCCACGTGGGCATCGCCCTGGATGGCGATGCCGACCGCGCCATTCTGGTGGATGAGCAGGGCAACATCCTGGACGGCGACCACCTCCTCTACATTCTGGCCCGGGACCTCTACGAGCGGGGGGGGCTGCGCAACCAGGCCGTTGTCGGCACGGTGATGTCGAACCTGGGCCTGGAACGGGCCTTGGCCGCCCTTGGGGTCACCCTGGAGCGGGTCGGGGTGGGGGACCGCCGGGTGGCCCGGCGTATGCTGGAGGAGGACCTGGTCTTGGGGGGGGAACCCTCCGGCCACATCATCCTCTTTGGGGAGGGCAGCACCACCGGCGATGGCCTCTACACCGCGATGAAGGTACTGGGAATCGCCGTCCGACGAAAGCGACCGCTCTCGGCCCTGACGGCCGGCCTGCGCAAGTATCCCCAGGTGGTGGTCAATGTGCCGGTGGCGGAGAAACCGCCGCTGGATGCCCTCCCCACCCTTCAGCAGGCCCGCCGGATGGTGGGGGAACGGCTGGGCGAGGAGGGGCGCATCGTCATCCGCTACTCGGGCACCCAGAACCTGGCCCGGGTGATGGTCGAAGGAGCCGACCCCGACCGGGTGCGCTGGGCCGCCAACCTGCTGGCCGAGGCGATTCGGCGGTCCATCCCCACGCCCACCCCCAGGGAGGGAGACGCACCGTCATAAGGGGGCCTCTCTGGAATGGGCCGCATCCCTGGCGGGAGACCTCCTTCCCGGGGTGGCTTGGGGATCGAGCCCAGTCGCTGTTGCGGTGGGGACACCGCAGGCCCTCTCCCAACCCAGATGTATCGCGATCCCCGCCGCCAAGTTGACAGCCTGCCACAACCTGGGTACAATGAACCCTGAACGGACGCGGCGATCGGCAACGTGGAGGCGGCCTGGTGCGACCTTCGGGCATTGTGACGCTGCTAACCGACTTTGGACTGGATGACACCTACGCCGGTGTGCTCAAGGGCGTGATCTGGGAGATCTGCCCGCAGGCCCGCATCGCCGACCTGACCCACCAGGTCTCCCCCCAGAACATTCTCCAGGGGGCCTACCTGCTTGCCACCGCCTGCCGCTACTTTCCACCGGGAACGGTGCATCTGGCCGTGGTGGACCCGGGGGTGGGCAGCGGGCGGGCGGCGATCGCCGCCGAGACCCCGACGGCCCTCTTTGTCGCGCCGGACAACGGTCTGCTCAGTTTTGTCTGGGAGGAGTTGAGCCCGCAGGAACGGGCCGCCGCCCGCGTCGTCGAACTGCGCGAGCCGCGCTACTGGCGCCCCCCGGTCAGCGACACCTTCCACGGGCGGGACATCTTTGCCCCGGTCGCCGCCCATCTGGCGGCCGGCCTGCCCCTGGAATCGCTGGGGCCGCTGCGGGAAACCATGCACCTCCTGGAAACTGCCCCCCAGGTCGGGGCAGACGGAGCGGTTGTGGGCCGCATCCTCCACGTGGACCACTTTGGGAACTGCATCAGCAATATCCGCCGGGAACAGGTATCTGCCGTTCTGCAACAGGGTTCCTTCCATTGTGCGATCCGCGAGCACCGGTTTACCGCGCTTTCCCGGACCTATGCGGAGGCCCCGCCCGGCGCACCGCTGACCCTCATCGGTAGCAGTGGTCGGTTAGAGATTGCCGTGCGCAACGGCAGCGCCGCTGCACAACTGGGCCTCGCCATCGGCGACCCGATTCGCCTCTGGAGTTAGAGGGGGATACCATGAACATGACTGTGATTCTGTGTACCGTTCCAACCGAAGAATCGGCCGAAGAGATCGCCCGGACGCTGGTCGAGGAGCGGTTGGCTGCCTGTGTCAGTATCATTCCCGGCCTGCGCTCGATCTATCGCTGGAAGGATGAGATCGAGGACGACCCCGAACTGCTCCTGCTGATCAAGACCCGCCGGGAACTCTTTGAACCGCTCTCTGCTCATCTCCAACGCCTGCACCCCTATGAGGTGCCCGAGATTGTCGCTCTGGAGGTCAACGAGACGAGCCCCTCTTTTCTGGACTGGCTGTTGGGGACCACCGAAACGACAGGCGAACACTGACCCCTGCCGTCGCCGGGAACTGGGTGCATTCTGGCAAACTCGTCGGAGGATTTGCCTGCGTGGCTATGCAGCCGTCGAGTGGCGCAGTGACATCCTCCGTCGGCTCAAAGCCGACGGTTTCCCACAACCTCGGCCTGCATTGTCCTCGCCACCAAGCGTTCAGGCAAGAGGAGCCCTTTACGCGGCGGCTCTGCCCGAGCCGTGCCTCGGAACTCACACTGCGGGGGTCATTCCGCTTCCCGCGGTGAGCTTTACGCGGCGGCTCTGCCCGAGCCGTGCCTCGGAATAGGCTGTTCAAGGCGGCATTCACGCCCCGAGGAACCAAAGCCGCAGCAAGAAGCCTGTTGACGTTGAGCGCGGCTTGGGTACAACACAACCGCAGCAGGCGCAATCTTGCGACGTGCCACCGGCCGCAACCCCTACCACTTTTCCCCCACGCTCCACTTTGTCGGAAAGGAAAAAGCTACGAAACGTCATGCACCCCTGGGCAGGCAGACAGGTGCACATTCAGCCGGGTTGTGTTATAATAAGTCCGGTTGTTCTGGAGGCGGTGACGATGAAGCGTGTGTCGAAACGAGGCCGGGCTTTGCGCCCTCCCAGGTCGCATCCCGGCGTGGGAAGGATCGTCCTGGTCGTCGTGCTGCTCTTTGTGGCCGCAGCGACCTACCTGGGACTGCGCTTTTACACGATCTGGAACCAACTGAGCAACAGCACCATCTTTGCCACCCCTGTCCCGGTGACCGGTACGCCGGAACCGACCCCGGAGCCGCTGGAGCCGCTCAACATCCTCCTTTTGGGGATTGACCGGCGTGATGGCGATGAGAGTGCGCGCAACGACGTCAATATCGTCGTCCACGTGAATCCGGAGAAGGGGTTTACCAGCCTTCTCTCCATCCCCCGCGACACCCGGGTCAATATCCCCGGCTATGGTGCCTGGAAGATTAACGCCGCCTACAGCCTGGGGGAGTACTACGCCGAGGCCGGCGGCGGCCCGGTCCTGGCCAAGCGTACCGTGGAAGATTTCCTCGATATGCGCATCCACTACTACGCCGAGGTGGACTTTTACGGGTTCGAGCGGATTGTGGACCTGCTGGGAGGCATCACGGTGGATGTGCCCTATCCGATCCTGGACAACGAGTTCCCCACCGAGGAGTATGGCTACACGCGCATCTACATCCCGGCCGGCCTGCAACATATGGACGGGCGCACCGCCCTGCGCTACGCCCGCTCCCGCCACGCCGACGACGACATCGGTCGAAACTACCGCCAGCAGCAGGTCCTGCTGGCCCTGCGCGAAAAGGCCCTCAGTAGCGACCTGCTGGCCGAACTTCTCCTCGGCTCCCAGCGGATGGACGAAATCCTGCGCGAGTTTGGCAACTCCTTCCGCACCGACATTCCCAGGGATACCCTGGTCCGCCTGGCCCGGACGGCCCAAAAGATCGATGCGGACGACATCGCCGGATACAGCCTGGATTGGAAGTGCCTCTCGGAAGCGTCGGAGGGGACCGACCTGATCCCGGATATGGTCTGTGTCTATGCCCTGCGGGATAGACTCCAGATTCCGCCCCAGTTTCTACGCCTGCAAGAAGAGGGGGCTACGGTCGAGGTGCGCAACGGCACCTGGACGCCGCAACTGGCCGGCCGCACCGCCGAGTATCTCCGCCGCTACGGCTTTACCATCGTGGATGTCCTCCAGGACCCCCAGGCCGGCAACTATACCCACACCTTGGTCCTGGACGGCGGCGACCATCCCTACACCCGCAACCTCTTGGTGGACCTGCTCAACCTGAACCAGGAGTATGTCTACACCGACCAGGTCTTTACCTCCACCGCCGACCTGGTCATCATCCTGGGGGAGGACTATATCCTGCCGGAGGAGTAGCCCTCGCTTGCAGCGAAAGCCATTTTGCTGTACAATGCGGGCAAGAAAGCGAGGCGGGCCGAGCGACCCCCCTCGTCCCGGTGGAGGCAAAGGTTGCTGGTTGAACTCCGCGTTCGCAATTTCGCCATTATCGAGGAACTGGACCTGCACCTGTCCCCCGGCCTGAACGTCCTGACCGGGGAAACCGGCGCGGGCAAGTCGATTCTCATTGACGCCCTGGGGCTCCTCCTGGGGGACAAGGCCGACCGGACGATGGTCCGCTCCGGCGCGGAGCGGACCCTCATCGAAGGGGTTGTCGTCCTCGATCCCCTCACCGCCCAGGCCCTGGCCCCCCTCCTGGAGGAGTACGGCCTGCTCGACGAGGAGGACGAGAACCTGATTCTCTACCGCGAGGTCGGGGCCAACGGTCGCAGCCTGGGTCGGGTCAACGGCCGGGCGGTGAACGTCCGCCTGCTCCGCGAGATCGGGGAGCGGTTGGTGGATATCCACGGCCAGAGCGAGCACCTGTCGCTCTTTCAGGTGCGCAACCATCTGGACCTGCTGGACCGTTACGCCGGCCTGGGCGATCTGCGCCAGGAACTGGCCGAGGGGGTGCGGTCGCTGCGTTCGTTGCAGGCCGAGATCTCCCGCCGGGAGGAGGAGCGGGACCGACAGGCCGAGCGGGTGGAACGGCTGCGCTTTTCCCTGGAAGAGATTACCGCCGCCCGCTTGCAACCGGGCGAGGAGGAGGAACTGCGTGCGGAGCGGCAACGTCTGCAAAATGCTACCCGCCTGCTGGAGACGGTTGAGCGGTTGCACGCCCTGCTCCACGGCGAGGAGGACCGGCCGGCAGTTGCCGGTCGACGGGCCGGCGGCATCCAGGACCTCCTCGGCCTGGCCCAGCGGGAGATGGCCGCCTTGGCCGAACTGGACCCCTCGACCGCTCCCTGGCGGGAAACGCTGGACGCGATCACCGACCAGGTGACCGACCTGACCCTGACCCTGCGCTCCTACCGCGACCTCCTGGACCTGGACCCGCGCCGGCTGGAGGAGGTCGAGGAGCGGCTCCTCCTGATTCGAGAGTTGGAGCGCAAGTACGGCCCGACCGTGGAAGCGGTCCTGGCTGCGGCCGAGGAGGCCCGCCGGGAGTTGGCCGGCCTGACCCACGGCGAGGAGCGGTTGGCGTCGTTGCATCAGGAGGAAGCGGACCTGCGGAAAGGGCTGGCCGTGCTGGCCGGCCACCTCTCCGCCCGACGCCAGGAAGCGGCCGGCCGCCTGGCCCGGGCCGTCGAACAGAGTATGGCCGACCTGAACATGGCCGGCACGACCTTTCTCGTCCAGATCGAACGGCGGCCCGACCCGGACGGCCTGGAGGTCAGCGGTGACCTGCCCGTCCCCCCCGGCCGCTATGCCTATGATACCGGTGGGATTGACCAGGTCGAGTTCCTCCTCTCCCCCAACCCCGGCGAGGAGCCTCGCCCACTGGCCCGCATCGCCTCCGGCGGCGAGAGTTCCCGCCTGCTCCTGGCCGTGAAAAGCATCCTCTCCGAGGTCGACGCCATCCCCATCCTGGTCTTTGACGAGGTGGATGTGGGGGTGGGTGGACGCAGCGGGCACGTGGTCGGAGAAAAGTTGTGGCGCCTTTCCCTCCACCATCAGGTCATCTGCATCACGCACCTGCCCCAGATCGCCGCTTACGCCGATGCCCACTATGCCATCGGCAAGGCCGTCCGGGACGGTCGTACCCGCGCCTCGGTCACGCGACTGGAGGGGGAGTCACTGATCGGGGAACTGGCCGAAATGCTGGGAGGCGTCGCCGCCGGCCCGGCCCATTGGGAAAGTGCCCGTCAAATCTGGTCAAGAGCCCGGCAGTACAAGTCTGGAAAGGAGGCATAGAACCGTGTCCACAACCTTCCGTCAGTGGTGTGATCGGCTGTTGGAGGTGGGGTGGTTGCTGGCGGTGGTGCTGGTGACCCTGTACTTTAACATCTACACCAAGGACAGCCGCATCTTTGAGCCGCAAAAGGCCCTGGTGCTGCGCACCCTGGTGACGATGATGCTGGCCCTGTGGGCCGCGCGCACCCTCGATGAGAACCGCCACAAACTTGCGGAAACCGACTGGTGGCGCAAAGCGGTCTGGGCCATCGTCCTGGTCAGTGCGCTCCTCTCCCTCGCCCTCTTTGTGGTGGGACTGGTTACATGGGAGGACCCCCTGGCCGGCCTGATGACCCTGCCGGCAGAGCCGGGTGGTGTGGCCGCCCCGGTGGAACCCCGGCCGGTGGGGGTGCGGGTCCTGCTGGGGGTGCTCGGCATGGGGACCAACTGGGTCGTCTTTTGCGGGCTCGGCCTGGCCCTGGTCGGGGCCGGCTATGCCCTGCACGACTCCTGGAAGGCAGTTCTTCGCACCGCCATGGTCATCCCGGCCCTGCTCTACATCGCCGTGCACATCATCTCCACAATCGGCTCTGTCTTTCCCTACGCCAGCCTCTTTGGCGGCTATGTCCGCCAGCAAGGCACCCTCACCGTCCTGGCCTATAGCGGCCTCTTTTTCCTCCTGGCCTTCAACCTGCGCCAACGGGAGCAGTTGCGTCGCCTGATCACGATGATCCTCCTGGCCAGCATTCCGGCGGCCCTGTACGGGGCGGTGCAAAAACTGGGTGTAGACCCGCTGCCCTGGATGGGGGATGTGGAACGACGGGTGGCTTCGACGATGGGCAACGCCATCTTTATCGCCGCCTATCTGATTATGGTCTTTCCCCTGACCCTCTACCGTCTCCTGAGCACCTGGGAGCGGTTGCGCCAGAGCCCTCCCCCGGAGGAGACCCCTTCCGGAGGGAACGGCATCCTTGGTCCGACCCACCAGTGGCTTCTCTGGGGAGGCGTGGGGCTGGTCCTGGCGGCCGTCTTGGTCTTTGCCCCGATCGCCCTCTGGAGCAAACAGCTACGTTTGCAGCAGACCCCGGGGGTTTCGGCCGCCGAGATCGCTCAGATCTGGCCGGGGTACCGCCAGGGGTTGCTCCTCTTTGTGGGGACGGCGATTCTGACGGTGGCCCTGCCGGCCCTGCTCTATCTACTCCTGACCCTGCTAAAGCCGCGCCGGCGATCCTATGCCCATCTGACCGCTTTGGGGACGGCCGTCCTGGGGTCCGCCGCGCTGATGCTGATCGGGGATACACGCACCAACGGCCTGGCCTGGGCCGGCTACCTGCTGGGGCTTTTTGTCCTGGCCCTCCTGAGCCGCCGGCAGCATCTGGAGGAACCCTGGGGAAGCGATGCTCTCTGGGCCGATGCCGGGTATATCCTCGTCGTGATGCAGAGCCTACTTCTCTTTATGGCCATTCAGGCCTATCTGCCCACCTCGCCCTCTCCCAGCCGCTGGTGGGTCTATCTGGCCGCCCTGCTCGCTTTTCTGGCCTCCTGCTACCCGCTGCTCGCGGCCCGTATCCGCGGACGGGTCGGCTATCGGGCCCAACTGGGCGGCTATGCCCTCCTGGCCTTGATTCAACTGCTCTGCATCGGCCTGACCCAAAGCCGTGGCCCCTACACCGGACTGTTGGCCGGCCTCTTTGTCTTTTTGCTCCTGTGGACCTGGCGGCGGCGCATTCGCTGGGCCCTGATCGGCGTCCTGGTCCTGGCCGCTCTGGGGGGTCTCTTTCTGGCCGTCTTTAACTTGCCCAATACCCCCCTGATCGGCAAAGTGGCCATGCAAAGCCCCCAGGTCGCCTCCTTCGTGGAAAATCAACTGGAGCCTCTCAAGGGGGTTCCCTACCTGGGTCGCCTGGGTCGCATCTTTGACGCCTCCGAAGGCACCGGCAAGGTGCGTATCCTGATCTGGTTCGGGGATGAGATCGGCGAGGGCTCGATCGGCCTGATCAAGGCCCACCCGTTGCGCACCCTGATCGGCTATGGCCCCGAGGCCATGCACGTGGCCTACAACCCTTACTACCCGCCGGAACTGGCCCATGTGGAGAAACGCAACGCCTCTCCTGACCGCGCCCACAACGCCATCATTGACGAACTGGTCACGTTGGGGGTCGTAGGGCTGTCTGCCTACCTTTTCTACTTTATCGCCTTCTTTATCCTGACCTGGCAACTTTTGAAAAAAGCCCCCGACGTCCACAATCAAACCCTCCTGATCGGCCTTTTTGGACTGGGCGTGGCCCATTTTGTCGAGACGCTGACCGGTATTCCGATTGTGGCGACGCGGATGTACATGTGGATTGCTATCGGAATCACCGTTGCCCTGACCTTTCTGCCCCCCTTCCGCAAGCCGATCGAGCAGGTGGGGGAGGAAGGGGCAGTTGAGGAGCGACCTTCCTCCCGGAAGAGGCGGCGGGACCGACGCCGCCGGCGTGCCCCGCAGGGGGTGCCCACCGGTTGGACGGTGGCCTATATCGCCATCCTGCTGGGAGCCTTTATCGTGGCCGCCCGTGTGCACATCAAGCCGATGTGGGCCGATATCCTCTACTGGCAGGCCAAGCAAATGGAGGCCCAGGCCGAGGCCTACGGCCAGCAGTCTCAGCGACTGGGCGATGCCCCCCAGGCCGAAGAGTTTGCGGCCCAGGCCGCGGACTATGCCTATCGCGGCCTGCGGAGCCTGCATCGGGCGATCTCGCTCCTGCCCCGCGAGGACTTTTACTTCCTCTCCATCGCCCAGACCTACCTGAACGGGGCCCAATCCGCCCGCAACAACGCCGAACGGCAAGCCTTCTTCGAAAGCACCGAGTATACCATCTCGCGGGCCCGCGACCTCTCCTTCCTCAACACCGACCATTACCGCAACCTCTCCGCTCTCTATCTGGCCTGGTTCTCTCAGACCCGCGAGCCGGAGCGGCTGGCCCGGGCAATCGCCTACGGCGAGCAGGCCATTTCGCTGACCCGGAACAACGCCGACCTGCGCAACCGCCTGGCCCGTGCCTACATGACGGCGGCCGATAGCAGTGCGCAGGTGCGGCAGACCATCCTCCCGCAGGCCCTTGACTGGTTGCAGAACTGGGAGCAGTATCACCTCACCTCCGGCGGCCGGGCCGGCGATACCCACCTGCCGTTGGTGGCCGACTATCGCCGGCAGGCCCTGGACCTCTTGCAGAGCGGGAACCTGTGGCGCGGCCTGCTGGTCCTCTCGGCGGCGGAACTGCAGTATTCCCTCTTTTTGGATGAGCAATATGAGGACACCTGTCTTCTCCTGGGGGACCTCTACCGCACCCTGCAGATGCCGGCCGAGGCCGCCCTCCAGTACGGGCAGGGGATCCGCCTCAAACCCCGCCTGCTCAACGACGCCATGGCCGAGACCCGCTTCCGCTTCGTGGTGGAGGCCGGCCAGGAAGGGCCTCTGGTGGATGCTTACCTGGATATGGTCGCCCGCTCAGAGGCAGCCCTGGAGCGACTGGCCGACCAGGACAAGCCGGCCCAGAAGCGCCGCCACTACCGCTGGGCCGCCGACTCGCTCCAGGCCCTCGGCTTTATCTACATCCTCAAAGGAGAGAACGAACAGGCCATCGCCTACTACGAACAGGCCCTGGCGCACCGCAAGACGACCGAGGCCTACCGTAACCTGGTCGTCCTCTACCAGCAGACCGGCCAGTTGGACCTGGCGATCCAGCGTGCCCAGGAGGGCCTGGAACTGGCCCAGCAACAGGGCAATTCCCAGGAAGCGCAGAACTTTCAGAACGCCATCCAGCAACTGCAGTCGCAGGGGGACGTCATCCGCCGGGCAGAGGAGGCCGTCGCTGCCGACCCCCAGAACTACCGGCCGCACTTTGACCTGGCCGACCTGTACAAGCAGGCTGGCCGGATGGAGCAAGCCCTCCGTGAGGCCCAGACCGCGGCCGACCTGGTCCCGGCGGAGGATATCGAGGCCGTGCGCCAGGTCTACATCCGCCTGGGGAACTATGCCTTCCTCCAGAACCGCTACGACCTGGCCGAGAGCGCCTTTCTCCGCGTCCTGGAGGTTGCCCCGGATAACTTTACCGCTCACTACAAACTGGCCCAGATCTACCAGGCCTGGAACCGCCTGGAGGAGGCCCTGACCCACGCGGAGGCCGCCCTGGCGGTCGCCCCGGAGAACAAACAGGTCGAGGTCCAGGGGTTGGTGGATCAACTGAAGAATCTGCTGGGAGGGGACCGGTGAACGGCACGGCCCGTTACCTGCTGATCCTGCTTGCCGCCCTGGGGGGAACCTTCCTGGTCACCCCGCTGATGCGTTGGGTCGCCCTGCGCAGCGGGATTGTGGACAGACCAAGCGCGCGCAAGATTCACCTGACCCCGATTCCCTTGCTGGGCGGCCTGGCCATCTACCTGGGCTTTTCCCTGTCCATCTTTTTCCTGACCCCGCCCCAACGCCGCTCCGAGACGCTGGCGATCCTCCTGGGGGCCAGTCTGGTCGCCCTGGTCGGCCTTTGGGACGACCGCCGTGGCCTGAAGCCACACTGGAAGATGCTGGGGCAACTTTTGGCCGGCGGCCTTCTTATCCTGGGCGGGGTGCAGATCGGCGTGTTTCGCTGGAACTGGCTCAACATCCTCCTAACCCTCGTCTGGGTGGCCGGGATCACCAACGCTCTGAACCTCCTGGACAATATGAACGGCCTCTCGGCCGGGGTCGCCGCCGTAGCGGCGGGCTTTTTCCTGCTCCTCTCGGTCAGCAGCGGCCAGATTCTGGTTTCGACGATGGCGGCGGCCTTGCTGGGGGCTTGTCTGGGGTTCCTCCGCTACAACTTTGGCACGGCCACGATCTTTATGGGCGATGCCGGCAGCCTCTTTCTGGGCTTTATCCTGGCCGTCCTGGGGATCAAACTGCGCTTTCCGGCCCCGCTCTTCCCCCCCAACGCCGACCTGATCACCTGGATGATTCCGGTAATCGTGCTGGGCCTCCCCATCTTTGATAGCACCCTGGTGACCGTCTCGCGCCTGCGACGGGGACGCAACCCCTTTACCACTCCCGGCAAAGACCACCTCTCCCATCGCCTGGTCGCGCGCGGGATGAACCAGCGCGAGGCGGTGCTCTTTATCTATGTGCTCGGCTTTGCCCTGGGGATGCTGGCCATCCTCCTGAGCACGCTGGTGCTGCAATCGGGCAATGGGCCGATCTCGGGCGAGAATATCCTGACCGGCTATGGAATCGGAGCCCTCGTCGCCCTGGGGGGGCTGGCCGGCCTGATGTACCTGGAACGGACCTGGAAAGAGGCCCCGTGAGGCCAGGCCGGCGGCGTCGGGAGGAACCCGGGAGGATATCGTGAGCCCTACTATGTTGTTGCGGCATGCCGACATCCTGGTCCCGATGGACCGGGAGCGGCCTATCCTGCACGACGGCGCAATCTGGGTTGAGGACGGGTTGATCCGCAAGATAGGACTCAGTGATGACCTTCCCTCCACCGCCGACCAGGTGATCGAGGCCGCCGGAATGGTCGTCCTGCCGGGGCTGATCAACACCCATCACCACCTCTACCAGACCCTGACGCGGGCCCTGCCGTCCGTGCAGGATGCCGAACTCTTTGACTGGCTGACCCGGCTCTATCGGGTCTGGGGAGAACTGACTGCCGAAGCGGTCTATGTCAGTGCCCAGGTTGGCTTGGCCGAACTCCTCCTCAGCGGGTGTACGACGGTGAGCGATCTCTATTACGTCTTTCCCCGGGGAAGCAACGTCTCGATTGACGCCGAGATTGCCGCCGCCCGCGAACTGGGGGTGCGCTTTCACCCGGGACGAGGCAGCATGTCGCGGGGAAAGAGCCAGGGCGGGCTGCCCCCGGACGAGGTGGTGCAGGAGGAGGAGACGATTCTGGCCGACTGTGAGCGGCTCATCCACACCTACCACGACCCCAATCCCGGCGCGATGGTGCGCATTGACCTGGCCCCGTGCTCGCCCTTCTCGGTGAGCCGGCGGGCCATGGAGGAGCTGCGCGACCTGGGCCGGCGGGAAGGGGTCCGCCTGCACACGCACCTGGCCGAGACCAAGGATGAGGAACGCTACTGCCTGGAGGTCTATGGGATGCGCCCCTTGGCGCTGATGGAGGAGATTGGCTGGCTGGGAGAGGATGTCTGGTTTGCCCATGTCGTCCATGTCAACGAGGAGGAGATTGGCCGGCTGGCAGAGACGGGGACCGGAGTGGCGCACTGCCCGACGTCGAATATGCGGTTGGGGTCAGGGATTGCTCCGATCGTGCCGATGCTGGAGGCCGGCGTGCCGGTCGGGCTGGCCGTGGATGGCAGTGCCAGCAACGACTCCTCGCACCTGCTGGCCGAAGCCCGTCAGGCCCTTTTGCTCCAGCGGGTGCGCTACGGCGCGGCGTCGCTCCCGGTCCGGCAGGCCCTGGAACTGGCCACCCTGGGCGGGGCCCGCGTCCTGGGTCGGGATGACATCGGCGCCCTCGCCCCGGGCAAGGCCGCCGACCTGATTGGGATACGGCGGGAACGGCTGGAGTACGCCGGGGCGCAGCACGACCCGGTGGCGGCGTTGCTCCTCTGTGCGCCGGTGCAGGTGGACCTGGCGATTGTTCAGGGGCAGGTGCGCGTGTGGCAGGGCCAGATTCCGGGATTGGACCTGCCGGCCCTGGTGCGGCGGCACAACGCCATCGCCGCCGACCTGGTCGAGCGGGCCCGGGCGCGTTACGGAGAGGGGGTCGGGGAGCGACTCTGGCGGGTGGGCCGGCCGGCCGGGTAATCTGGATTACCACTGCTCCTCTCCCGGAGCGGGCGGATAGCCATATTTCGCAAAAAAGGGTATAAAAGAACAGGGGGGCGGCTTGACAGAAGGGAAAAGTTATGCTACCCTGCCCCCAGAACCGACCGGGATTCCCGGTCTGCTGGTGAGGTGAGGATGAAACGAATCGTGCTACGATGGAAAAGAGGGAACAGGGCGGGCCGTTCCTGGCGGCCCGCCGTCCGGCGACTGGGGTGGCGCCTTTTCCCCGTCCTGGGGGTCTGGCTGGCAATAGCGCTTGTGCTGACCCTTCCGCCGGCTCCGTCCCCGTCGCCGGCCCGTGCGGAGGAAGCCACGACGGACCCGGCGAGCGTCTCGACCGCAGTTGTCCCGCCACCCCTGGCCCTATCCCGGATTCGGCAGAACCTTCCTGCTGCCATGTCGCCCCTGCCGAACCCGCCCAAACTACAGACGCGACGTCAAATCCAGCCGCTGGCCGAGGGGTGGGCAGCGCACTATGCGCCTCAGGTGATGGAACGGGTCGTGTCCCTGCGGCGCGAGGGCCGGGTGAACATCGCCCTGCCCGAGTTTGACCCCTCCCTGTATCTCGGCTATGTGGCGCGGCCGAGGTGCTCCGAGATCGGCCAGGAGGTCTGGCTGGACTTTGGCCACGGCTGGGTCGGGCCCTTCCTGGTCGCCGACTGCGCCCGGGCGGAAGACCGGGCGCACATCGAGGCCCGAGGCATCGTCGTGGAACTGGACTATGCCTCGGCCGAGCGGTTCGGGGTGACGGTCACCGGCGGGCGGCACGTGCGGGTCGGTCGGCCGGTCCAGGAGAGCGGACAGGGACAATAGCCCGGCATAAAAACACTCGGGGGGGGGGGAGAACCGGTCACTCCCCGGGCGCTGAAAAGGGCAGGCAGTCTATTCCTCAGCGGCTTCCACTTCTGCCGCCATTTCTTCTTCGACCTCTTCCTCCAGTTCAGCCGCCCGGCGCAACCGTGAAACGTAGAGCACCACCGCATCGGGATCGCTCAGAATCTGCACCTTGTCCGATATCGGCAGGTCTTTGACAAGCAGAGTCTGGTCCACACGGCGAATCTGTCCCAGGTCTACCTCAATGCGGTGGGGCAGGTCGGTGGGCAGGCCATGCACCTCGACCTCCTGAACAGAATGGGTCACCACACCGAGCCCTTTCGCCACCACCGGCGATTCGCCAACCAGGACGATCGGCACGTGGGCGGTGATCGGCCGCTCCAGGTCCACCAGGAGCAGGTCCACGTGCAGGATCTCGCGGGAGAGGGGGTCGCGCTGAATCTCACGGATAAAGGCCGGCCGGGCCCGTTTCTCACCTTCCAGGACCAGGCCGATCATCGCGCTGGTTCCAGCCTGCCGGTAGACCTCCATCATCTCGCTGCGGGCGATCTGCACCGCCAGGGAAGGGTGCTGGGGCCCATAGACCACCGCCGGAATCCATCCCTGGTGGCGCAACTGGCGGGCCTGCTTTCCCACCACAGAACGCTTTTTTGCCTGAAGCGTTACCTGAACGTCCATCTATCTACCCCTTTTCCACGCCGGCCGGTCCGGCGGCCGACAGTATTCTCGAACGGTTGACCTTTCGGGCACCTTGTCCCAGGCCGGGGATATTATACCTCAAAAGCCCCAAAAGGCAACCGGGGGTTTTGGTGTATCCTACCCGTCTTCCTCAAAGGTGATCCCCAGACGGCGGAAGGCCTCCTCCGCGGTCAGGGGATACTCCTCCCCCGCTTCGGTCGGCGGCTCCTCCGGCGGCTCGGGAGCAGGGGGCGCGGCCGGCTCCGGCCGCTCCATGGCCGGCTGCCCTATCCGCCGTTCGGTCGGCAAGATGAAGGAAAAGGTGCTGCCCTGATCAACCTGGCTCTCTACCCAGATGCGCCCGCCGTAGAGTTCGACCAGTCCCTTGGCCACGGCCAAGCCCAGCCCGGCGCCCTGCCGTTCCAGGCCGGCCCGAGTCAACTGGTAAAAGCGGTCAAAGATCTTTTCCCGCTCCTCAACCGGGATGCCCACACCCTGGTCTTCCACATCCACCTCCACTCCCCCCTCAACGGCAAACCCGTACACCCGAATGGTCTTGCCACTTCCCTGGGTGAACTTGACGGCGTTGTGGAGAACCTTCTCCAGGACCAATTGCAGGTGCTCCTCCGCGACGGGCAGGGCGGGCAGGTCGTCGGCGACCTCGACCTGCACTTCCACCTCATGCTCGGCGATGTCGTGCTGGAGCGACTGGACCACGGTCGAGACCACCCTGGCCAGGTCCTCGACGAGGCCGGCCTGGCGGGCCTCTCGCTCGGCCACCCCCGATTCGAGTTTGAGGATGGCCAAAAAGTCGCGTACCAGACGGTCCACCCGGTCCCCGCCCCGCCGGACGATATCCAGGAACTCGCGCAGCGAGTCCTGGTCGTAGGAGATGTTGGGGTTGGTCAGGAGGGCGATGCAGGTCTTGATCATCGTCAGGGAGGTGCGGAACTCGTGAAAGAACGGCCCCAGCAGTTCCGGCGAGAGGGTGGAGAGGGGCACCGTGTGGATGACCTGGGCCTCGGCCAGGTGGCGGAACTTGGTCTCGATCGCCGCCAGGAGGGTCTCCGGGCCGAACGGCTTGTCCAGGCCGGCCGGCGGGACCAGGTCCGGTAGGTCGGGCAGTTCCTCCGCCGGCGAGGTCAGGAAGAGAAAGGGCGTCTCCCGCCCCTCGACCGTGGCCCGCGCCCGGTGGTAGAGTTCGACACCGTCCATACCCGGCATGGCGGTGTCGGCAACGACCAGGTCGGGCTGGAAACCGGCCAGCATCTCCAGCGCTTCAAAGCCATTGCCGGCCGTGGCTACTTGGTAATCCGCCCCAGAGAGAATCTTTTCGACCCCGGCCAGCAGGATCGGGTCGTCGTCTACCACCAGGATGCGTTTGCTCATCTCACGGCCTTTCGGACTCGGTCCTCTACAACGCACCGTTCCCGGCGACTGTCCCTATTATACTCTGGGTTGCCCCTTTTCGTCAAGCGGCGTGCGAAAAGCGGATTGCTGTGGCCCACCACCGCGCTCTTGACAGCCCCCCGCCGGCGTGGTACGATATGGCCGAAAGAGAAAGGGTCGGACGCATCTTTTGTGAGGAGGGACCATGAACCGCGACGAACTGACCCGCTATCTGGACGAGTATCTGCGCATCGCTGAAATCCAGGACGATTCCCGGAACGGACTGCAGGTGGAGGGCCGCGCCGGGGTCCGGCGCGTGGCCCTGGCGGTGGATGCCTGCCTGGAGGTGTTCCGCCATGCAGGCCAGGCCGGGACCGATCTGCTCATCGTGCATCACGGGTTGTTCTGGGCATCCTACCAGCCGCTGGTTGGGGCCCTGCGCCGGCGCATCAAGACCCTGTTGGACCAGGACCTCTCGCTGTACGCCGTGCACCTGCCGTTGGACGCCCATCCCGAGGTGGGGAACAACGCTGCCCTGGCCCGGCGGTTGGGGTTGGAGGTGGTCGGACCGTTCGGCGAGTACCACGGGGTGCCGATCGGGCTGGAGGTCCGGCCGGCCGAACCGCTTTCGGTCCAGGCGTTCGCTGCGCTGGTCCGGGAGAAACTCCAGACGGAGGTTACCATCCAACCATACGGGCCGGAACCGGTACAGCGAATCGGAATCGTCTCCGGGGGAGGGGCCTTGATGATCGGTCAGGCGGCCAAGCACGGGTTGGACCTCTACCTGACCGGCGAGCGCAGCCATTCCTTCTACCACGCGGCCGCAGAACACGGCATCCACGTCCTCTATGCCGGCCACTATGCCACTGAGTCGTACGGCCTCCGGTCGCTGGGCCAGCACCTGGAGGAAAAGTTCGGCCTGGAGACCACCTTCATCGACCTGCCCACCGGCCTCTGAGTGCCGTTGCCCGCAAGATGGGAACGCCAGGTGGATGGATGAAGGTTCTCTTTTTTCGCCAGGAGCAGCAGAACAGTCCGGCGAGCCGTGCCGGGAAGGGGAAGCGGCCCGTCTCCGTCCTGTTGATTCTCCTCCCCCTGCTGGGGGGGCTGGTAGCCGGGCTGTTCGGCCTGCGCCTGCCGCAGCCGCCACCAGGCCGCCCGCCCCCTCCGCCGCAGGTCGTGGAGACGGCCAATCCCAAACTGGGCCTGCACACCCGCCTGGCCGACGAGCCGAGTCCGGCCCGCATCGCCCGGACGCTGGCGATGGTGCGCGCAATGGGCGCGCCCTGGATTGTGGAGCTCTTTCCCTGGGCCTACCACGAACCGGAGCCGGGACGGTACGACTGGTCCCATGCCGACCTGGTCGTGGAGCAGGCCCGGCAGCAGGGGTTGCGGGTGATCGCCCGGTTGGACATTGTGCCGGCCTGGGCCCGGCCGGCCGGCTCTTCCACCCGCTACCTGGACGAGGAGCACTATGCCGACTATGCCCGTTACGTGGCCGCCTTTGCCCGGCGCTACCGCGGTCGGGTGGAACACCTGGTCATCTGGAACGAGCCCAACCTGGCCTTTGAGTGGGGCGGCCGGCCGCCCGATCCGGCCGCTTATGCCGCCCTGCTGCGGGTGGTCTATCCGGCCGTCAAGGAGGCCAACCCTGAGGCCGTCGTCCTGGCGGCCGGCCTGGCCCCGACGGTCGAACCCCCGGAGGGCGGCCGGGCCTACAACGACCTCCTCTACCTTCAGGCCCTCTACGACGCCGGCGCGGGGGCATCTTTCGACGCCCTGGCTGCCCACGCCTACGGGCGGACCGCCCCCTTTTCCCAGCCGCCGGACCCCGCCCGGGTCAACTTTCGCCGGGTGGAACTGCTCTACCGGGTGATGGAGCGAAACGGCGACGCCGAAAAGAAGGTCTATATCACCGAGGCCGGCTGGAACGATCACCCCCGCTGGGTACACGCGGTGCGGCCGGCCCAGCGCATCACCTACACCCTGGAGGCCTGCCGCTGGTCCGAGACGCAGGATTGGCTGGATCTACTGGCCTTCTGGCAGTTCGGCATGCCCTGGGGCGGGAGCAGTTTCCAGGTCTACTATACCTTTGTCGCCCAGGACTTTACCCCCCGGCCGATCTACCTGGAGGTGCAGGGGTACGCCCGGCGGCGGTAGCGCGATTTGACAACAACGACCTCTTGTGGTATACTTACCGCTTGGCATTATCTATTGGCATAGACCTGCCGGTTGGGCAGGTGTGATGGAGGAACGGTCGTGCCGACAATTAATCAGTTGATTCGCAAGGGGCGCAAGCCGATTCGGAAAAAGCCCAAGGCACCCGCGCTGCGCTATCACTACAACGCTCTGCGCAACCGGACGGTGCGCACCTTCAAGGGGTCGCCGCAAAAGCGAGGGGTCTGCGTGCAGGTCCGCACCATGACCCCGAAAAAACCGAACTCGGCCTTGCGCAAGATCGCCCGTGTCCGTCTGACCAACGGCATTGAGGTAACCGCCTACATCCCGGGCGAAGGGCACAACCTCCAGGAACACTCGGTCGTCCTGGTGCGCGGGGGCCGGGTGAAGGACCTGCCCGGTGTGCGCTACCATATCGTTCGGGGAACGCTGGACTCCCTGGGTGTGGAGGGGCGGCAGAAGGGCCGTTCCAAGTATGGGACGCGGGCTCCCAAGAGCAAAGGTTCCTAGCCGTTTGTGTTGCCCCGTGGTCTGTGAGGTTGACCAGGGGGGCTTGTGAGGGAAGCGATGCCGAGACGACCGAAATACAAGCGACACGAGGTCCCGCCGGACTCGAAATATAACAACCACTGGGTGCAGATGTTCATCAACAAGGTGATGTGGCGGGGCAAGAAGAGCCTGGCGGAGCGGGTTGTCTATACAGCCCTGGACCTGGTGGCGCAGCGGACCAAGCGAGACCCGATTGAGGTTTTTGAGCAGGCCGTGCGCAACGCCTCACCGATGATCGAGGTGCGTCCTCGGCGGGTGGGTGGGGCCACCTATCAGGTTCCGGTGGAGGTGTCGGCCCACCGGCGGACCTCTCTGGCGATGCGCTGGATTCTGGCGGCGGCCAGGGCCCGTTCCGGCCGGCCGATTGCCGAACGGTTGGCGATGGAGCTTATGGATGCCGCAAACAACACCGGTGTGGCGGTAAAGCGGCGCGAGGATACCCATCGTATGGCCGAGGCCAACAAGGCCTTTGCCCATTACCGCTGGTAAAGCGGGGGCCGTCCGTCTGCTCGTTCAAGCCGGCCCCCTCTTTGTCAGAACGGGGTGTCCGGCGCCTGTGCAGCGAGTGACGGAACGATGCCCAGACAGGTTCCTTTACAACTGATTCGAAACATCGGGATTATCGCCCACATTGACGCGGGCAAAACGACGACCACCGAGCGGATCCTCTACTACACCGGGCGGATCCACCGGATGGGAAGCGTGGATGACGGTACTACCGTCACCGATTGGATGGAGCAGGAGCGGGAACGCGGCGTGACCATCACCGCCGCTGCGATTACCTGTCTCTGGCGGGGCCATCAGATCAATATCATTGATACGCCCGGTCACGTTGACTTTACCGCCGAAGTGGAGCGCAGTTTGCGCGTGCTCGATGGGGGCGTGGTCGTTTTTGACGCCATGGCTGGGGTCGAACCCCAGTCCGAGACGGTGTGGCGTCAGGCGGACCGCTATGGCGTTCCGCGAATTTGCTTTGTTAACAAAATGGATCGCGTCGGGGCGGACTTGGAGCAGGCTGTCGGGACGATTCGCGACCGCCTCCAGGCCCGGCCCCTGGCGGTGCAGATCCCTATCGGTGCCGAGGAGACCTTCCAGGGGGTCCTGGACCTCATCTCCGGTCAGGCCCTGTATTACACGGACGAACTGGGGGCCAATCCGGAGGTCCGGCCCGTCCCTCCCGAATACGAGCAGGAGTTCCGCTCACGCCGGGAGGAACTGGTCGAGCAGATTGCCGAGACCGATGAGGACCTGACGGTCAAGTACCTGGAAGAGGAACCCATCTCGCCCGAGGAGTTGCGGGCGGCGTTGCGTCGGGCCACGTTGGCCGGCCGGCTGGTGCCGGTCCTCTGCGGTTCGGCCCTGCGCAACAAGGGGGTCCAACCTCTCCTCGATGCCATTGTGGACTATCTGCCTTCGCCTCTGGACGTGCCGCCGGTCGTTGGTGTGGACCCGCGCAACGGGGAGGCCAAGACCAAGCCGGCAAGGGATGAGGAACCCTTTGCCGCCCTGGTCTTCAAGATCGTTTCAGACCCGTATGCCGGCAGGCTGGCCTATTTCCGGCTCTATGCCGGCAGCCTGCGTGTGGGCCAGCGTGTGCTCAACGCCACCCGAGACCGTAAAGAGCGCGTCAGCCGATTGTTGCGCATGCACGCCAATCGGCGCGAGGATGTCGAGGAGGTCTATGCCGGGGATATCGCCGCCATGCTCGGGCCCAAACAGGCCTTTACCGGAGATACGCTGTGCAGCCCGCACGACCCGGTGGTCCTGGAGGCGATGCGCTTCCCCGAACCGGTCACCTCGGTGGCCGTCGAGGCCAAGACGCTGGCGGACCAGGACCGCCTGATGGCGGCCTTGCAGGCGTTGAGCGAGGAGGACCCCACCTTCCGGGTGCGCGTGGACAAAGAGACCGGCCAGGTGATCATCTCCGGAATGGGCGAGTTTCACCTGGAGATTCTGGTCGAGCGGATGTTCCGCGAGTTCAACGTCACCGCCAACGTCGGCCGGCCCCAGGTGGCCTATCGGGAGACGATCAGCCGGCCGGTGCGGGTCGAGGGGGCCTTTTCCCGCCAGACGGCCGGCCGGCTCCAGTTCGGCGCGGTGCGCCTGCAACTGGAACCGCTCCCCCGGGGGGAAACCTTTGACTTTGTCAACCAGGCTCCCCCGGAGGAGGTGCCGCCCGAGTTTGTCCCGGCCGTGCGACTGGGCATCCGCGAGGCGATGGATACCGGGGTCCTGGCCGGCTATCCGGTGGTGGACGTCCGGGCCATCCTCCTGGGAGGAACCTTCCGCGAGGACGAGTCCTCCGAACTGGCCTTCAAACTGGCCGCCTCCCAGGCCCTGCGGGACGGCGTCCGCCAGGCAGAACCGGTCCTCCTGGAACCGGTGATGCGGATCGAGGTGGTCATGCCGGAGGAGTATCTCGGCGAGGTCCTCAACGACCTCTCGGCTCGGCGAGCCGATATCGAGGGGTTTGAGACGCGCAACGGGACCCGCATCGCCCGTGCGACAGCCCCTCTGGCGACGATGTTCGGCTATGCCACCGACCTGCGCTCGCTGACGCAAGGGCGGGCCAGTTACTCGATGGAGTTCAGTCACTACCGGGAATTGCCCCCGGCAGTGGCCCGGGAGATTATCGCCCGGGCGCGGGGATACCAGATCTAGAGTTGGAGGCGGTAACGCCCGCAGCGGCCCAAACGGCCGTACCGATTGGATAAGGAGAAGTGCGATGGCCAAAGAAAAGTTTGTACGGACCAAGCCTCACGTGAATGTGGGGACGATCGGACATGTGGACCACGGCAAGACGACCCTGACGGCGGCGATTACCAAGGTGCTGTCGTTCAGGGGCATGGCCGAGTACCGGCCCTTTGAGACGATTGACAACGCCCCCGAGGAGCGCGAACGCGGGGTGACGATCAATATCGCCCACGTGGAGTACGAGTCGGGAAAGCGCCACTATGCCCACATTGACTGTCCCGGCCACCGAGACTATATCAAGAACATGATCACCGGGGCGGCCCAGATGGACGGGGCGATCCTGGTGGTGGCGGCGGACGACGGGCCGATGCCGCAGACGCGGGAGCACATCCTGCTGGCCCGGCAGGTGGAGGTGCCGGCGATGGTGGTCTGCCTGAACAAGGTGGACCTGATGGACGACCCGGATCTCCTGGAGTTGGTGGAGATGGAGTTGCGGGAGTTGCTGAGTCAGTACGGTTTTCCTGGGGAAGAGATACCGATCGTGCGGGGGAGTGCGTTGCAGGCGCTGGAGAGCGCGAGCACCGATCCGGACGCGCCGGAGTATGCCTTCATCTGGGAGTTGCTCCGGGTGGTTGATGAGTACATTCCGATGCCGCAGCGGGATGTGGACAAGCCGTTCCTGATGCCGATAGAGGATGTCTTTGGGATCAAGGGGCGGGGGACGGTGGTGACGGGGCGCGTGGAGCGGGGGCGGATCGTTCCGATGACGCCGGTGGAGATTGTGGGGAAGGCGCGGGACATTCGCAAGACGGTGGTGACGGATCTGGAGATGTTTTTGAAAAAGTTGGACGAGGCGATTGCCGGGGACAATGTAGGCTGCCTGCTGCGGGGGATTGAGCGGGAAGAGGTGGAGCGGGGGCAGGTGCTGGCGACGCCGGGTTCGATCAAGCCGTACCGCAAGTTCAAGGCGGAGGTGTATGTGCTGCGGAAGGAGGAGGGGGGGCGACACACGCCCTTCTTTCCGGGATACCGGCCGCAGTTTTTCATCCGGACGACCGATGTAACGGGGGAGATTCAGTTGCCGGCGGGGGTGGAGATGGTCATGCCGGGGGACAATGTGAACATGGATGTGGAGTTGATCGAGCCGATCGCGATTGAGGAAGGCCTGCGCTTTGCGATTCGCGAGGGCGGCCGGACGGTGGGGGCCGGTGTGGTTACCCACCTGATCGAGTAGGCGGGCCAGGAGGAACAAGGTGGCCAAGAAGGAAAATCGCATCGTCATCACGCTGGCCTGCACCGAGTGTAAAGAGCACAACTATACGACGCAGAAGAACCGGAGGAACGACCCGGGGCGAATGGAACTGCGTAAGTATTGCCCCCGATGCCGCCAGCACGTGCTGCATCGGGAGACAAAATAGGTAGATCGCGCGTCCTCGGGCGCGCCTAGCGCAGGCCGATAGCTCAATTGGCAGAGCAGCGGTCTCCAAAACCGCAGGTTGGGGGTTCGATTCCCTCTCGGCCTGCCAGAGTTTGTCTGAAGAAGGTAATCTTTTGAGGAGTTGCCGGTGGCAAAACAAGAACGTAAGAGCAGGCAAAAGAAAAAGCCGAACCGTGTGCTCCAGTTCCTCCGGGATGCCCGGTCCGAACTCCGGCGGGTGGTCTGGCCGACGCCAAAAGAAGCCCGCAACCTGACCCTGGTCGTGATGGTCTTGTCGGCAGTTCTGGGGTTGCTCATGTGGGCCTTTGACCTGCTCTTTGCCCGCGGTTACCAGGCCCTGGCAGCAATCCTGACTCGATGAGCGAACCGGGGCGACCAGCGGTCGCCTTTGGAGGACTGGGAATGGGTGAGGAAATCACCTCGTTCGAGGAAGAAACGACTACCGGGACGGAAAAGGCCGAACCGATCCGGGAGAAGGTTGTTTCGGAAGAGGGGGCCGGCCCCCAAGATCCGGAAGTGGAAGCAGCTCCCCAGGTACCGGAAGAGGCCCGCTGGTATGTCGTCCACACCTACTCGGGATACGAGAACAAGGTCCGCGAGAACCTATTGCAGCGCATCCGCTCGATGGGGGTGGCCGACCGCATCTTTGAGGTGATTGTCCCGACCGAAGAAGAGATCGAAATCCGGGATGGGCAGCGCCGCACTGTGCAGCGCAAGATCTTTCCCGGCTACATCCTTGTCCAGATGCTCCTGGACGACGAGACCTGGCACGTCGTCCGACGCACGCCGGGAGTGACCGGGTTTGTCGGGCCGGATAATCGCCCCATCCCGCTTCCGGAGCATGAGGTGCGGGCAATCCTGAAGCAGATGGAGGCCGAAGCCCCCAAGATTCGGGTCGAATTTACCATCGGCCAGGCCGTGCGCATCGTGGATGGCCCCTTTACCGATTTCGAAGGGGTGGTGGACGAGATCAACCAGGAAAAGGGCAAGGTGCGCGTGTTGGTCTCATTCTTTGGCCGGGAAACGCCGATCGAACTGGACTTTGTGCAGATTGAACGACTGGTCCCCTAAGACCAGGGATTTGGTGAGGTGAGCCGTGGCAAAAAAGGTCATCGCAGTGATCAAGTTACAGATTCCGGCGGGCAAGGCGACGCCGGCCCCGCCGGTGGGGCCGGCCCTGGGCCAGCACGGGCTGAATATCATGGCTTTTTGCAAGGAATATAACGCCCGCACGGCCGGCCAGGCCGGCTCGACCGTTCCGGTCGAGATCACCGTCTACAGTGACCGCTCCTTTACCTTTGTGACCAAGACGCCGCCGGCCGCCGACCTGCTGCGCCGGATGGCCGGTGTGGAGCGCGGGTCAGGAGAGACCAACCGGAACAAGGTGGGGCGCATCACCCGCAGGCAACTCCGCGAGATTGCTCAGATCAAACTGCCCGACCTGAACACCGCCGACATCGAGGCCGCCGAGCGCATCGTCGCCGGAACGGCCCGCAGTATGGGCATCGAGATTGTGGATTAGAACGGCCGCCGGACAGGCTTTCTGGCCTGCCCGGACAGCCAGGAACTGTCCTACAGGTTTTTTCGATTGTGGGAGGGCCCAGGCCCGTTTGAACCACGAGGAGGAACGATGAGAAAACGAGGGAAAAGATACCGCGAAGTAGCACAACTGGTGGAAAAAGGACGCACCTACGAGCCGGCCGAGGCGGTCGCCCTGGTCAAAAAGGTCGCCTATACTTCCTTTGACAGCAGTGTGGACGCCCACTACCGCCTGGGGATTGACCCCCGCAAGGCCGACCAGCAGGTCCGGGGAACGGTGATCCTCCCCCACGGGACGGGCAAGCCGATCCGGGTGCTCGTCTTTGCCGAGGGAGAGGCCGAAAAGATCGCCCGCGAGGCCGGAGCCGATTACGTCGGGGGGAGCGACCTGGTGGAAAAGATCGAAAAGGAGGGCTGGGTGGATTTCGATGTGGCCATCGCCATCCCCAGTATGATGCGGATGGTGGGCCGGTTGGGACGTATCCTGGGCCGCCGTGGCCTGATGCCGAACCCCAAGAGTGGCACGATCGTCCCCCAGGAAGACCTCCCCCGCGTGATTGACGAGGTGCACAAGGGCAAGGTCGAGTTCCGCAACGACAAGCAGGGCTTGATCCACGTCCCGATCGGCCGGGTCAGTTTTTCCGAACAACAACTCCTGGACAACCTTGTTACCCTGACCGACGCCATCCGCCGACTGCGGCCGGCGTCCGTCCGGGGAACCTATATCCGCAACATCGCCCTCAGCCCGACGATGGGGCCGGGTGTCCGGGTGGATGTCCAAGAAGCACTGGCACTCAAGCCGGAGGTGTAAGCGGTCACAAAGGCCGGCCGAATACCATCACCCCAGACAGCAGGTGCCGAACGAACGGCTTGAAGGAAACACCGCCTGCCGAGGTGAGTTCTTGGTCGCACGGGGCTCTTGTGTCTGGGGAACAAGAGCCTCATTTTTGTCGGGAATCGCCCGACCTGCAGAAAAAAAGGAGGGTTGTATGCCAGCAGAGAAAAAGCGGGCCCTGGTGGCCCAACTGCGTGAACGGCTGTCGCGCAGCACGCTCTTAATCCTGACCGACTATCGCGGTCTGGACATGGCCGCCATCACCGCGCTGCGCCGGAGCGTTCAACAGGCCGGCGGGGGGTACCACGTGGTCAAAAACACCCTGCTCCGACAAGCGCTTGTCGAGGTCGGAATTGCCGGGCTGGATGCCTACCTGGAGGGCCCAACGGCGGCGGCCTTTGCCTATGAGGACCCCATCGCCATGGCCAGGGCGGTCAAGGAGTATGCCGACGCATCCCCCATCCTCAAGATCAAGGCGGGTTGGATGGAGGGGGCCGTTCTGGACGAGACCGGCGTCAACACGCTGGCCACGCTGCCGCCACGGCCAATCCTGTTGGGTCAACTGGTGGGCACAATTCAGTCGCCGGTCATGCAACTGGCCGGCGCCCTGATGACGGGAATGCGCCAACTGGCCTATTTGCTCAGGACACGAACCGAAAGCGCCGAGACGGCCTAGGCGCGGTGCACGTCCAAACGTTCAAGAAGTGAATGATCTTCTGGAGATAACTCTAACAAATCAAGGAGCGAATCCGCTAAGGAGGAAGACATGGCTTCGGAAAAGGTACAGAAGGTATTTGAAGAGATCGGGACCTTTACCCTGATCGAGGTGATGGAACTGGTCAAGTTGATGGAAGAGGAATGGGGCATCTCCGCGGTTGCGCCGGTGGCCGTCGCGGCCGCCGTTCCCGCGGCCGGCGGGCCGGCCGCCGCCGAGGAAGAGGCCGAGGAAAAGACCGAATTCACCGTCGTGCTTCAGGACGGCGGCGCGAAAAAGATCCAGGTGATCAAGGTCGTGCGCGAACTGGTCAGCAGCCTGGGCCTGAAGGAGGCCAAGGAACTGGTCGAGAGCGCGCCCAAACCGATCCTGGAGAATGTGAGTAGGGAAGAGGCCGAGGCGGCCAAGAAAAAGCTGGAAGAGGCCGGCGCCACGGTCGAGTTGCAGTAGAACAGTCACGGAATTAAAGTAGGGGCAACCGGTCGGTTGCCCCTACTCCTGCCGGACGCCTTTGCAAAATTTCCATATCGCGCCCGCCAGACTCTTCAGTACCCCCGGTCGTGGATCAATCTCGCCGTTTCCACCCCCCCACCGGCGGGAACCTTCAGTACCCCCGGTCGTGGATCAATCGCTCGCCGTTTCCACCCTTCCACCGGCGGGAACCTTCAGTACCCCCGGTCGTGGATCAATCGCTCGCCGTTTCCACCCTCCCACCGGCGGGAACCTTCAGTACCCCCGGTCGTGGATAAATCCCCGCCGGTCCAAATCCAGGTCGGCGGGCGGAGCGGACCGGGGAAGATTCGCCGCAAACTGGCGGCACTGCTCCATCCACTGCTCCAGTTCCTCCAACAAGGGGGAACCCTTGCCCTCCTCCACCTGGCTCAGGTTGCGCTGCTCACCCGGATCGTTCACCAGGTCGTACAGTTCGACCTCCTGCGTGCCCGGGCGGTAAAGCAGTTTCTCCCCCCCAAGGCGAACCATCTTCCATTCCTCCATGACCCGATAGGTCCCCTCGGCATAAACCGGGCGGAGGGGCAGGTCGCTTCCCTCTAGGGCCGGCCGCAGCGTGCGTCCCTGTGCCTCCGCGAGGGCCGAACCTGCAGCGACCTCGGCCAGGGTGGGCAACAGGTCCACCAGACTCACCGGGGTCGAGACCCGCGACCCTGGCACCCGGACTATGGGGCCGGAGACGATCAGAGGGACATGGACAATCTCTTCATAGAGGGTATGCCCATAGGTAAACTCGCCGTGTTCTCCCAGTTCCTCCCCGTGGTCAGCGGTGACGATGATGAGGGTCCGTTCGGTCAGGTCCAGCTGTTCCAGCATACTCAGGAGGTCCCCGACCAATGCGTCCACATCACGGACCTCGCCGGCATAAAAGGCCCGCAGGGCCTGGTCATCGCCGGGGTTCAGGTGATAACGCTCGCTTTGAAAGCCCAGGTCCCAGAGTCTCAGCCACTTGCTCCGTCCGTCGCCCTCTGGCACCGGGCCGACCGGTTGGGTGTTGTGGGGAAGGTGCGGTTCCCCGTAGTGAAGCCAGAGAAAGACCGCCTCCTGGCGGTGCCGGCGGAGGAACTGGCCGGCCAACTGGTTTTGCAGCGGGCCGATGCGGTCCCCGCTTAGGGCAGGGTCAAAGAGGCGGCGGTGTCCCTGGCGGAAGAGGTCGCACCCGGCCGGCAGGTAAGCGCAGGTGGCGGCAAGCAGGGCCTGTTCCCGCTCCATGCGCTCCAGTTGGTACGGCAGGGCAGGACGGGGCCCCTCGAACTGCTCGAACCCCTGCCCCAACGTCTCATCGGCCGTCAACCAGGGATTGGCGACAAAAGCGGCGGTGCGATAGCCGGCCTCCCGAAGGACCTCGGCCAGGGTGCTGCGCATAGGGTCCATCGCCACGGTGCAACGGTGCCAGGGCCGGCAGGCGATCTCCAGTGCGCTCGGGTAGAGCGAGGTCATCAGGGCGGCAGTGGAGGGGCGGGACCAGGAAGAGGGCGCGACCGCGTTTTCAAAGAGCACCCCCCTCCGGGCCAGGGCATCCAGGTGCGGGCTGGTCTCCCCTTCATAGCCGTACGCCCCCAAATAGTCAGCGCGAAGGCTGTCTATGGTAATCAGGAGGATATTGGGTTGCTCCGGGGCAGGGCCCAAAGGCGAAGGGGTGCCCGCAGAGGCGTGAATCGCCCCCCGGATGAGGAGCGGCGGAATCAGGAGGAGAAGGAGGGCCGGCAGGGCCCCAACGAGGGCCTTGCCCCACCTCCCCAGGCCGCGTTTGCCCAGCCCATAGACGGCCACACCCACGACCAGCCCAAAGAGAAGAGCAAAGCAACCCAGGACGGCCCGGCCAAGGGGAGCCCCTTCCCGCTCCTGCAGCAGGTCGAAACGGTTGCCCCAACTGAGGCCAAGGATGAGAAAAGCGGCCAACCCGGACCCGATCGCCACCTGGCGGACCCGGTTGGCCGGCCGCCGGCCCAGAAAGAGAAGCAGCGCGGCAACCAGGCCCAGGCCGCCCCCTAAAAGGGCCAGGACAAGGGCATGCACGGCCGTTCCGTAGGCCAACGCCAGGAGACGCAACCCCCACCGTGCAGGGGTGCTTTTCTCCAGCAAGAGGGGCAGGCCCTCCCAAAAGCCAAAGAGCAGTCCCCAACCCAGGCCGGTCAACAACCCGGTGAGGATGCTGCCGGCCGATCGGGCCTTTTCTGAAGCAGGAGCGGTCGCCGCAGAGGACTTGACCATGCTCTCCTCAATAACCCAGCCTGTGCAAGGTGTCCCAGTCGCGTTCATCCATGACGCTTGTGGGGTCGAACATGGGCAGTTCGGCAGCCGAGCGGGTCGTTTCCTCGAACCAGGCCTGGAGTTTGGCCATGAGATCGGCGGCCTGCTGAGGAAATGCCTCACGCAGGTTCACCTGCTCCCAGGGGTCGCCGGAAAGGTCGTACAGTTCGACGTCCCCCCGCTGCACGTTATGAATCAGCACGTACGAGCCCTGACGAATCGCCTTGTATTCGTGAGGGCGGCGGGAGTTGCTGATTCCCTCGCTAAAGACCGGCCGGGCAGCCATTTCGCCCCCCCGAAGGAAGGGCAGGAGGCTCTGCCCGTGGGCCTCGGGGGGGACCTTTCCCCCGACAATCTCGGCCAGAGTGGGAAAGATGTCCACCAGAGCGACCGGCGTTTCCACCCGCCGGCCCGGAAGCACCGACGGGCCGGCGATAATCAGCGGCACATGGAGCAACTCCCGGTACAGGCTCTGCCCATGCCGAAAGTCGCCATGCTCGGCAAACTCGTCCCCATGGTCGGCAGTGATCACCACCACGGTACGATCGGCCAGTCCCAGGGCGGCGATCTGGTCCAGGACCTCCCCGACCAGGGCATCCATATCGCGCACCTCCCCCGCATAGAGGGAGCGGAGGGCCTCCACATCGGCATCGCTGAGCACAAAGTGATGGAATTTGTGCCCCAACCAGTGCACCCGCTCCCACTCGACCCACTCCGGCGATACCTCCGCCGGGATGGGCCAGAACGGTTCCGAGGGGTCATAGGTGGCATGGGGTTCCATGTAGTGAAGCCAGAGGAAAAAGCGTTGCTTCCGATAGCGACGCAAAAAGTGCCGTGTGTTCAGGTTAACCTTTTCCCCTTCGGCGAGAAAGCCGGGGTCAAAGTAGAGAAAGTAGAACCGCCCTACCGCCTGGGTCGCCGGAAAGAGTCGTTCCAGCCCCTGGAACAGGGCGGTCTCCTCCAATCGGGGAAGGTTATAGGGCTCCAGGTGAGGGATGCTCCCGCAGATGTCAAAGCCCTGACAAAACCCCCGCTCCTCGCACAACCAGGCGTTCGTCAGGAAGGCAGCCGTCGTGTACCCGGCCTGATCCATCATCTCGGCCAGGGTGAAGCGGGCCGCGTTAATCTGGGGGTTGCTGCAATCCTGGAGCAGGCAGGCCAGCCCCACCTCGGTGGGGTAGAGGGAGGTCATCAGGGAACCCATCGAGGCCATCGTCCAGGGGGCCTGGGAAAAGGCGTTCTCAAAGAGCACGCCCTGCCGGGCCAGGGCGTCCATCCGGGGGCTGATCTCTGCCGGATAGCCATAGGCCCCCAGGTAGTCTGCTCGCAACGTGTCAATCGAGATCAGGACGACGTTCGGTTGCTCTGGCGAGGCCGGCAGCCCATCGGGGGGAAAGAACCAGGGTTGCTCGTACAGCCACTCCCGATACCCCAGCAGGAGCAGCAGGGCCAGGGTCGGTACGAGAAGGGCCACCACAATTGCCCGCCAGACCCAGGTCCAGCGCAGTGGTCGGAGAACCCCCCGCCCGGATTGCCACCAGTGGGCCAGGGCCAGGAACCCCCGCCCACTCAGAACCCCGCCGAGGGCAGCAAGGAACAGGGCCAGGATGGAAGGCAACCCCTGCAAGGTCCACAGGGAAAACCGGTTCGTCCAACTCAGCCAGGCCAGGACTGCGCAGGCCAGGCCGGAAAAGGCCGCCGCACCGCTCCGGGGGCCCAACCAGCGGCGGGCCCTTGTGGGCAGAATTGCCAGGAGCCCTCCCAGCAGGCCAAACCCCAGGCCCAGCACCAGGGCATACAGGACGATCAAAAAGGCCACTGCCTGAAGGCGAGGCCAGAGGTCGGACAAGTCACCTTCCAGCAGACAGAACACCCCCTCCAGGAGGGCAAAGATGCCGCCCCACCCCAACCCGCAAACCAGAGCCAGGGCCACAATCCGGGTCCGGGAAAGGGGCCTTGTGCGAAGGCCAGACGCTTTTTCTTCTGCAGACATTGCCATGTCCTCCAACCAAGCCCTGGGCTGCTGTGCCGACGCAATGATACCATACAAGTCCATACGATGCAACCTGCGGCCCGAGGAGGCCGGGCTGTTTCAAGTTGGGTTCCCCCTGAGGTCCTGCTCAGAGTCGCCGAGCACGCAGAGGGATACTTTTGGGGCCGCAGGGAACCCTCTTGTCCTCTGTGGAAACACGAAACCGCTGCGTCCTCCGCGTCTCGGCGGTGAACCGTGGTGCGCGGCTGAGCAGTACCCCCCTGAAAAAGGGCTCGGTGTGTCCCCAACTGAGCGACTTTGAACCAGCCCTGGGCAGGTCACGGCCATATCAAAGTCATTGGCCTCTGCCGGGAAGGGCCCGGCCTCGGCGCCCGTGCCGCGTAGAGCCGGCCCGACAAGGCGCC
>FWWM01002552.1_pt1 | contig 48694 bp, 51 predicted proteins | sample 2228351 | NCBI WGS metagenome assembly FWWM01 (sample SAMEA103939774, study PRJEB20133) | metagenome | reverse complement strand
TTTTTCAGCACTTTTTTACATTTTGCAACTTTTTGGTCTACTGGGTTTAAAAGCTATAAACTGCAAGCGCACATAGTCCAATATCCATTTACCTTCTAAGTTCTGTAGTCCTCCCTTGCAATGGGTAATAATCTCTTCTAAAAAGTTTTCACGCTCAAATTCGGGCACAGTCTCCAAGAATCTCCTAGCAAATACTTTTAACCAATTCACAAGTTGCGTATTTAGCCTTGTAGGCCTAGGGATAAGCTCACACAGGCGGACATCCATTGAGTGAGCTTCAAGCCGTGCTCTATACTCCTTGGCTGTAGGAAAGTACCATGGGTTTACCTCATAAAAATCTATACCATACTTGGGTAAGGCTTTACGTAAAGCCCTGATTACTGTTTCAATGTTTCCATACCCTCCGAACTCGCCCACAAACCTCCCCCCTGGTTTCAAAGCGCGCTGCACCCCGGAGATGACAGCATCTGGGTGGGTCATCCAGTGGAGTGCTGCATTAGAAAATACTGCATCAAATTCCTCATAAAAGGCAAGCTCTTGCCCATCACCGACGCGTGCATCCACACCTAGCTCTACAGCCGCCTTTACCATATCAGGGCTAGAGTCAATACCTATAACAACACAACCCATATCCATAAGTTTTCGGCTTAAAACTCCATTACCGCATCCTAAGTCAAGAATACGCTCACCTGGACGGGGATTCAGCAGTTCTATTACTGGTGTGGCTAATTCCGAGACAAAGCTCGCATCTCTTGCATATGCATGTGGATCCCAATATTGGTTCATAGTATATTTAATTTAAACACTTAAAACCACGCTGGGTGAGAAATTTTCTTTTTGTATTAACAGGATGCAACATGTTTACAGTGGCATGTTTCAACCTGTTTCATTAAAATTTAGGCATGTCTTGGATCCGTACATAATTGATGTTTTTGTAGACAGGTGCCAACATGTACCTACATTTAATTGCCTCATGTATTTTTAGCGGTAAAAGACTAGAAACGGCCATACATAATTAATTTTTCAGCCGACGTATAATGATTAAATACTTATTGTAGATTAATCGTTTGTGGAGACAGGTTCAGAATTTGCTACGTTCATTAAAATTTAGAGTAGTTCAACCCTGTCCATATAAAAACGTTTAAATTTAATGATGATTCTGGCATTTTGTATTTGTTTTTGTAGTGTGCCTATTGCAGGTGCCCTATTGAATGTAAAGGTAAGTCCTCTAATTTGTAAAATCAATTTTGTGGAAGCCTCAACCTTTAATTTATAATTGGACCGTATAATTTATTACATTAGTGGCCCTAAGTTATCAAGCGTTAGGAAAAGGCTTTTATACATTTATCAGTTAATAAAGCAGGTGTTAAGTGTTGCTAAGGCTAAATGTCCAATTCGGAACAATAAGTACCTTTATACAGGAAATTATCTAACCTTAAAGAAGGCTTTCATAAACTTTATCGCTTCCGAATCTTCCTTATCCTCTTCAAGGCCAAGCCTTATTATATAGTCTGGTGGGTCCGTTTCTTTCAAAAGTCCAAGCTTGTAGGCAGTTTGTAGCTTTTCTATCACACTTTCAGAAATATGTATCATGGTTTGGTCAAATTCAAACTTTTGGTAAAGGCCAAACCTTTCCTTTTCCCCCTTTTTCATTATATTCTTGCAAAAGGCGCATATCCTTCTCCAAGTATGCAGTGTTCTTTCCCAATCATCCCTTGGAAGGTTTTCCAGCTCAAGCTTTATTAGGTCTATGAGGGAGCTCTTAATATAGCCTTTAAAGCCTTCTGGCGTCCAGCTTTGACTATCTTCCTTTTTTAAAAGATCGCTCAAATCAATTTTCATGTTATTCTAATATATACCATTCTTTGGAGGCGTAGGCATGCACAAAATTCTTATAACGGACCCTATCTCCGAAAAAGGCATTGAACTGCTAAAACGTGAGCCAGATTTTGAAGTGGACAACGAACCTGACATATCCTATGAGGAGCTTCTTGAGGTGGTAGAAAACTACCACTGCATAATCACAAGGAGTAGAACGCCAGTGACGGCAGAGCTTATAGAAAGGGCAAAAAACCTCAAAGTTATAGGAAGGGCAGGTGTGGGTGTGGACAACGTGGATATAGAATCGGCCTCTATGAAGGGCATACTTGTAATAAACACACCCGGCGCCAACACCATAGGAGCCACCGAGCTAACCCTTGCACATATGTTAAACGTGATAAGGAACGCCCATGTGGCCCACAACAGTATGGTGGAGGGAAGGTGGGACAGGAAGAAGTTTATGGGTAGGGAGCTATACGGTAAGACCCTTGGCATAATAGGCCTTGGAAACATAGGTTCTCAGGTGGCCATAAGGGCAAAGGCCTTTGGTATGACCGTATACGCTTATGATCCATACATACCCAAAGAAAAGGCAGACAGGCTGGGTGTAAAACTTTTTGACAACCTTTACCATATGTTAAAGCAGGTGGACATCCTTACCATCCATGCACCCTTAACTCATGAGACCAAGCATATGATAACGAGGAAAGAGTTTGAAATAATGAAAGATGGTGCCATACTTATAAACTGCGCCAGAGGCGGAATAGTAAAGGATGAGGATTTGATATGGGCTTTGGAGAGCGGAAAGCTTGCTGGAGTAGGCCTTGATGTCTTTTCTGTAGAGCCTCCTCCAAAGGAGTTTATAGATAAGATATCAAAGTTTCCCAACGTGTCCCTTTCTCCCCACATAGGAGCCAACACTTACGAGTCTCAGGAGAATGTGGCAGTAATTATTGCCCAGCAGGTTATAAAGGCCCTAAGGGGCCAAACGGTGGAGTATGTGGTAAATGCTCCCTTCCCAGACTTGTCTGTTATCACCCTTATAAAGCCTCACCTTGACCTTGCGGAGAAGATGGGAAGGTTTTTGGTCCAGTGGGCAGATGAAGGCATAAGGGAGGTGCATATTGAGGTAAGGGGAGATATATCCCAACACTTTCATCCCATAGCCTCAGCCGTGCTTATGGGTATTCTAAAAGAGATAGTGGACTTTCCAGTAAACATCATAAACGCCAGCTATGTGGCAAAGGACAGAGGCATAAAGGTAGAAGAGCTAACCTCCGAAGAGAGCGAGGACTTCAAGCACTATATAAGGGTGGTGGCAAAGGGGAACGGTACGGAAAGGGTGGTGGCTGGTTCTGTGCTTGAGGGACACATTCCCAGAATATTCCAGATTGATTCCTATAGGGTAGATGTGGAGCCTGAGGGCATAATGCTTGTTTTTGAAAACAGGGATGTGCCGGGTGTAATAGGAAGGATAGGCAGTCTTTTGGGTAATGCAGGAATCAATATAGCTGGCTTTAGGCTTGGAAGAGAAAAGAAGGGTGGCATAGCCCTTGGCATCCTAAACCTTGATGATCCAGTGCCACAAGATGTTCTTGAAGAGCTAAGAAAGCTACCCCACATCATCTTTGTAAAGCAGGTGATAATATAGATACTTAAACACCAGGCGGGTTTTGGGACCCGCCCATACATTGCTTGTCTCATTTATTTTTTGCAAGGGTAGAGCAGTGGTAAGCCATTCTTTAATTAATTCCTTACCTACCCATTTGCTTCAATTATTTTCAAAATATTTGAAACGATCCTCTCCCCAGCCTCCAGCTTGCTCTGTGCCTTTATTTCTACTACCTTGCCATCCTTGAAGACCATAAGGCCCTCATAGGCCTCAGAACCCATACTCTCCAAAGGATTGGCTATTATTATGTCAAGGTTTTTCTCCCTTAGCTTCCTTATGGCCTCATCCCTTAGCCTTTCCTTTTCCTCAAGGGCAAAGCCCACAAGAACCCTTTGACCTTTTACCTTTCCAAGCTCCTTAAGTATGTCTGGATTTTTTACAAGCTCAAGGCTAATCCTCTCTTGCTTTTTCATCTTTCCCCCGTAGACCTCCAGAGGCCTATAGTCTGCCACTGCGGCGTTCATGACTATGATGTCTACCCAATCTTTTAAGTCCATAACCTTTTTTAGCATATCCTCCGCCGAGACAACCCTTATTATTTCCACCTCCGGTGGCTCTTTGGCCGTTGTGAAGCCTGCTATTACCTTGACCTCTGCGCCATACCATCGGAAAAGCCTTGCCAAGGAAAAGCCCATAAGACCGCTAGAAAGGTTGGATATGAACCTTACCCTGTCTATAAACTCCCTTGTAGCACCTACGGTGATAAGAACCTTTTTCCCCTTTAGTGGCTTTGGCCTCAAACCATACTCCACCCAGTCAAGCAGTCTTTCTATGCTTGCAAGCTTGCCTTGTCCCTCCTCTTCACAAAGTAGCCTTCCCTCCTCCGGCTCTATCACTATCACACCCCTCTCTTTTAACCTTCTTATGTTCTCCTGCACTGCAGGATTTTTATACATCTCCACATTTCCGGCTGGAGCCACCATAAGGGTTCCCTTATGAGAAAGGGCGCATGTGGTCAAAAGGTTATCGCCTATGCCAAGGGCCACCTTTGAGAGGGTGTTTATGCTACAGGGAGCAATAAGGAAAAGGTCAGACCATCTTGGTAGGTTTATATGCAGAAGTGGGTCATCCTCCCAATCCACGTAGGCTTTGTGGCCCGAAAGGGCCCAAAAGGTAAGCCTGCTTATAAACCTTTCAGAAAAGGGAGAAAGGACCACCCTTACCTCATGGCCAGCCTTTCTTAACTCCCTTATAAGCTCGCAAGCTTTGTATATGGCTATGCTTGAGCTAACACCCAAAAGTATCTTAGCCATCTTTCAAAGCCCAATAAAGCACAGCCATCCTAACATAAAGGCCCATCTCCACCTGCTTTAGAACCAAAGATTTTTCCGAGTATAGCACCTCTGCATCAATATCTACATAAAGGTTTACAGGCCCCGGATGCATAAAGTAGCCCTTTAGAGCCTTATACCTTTCTTTTGTTAGGCCAAACTGCAAAAAGTAGCTTTCCTTGCTGGCTATGTAGTTTTCTTTGAACCTCTCCTCCTGAAGCCTTAGCCATACGCAAAGGTCTGCCCATTCTACGGCATCCTCTACCCTGTCAAAGACCTCCTCCACGCCAAAGGGAGTAAGGTCGGAAGGGATAAGGGTCCTTGGGCTACACACTCCAAGCCTTGCGCCAAAGAGCTTAAAAAGGTAAGCTGAGGACCTAAAGACCCTGCTGTGGAGTATATCACCGATGAAGACCACCTTTAAGTTTTCCACCTTTCCGTAGGCCTCAAGGGCGGTAAAAAGGTCTATAAGGCCCTGTGTGGGATGCTGATGGGTTCCATCTCCAGCGTTTATAAGGCTTATGCTTTCTTTTAGATAGTTTTCGTAAGGGAAAAGCACAAAGGGAACTCTGAATATAAGGGACCTAAAGCCAAGGGCGGAGAGTGTCTTTATTGTGTCAAAAAAGCTCTCTCCCTTTTCTATGGAGCTTTCCCTGTTTCCCACATAGTAGGTCCTAAGACCCAAAAGCCTGCAGGCCTTTTCAAAGGAGAGGCGCGTCCTTGTAGAGCTTTCCAAAAAGAAAAGGGCCACATCACCCTCAAGGTTTTCCCTTCTTCCCCTTTTGAAGTCCTCACAAAGGCTTTTTAACTCTTGTATATCTCCTTTATCAAGGTCTCTCACGGAGATAAGGTGCTTTGCCATACTGGGAGTATAATTTTAACACAGGAAGTGTTATATTTCTTTTCTCAAGTCCCTTGTCATTGCTTCTTCATAGGTGTAGGGGCATTTTTCTGGAATGTGGTATTTGTCTGAGTCTTCTCCGATTTCGTCAAGCCATTCTAAAAGCCTTATCCTTGCTTCCTTCCATGCTTTTGAAAGTTCATCGGGTAGCTTTTTTCTTAAACTTGGAGCATCTTCAAAAATTAGTTCAAGCCTTTCTCTTGCACGCTCCACACTCTTTATCCAGCTACGCCCTCCCTTTTCCTCTCCAGCCCTGGTAAGTTCTCTAAAGTGGTCCCACTTATATAGGTGTTCTAAGATAACAGCAAGATGGCTCCTACAAGCTCTTAGCTCTGCCTTTGCCATATCCTCTATTTCCTCCAAGAGGTTTTCCCAGTCTACCAAGTCATAGGCCTTTTCTCTAAGAAGCTCCAGATTTTTCTCCACCCAAAGGGGAAAGTCCTTTTCGTAAAGTTCTTTTAATTCCTCCTTGCCTATGGTCCTCATCTCTTTATCTCCTTCCTTAAATCTCTTGTCATGGCTTCTTCATAGGTGTAGGGACATTCCTCTGGGATAGAGTATTTGTCTGGGTTCTTTCCAATCTTTATAAGCCATTTTCTAAGGTTTTTTACAGCCTCAATCCAAGCACTTTGAAGCTCTGTTGGTAATTTACTCCTCAGACTTGGATATCTTTTAAATAAAGCTTTAATATCTTCCCTTGCAAGCTCTACGCTCTTTATCCAGCTTAGCCCACCTTTTTCTTTCCCAGCCTTTGTAAGTCCTCTAAAATGGTCCCATTTGTATAGGTGTTCCAAAATCACCGCCAAATGGCTTATACAGCTTTCAAGATGTCTTAGGCCCATATCCTCTATCTCCTCCAATAGATTCTCCCAGTCTACCAAGTCGTAGGCCTTTTCTCTCAGGAGTTCTAAGTTTTTCTCCACCCAAAGAGGGAAGTCCTTTTCATAAAGCTCTTTTAGCTCTTCCTTTGATATGGTCCTTGGCTCCATAATCTTTAAATATAAACTTTCTACCCTTGCAGGCACCGCTCGTATATGTGGTCTATGTGCCTTAAGAAGGCCCAAGGGTCTATGGCCTGTCTTATCTCCTCTTGGCTCAAATACTGGCTTACTTCCCCGTCTTCCATCAGAGACCTTTCAAAGGCTATGCCCTCCTTCCAGCTTCTCATTGCACACCTTTGGACCATATCATAAGCCCTGTCCCTTGCCACACCCTTTTCCATAAGCAACACCAATATTTTGGAGGAGGCATAAAGGCCATGGGAAAGCTCCATGTTTTTTACCATCCTTTCCTTATTTACCACAAGGCCTTGTAGCATTTCAAGGAAGAGGTTTAGCATGTAGTCAAGGGCTATGGTGGAGTCGGGCAAAATGATCCTTTCTGCCGAAGAGTGGGAAATGTCCCTCTCGTGCCATAGGGGTATGTTTTCAAGGGATACTAAAAGGTTTGCCCTTATTATCCTTGCAAGGCCACAGAGGCGCTCCGCATGTATGGGATTTTTCTTGTGGGGCATGGCCGAAGATCCCCTTTGGCCCTCTTTAAAAGGCTCCATAAGCTCAAGCACCTCCGTCCTTTGCAGATGTCTTATCTCGGTGGCAAACCTCTCAAGGGCGCAGGCCGTAGAAGCTAAAGCATACATAACTTGGGCATGCCTGTCCCTTGGCACTATCTGGGTAGAGACTGGCTCCACCTTTAGGCCAAGTTCTTCAAGGGCAAGCCTTTCCACCTCTGGCAGAAGGTTTGAATAGGTGCCTACGGCACCGGAAAGCTTTCCGTAAGATATGTTTTCCAAGGCTTGCAAAAGCCTCTCCCTGTTTCTTTTTAGCTCTTCATACCAGCTTAGGAACTTTAAGCCGAGGGTTATAGGCTCTGCATGGACCCCATGGGTCCTCCCCATCATAATTGTCCTTTTGTGATTTATGGCAAGCTCCTTTAGCCTTTCCATTACCTTGTCCATGTCCTCAAGTATGAGCCTTAGGGCCTCTCTTAATTGCAAAGCTAAGGCCGTATCCACCACATCGGAGGAGGTAAGCCCCATATGAAAGTAGTGAGAGTATTCTGGTATCTGCTCGCCTATGGCCGATACAAAGGCCAAAACATCGTGCCTATATTTTCTTTCATACTCTTCTATCTTTTTTAAGACCTCCTCGTCCACATGCACCCTCTCCTCTATGGCCCTTAGGGCCTCCTCTGGTATCTTTCCAAGCCTTTGCCATGCCCTACATACGGCCAGCTCTACATTTAGCCACAGCCTAAACTTGTTAAGGTCTGACCATATCTCACCCATTTCTTTCCTTGTATACCTCTCTATCATCCTTCTCCTCCAAGTATTTCAAAGGTGCTGCTTGTCCCAATCCTTTCTGCACCAAGGCTTATAAACCTTAAGGCCTGCTCCCTTGTCCTTATACCGCCTGAGGCCTTCACCTTTAGCCTTCCCTTTGAAAAGCTTACCAAAAGCCTCACATCTTCCTCTGTGGCACCAGTGGGAGCATAGCCTGTAGAGGTCTTTACAAACTCTATGCCAGCGTTGGCCACCATTTCTACCGCAAGGGCCTTCTCTTTTTCTGTAAGGTAAGCTGTTTCAATGATCACCTTTCTTATGGCGCCCTCCGTGTTCCTTGCTATAGCCCTCAACTCCTCCTCCACATAGCCATACAAACCGCTTTTGAAGGCAGATATGTTCATGACTATGTCCAATTCTCTTGCCCCCTCTTCCAAGGCCCTTATGGCCTGCCAAAGCTTCTCCTCCTTTCTGTCAAGGCCAAAGGGAAAAGATATAACACTACAGACAATTAGCCTTCCGTTGGCTATCTCCACAGCCTTCTTTACCCAAAAGGGGTTTACACATACGGCATAAACACCAAGCTCTGCGCACCTGTTTATCTGGTCTTCCAATTCCTTTAAGGTGTGGTTTGGCCTCGGTATGGAGTGGTCTATAAACTTGGCTAAATCCATGAGGATACACCGTAGGTGAGGTCGTGGTATATGGATAAAAGGGCCTTGGCTCCTTCGCCCGCTGCTGTTATTATCTGCTTGGCAAAGATGTTGGTGCAATCGCCCGCCGCATAAACTCCCCTCTCAGAGGTCCTGTTGTTGCAATCTATGATTATCTCATCCCTTTGTGTGGTCAAAACTCCCAAGCTTTTGGCAAGCTCAGAGTTGGGCTTTAGGCCCACCTCCACAAAGACTCCTTCCGCCTCAAGCTCAAAAATTTTATTCTCCCTTAGGTCCTCCAAAACCACAGACCTTACCCCATTGCCATCTCCCCTTATCTCAAGGACCCTATGTCTTAATAAAGTCTTCACCTTTGGGTTTGAAAGCACCTTTTCCCTTAGGACCTCGTCCGCCCTAAACTGGTCTGATATCTCCACAAGGTATATTTCCTTTGCGTAGTTGGTAAGCTGGTCTGCGGCCTCAAAGCCCGAGTTTCCACCCCCCACTACCACCACCTTGGCATCCTTAAAAAAGGGTGCATCACAGGTATAGCAGTAGGAAACTCCCCTTCCCGTATACTCCTTCTCTCCAGGAACTCCAAGCCTTCTGTGCTCTGCTCCCGTGCAAAATAGCACCGTCTTTGTATAAAACTCCTTCCCAGAGGCTGTTTTTACTTTAAAGCCTTCCTCCTCCCTCTTTACCTCCACCACCTCATCCACAATAGGCTCCACACCAAGCCTCCTCATCTGGTCCAGCATCCTCTCCACAAAGGCAATGCCATCCACCAAGGCATAACCAAGGTAGTTCTCTATCTCTCCAGCCTTTAGCACCTGCCCCCCTATTTCCTTTGTTATCAATAAAAAGTCCATCCTCTTCCTTTGGGCGTATATGCTTGCGGAGATGCCCGCAGGGCCTCCGCCTATTATGATTAGCTGGTGCATAGAAAAAATTTTATCACCTTAAACCACAGCACATTACTACCAAGGTGCAAAAGGCTCACAAGGGCAAGGGATCCAGTCCTCTGGTATACAAAGCCGTAAAGAAGGGAAGGGAAAAAGGTAAGGAAGGACCAAAGGTGGCCATATAGGATGATGTGGGGAAGGGTAAAAAGGAGAGAGACGGTAAAGTTAGAAAGCCTTTGCATAAGGTAGGCCCTAAAGAAAAGCTCTTCGGCAAAGGCCTGCAAGGAAAGGGCAAGAAAGTTTTCCTTATGAAGCATGTAAAGGAAAGGCAAGGCAAGAAGGCTTAGGTTCCACCAGCTTTTTATGCCAAGCCTCTCATAGGACAAAAAGGCAAGGGGAAGCAAAAGCACTATTGGGCTAAGGTTTGGAAGGCCATAAAGCCTGTGAAGGAGAAGGTTCACAAGGAGAAGGCCATAGAGCACAGCTTCAGTATATTTTTTTATAAACAATTTTTCCCTCCTGCCTGTCGTATATGGCGGAGAAGCTAAAGCTGTATCCTCCGCTTTTTAGGTCCATGACTATGTGGAAAAACCTGCTTTTTGTGTCTATGTAGTTTTTCATCCTGTATAGCATGTCAAAGGTAAAGCCCTCCACAAGCACAAGGTCCTCTGGCTTTTTGAAGGGTTCTTTAGACCTTCTTTCCATGATCCTATTGGCAAGGGCTTCGTCCATGTGCCTGTCAAGGGAAAGTAATACATAAAAGGGTGCAGTGTTTATATTGACCTTTCCAGAGGAGAAGGTGGTGGTAAGGCTCCAAAGGCCTGGGTAAAAGTCTTTGCCTATGGTCTTTCCCTGAAGGTCCTCTTGCCTAAGGCCCACATACAAAAGCTCCTCCTTTGAGCTAAGGGGTGCCCTCTTTATGGGGTAGGGGTTTTCAAAGGAGCTATCCCTTTTGCCTATCCATATGAGCAGTCTGTTTAGATATTCTTCATCTATCCTAAGGGTTGAAAAGAGATGTTTAAAAAGCTCTGGATGGTCGCCTGCCGTGTTTAGGTTTATAAACCTGTCCTCATCGTATATGCTTATGCTTAGCTCCCCCCTCTCCGTCTTAAAGCTAATAGGCGTTGCCCACCTTTCTCCCAGATGGTCTATGGAAGCATCATCGGACCTTATGATGGCTATGGCTAAGGGAAGGGCAGACTTGAATACATAAAGAGCCTGCATGCGTGCATAGACCTGCTGAAGGCTCATCTGTGTGCTTTTCACTGTGGTGTATAGGTCCATGACCACAAGGCTTGCGCTAAGAAACAAAAAAAGGGCCAATACTATGGTCATCTTAGGACCATCTCTAACTCGTATATGCCCTGCCCCGTGTTATCCACAGCCTTAAACTTGATTATCTCCACTCCTGCATTTTCAAGGGCATAAACAAGCCTTGGAATTCCTTCCCCTTTTAAGTTCCTTGCCTTTACCTCATAACCTACATCCGTTTGTTTAAAGGAAAGGAAGTCCGCACCTACCTCCGATAGCCTCTGCCTTACAAAGTTTTCATCTATGGTAGCCTTTTGGCGAGCCTGATAGTTCTTAAGGAGTAGCATAACTTCCTTGTGCCTCAAATACTCAAGGTAGTAAGAGGCTCTTAGCCTGTAATACCTGTCAAGGAGAAGGGCAAGCAAAAGCACAGAGATTAAAAGCATTATAAGGTTTATCCTCTTTGCCATCATGGCCATCTTATCTCAAACTCCACCTTGCCCGTTGTGGTCTCCTTTATAGCATAGGGCCTTATGCCCTCAAGAAGGCTCCTTTCGGCCTCACCTTTTATGATAAGCCTACCCTCCGCATACTCAAAGGTGTATATCCTCATGCCGGGCTTTAAGTTATCTTGGACTTTTAGCAATGCCTTTGTAAGCCTGTATTCTTCTCCTGTAGAGACCTTTGCCCTCACCTGGTCATAAAGGGACACTATGGGCTCCTTTGGAAAGAGCCTTTTGAACTCGGACCTCTGAAGTTCTCTTAGTTTTTCCGCCGAGTATAGCCTCTCCATGGCAAAAAGGCTAAGAAAGAAAAGAAGCCCCATGCTGGCACCGGTATAAGCTATCCTTTTTATATATTGTTTGCTAAGTTCCTTCCTTGTAAAGTCTGGATAAGGGTTTTTTAATACTTCCCTCAGGCATGCACCAAGGCACACCGCATACTCAGGCTCGCAAGCTCTAAGGTCTATAACCCTTTTAAAGACCCCCCTCAGGCCCTTTAGTCTTGAGCCACCGCCAGTAAGAAGAAGGGTTTTTTCTTCAAAAGAGTAGCCAGAAAGGTCCAAAATTTCCAAAAGGCCTTCCCTTACTTCTTCCAAATTTAAGCCCTCGGACCTCTTTAGCTTCTCCGCTTCTTCAAAGCCTATGTTCCTCTTTTCCATTACCCTTTGCGTAAGGTAGTCCCCTCCCCTCATAACCACCCTAAGGGACCTCAAAAGCCCCCCTTCCACCTCCACAAAGACCGTTTTGCTCTTTCCAAAGTCTATGACAAGACCCTCCTTTTCATAAAGGCTAAAGAGCCTTGCCAGCGCAAAGGGCTCCAGCTCTATATCCTCACACTCAAAGCAATCTCTACACAAGCCTATGTAAGCCCTATCCTCCAAAAGCTTAATATCATACCTGCTCTCTGGAAACCTCTCCTTCACATAGGCCCTAAGGTCTTCTATCCTTTTCCTTCCCTCTACCTTTATGAGGCTCTTGTGTGAAGGCACCACGCATAGGACCCTTCCAGACCTTTTGGAGACCTGCCAGCTTTTTGTAATAGGGTTGTACTCCACAGAGAACCTCTTTTCACCCTCTTTGGCGCTCACTACTTTTCTTATCATCCTTCCTCCGCCTTTACAGCCTTTAGCACCTCCTCCGGCGTTGTTATGCCAGAGAGGACCTTCCTTATGCCATCCTCCAGCATGCTTTTGAAACCTCTTGACCTTGCAAAGTTCCTTATATCTGTAGCAGACTGGGTTTTTACTATGAGTTTTTTTATCTCTTCATCCACCTCCAGCACCTCAAATATGCCCGTCCTTCCCCTGTAGCCTGTCCCCATGCACTGCTCACAGCCCCTTCCCCTATAGAAGGTATGGTCTCCCGAAAGCCCAAGCTCCTTTAACTCCTCCTTTGAAGGCCTATACTCTTCCTTACAGTATGGGCATATCTTCCTTACAAGCCTTTGGGCTATTATACCCTCTAAGGCGCTGGCTATCAAAAATGGCTCTATGCCAAGGTCAAAGAGCCTTGTGATGGCGGAGGGTGCATCGTTGGTATGAAGGGTGGAGAGAACCAAGTGGCCCGTAAGAGCTGACTGGACTGCTATCTGGGCCGTCTCTGAATCTCTAATCTCCCCAACCATTATCACATCTGGGTCCTGCCTTAGTATAGCCCTAAGGCCTGTGGCAAAGGTGAGGCCCACCTTTGGGTTCACCTGTATCTGGCTCACACCTTCTATCTGGTACTCCGGTGGGTCCTCTATGGTGATTATGTTCTTCTTTGGGCTTTTAATTTCCATTATGATGGCATAAAGGGTTGTGCTCTTTCCCGAACCTGTGGGACCTGTAGCAAGCACAATGCCGTAGGGCTTTTGAGAAAGCCTTTTTAGCTTTAAAAGGTCCTCCTCCCAGAGGCCAAGGTCCTCCAGCCTTAGTATCTTTCCACCCTTTTCCAAAAGCCTTAGCACCACCCTCTCACCAAAGACGGTTGGCACCACCGAAACCCTTATATCCAAGTGCCTTTTCCCTACCTTTACCGCTATCTTCCCATCCTGTGGAATTCTCTTCTCTGCCACGTTTAAGTTTGCCAAAACCTTTATGCGAGACACCACCTGCTCATGAAGGGAGAGGGGAATCTGGGTATAGTGGTGGAGTATGCCATCCAGTCTAAGCCTTACAAAGGATTGGCCCTCATAAGGTTCTATATGTATATCTGAAGCTCCAAGGTTTATAGCCTTTATAAGGGTCTGGTTTACAAAGCTCACCGCCGGGCTTGTCTCCTCCTCGTAGAGTATATCCCTTACTTCGGATTCTTCTGCGCCTTCCACCTCCACAAGGGGCTCCTCTTGGGCCAACACTTCTTGAAGCCTTTGAGAAAACTCCTCTTCAGACACATAGACAGGGATAACCTCTTTGCCTAGGGAAAAGCGCACCTCTTCTAGCACAAGGGGGTCAAAGTCCTTTGGGACCAAAAGCTTTATATAGCCTTCTCCCTCCTCCAAAGGCACAAGGCGGTAGGTCCTAAGGATGTCCATCTCTAATATAATACTACCTCATGCGTGCAGTTTTGCTTGAAGGCTTTGGTGGTGTGGAAAAGCTAAGGTTTGTGGAAGATTTTCCAAAACCAGAGATAAGGGAAGATGAGGTCCTCATAAGGGTAAAGGCGGTGGCCCTAAACCACCTTGACCTATGGGTTAGGATGGGGGCCCTTGCCATAAGGCCCGAGCTTCCTCATATATTGGGTGCGGACATAAGCGGTGTGGTGGAAAGGGTGGGAAGCTTGGTGAAGGATATAAAGGAAGGGGATGAGGTGGTGGTGGCGCCGGGCCTCTCTTGCGGTGTTTGCTATGAGTGTCAGAGCGGTCATGACAACCACTGCAGACACTACGATATTCTGGGCCTTAGGTCAAAGGGTGGTTATGCGGAGTATGTAAAGGTGCCAGCAAGGAATGTAATAAAAAAGCCATCCAACCTTAGCTTTGAGGAGGCAAGTTCCTATCCTTTGACCTTTTTAACCGTTTGGAATGCCCTTGTCAATAAGGCAAACATTAAGCCTTACCACAGAGTTCTCATATGGGGAGGCTCCTCCGGCGTGGGCGTGGCTGGCATCCAGATTGCCAAGCTTTTTGGAGCCTTTGTGATAGCCACTGCAGGGTCGGAAGAGAAGGCAAAAAGGTGCAAGGAGCTGGGCGCAGATATGGTAATAGACCACTACAAGGAGGATGTGGTCCAAAGGGTGAGGGGGCTTTTTAAGGAGGGTGTGGATATAGTGATGGACCATGTGGGAAGCCAGACCTTTTGGAAGAGCGTGGAGTGTTTGAGACGTGGTGGAAGGTTTGTCTTTTTTGGAACTACCACCGGCTCTGAGGCAAGCGTAGACATAAGGTACATCTTTGTGAGGGAGATTGAGCTTTTGGGCGTTTATATGGGCCCAAGGGCAGACCTCTTTAAGATAACGGATCTATTTGAAAGGGGCCTTTTAAAGCCTGTGGTGGATAGAGTCTTTCCTTTGGAGAAGGCCCAAGAGGCACACACATACTTGGAAAAGTCAAGGCATTTTGGGAAGGTGGTGCTAAGAGTGGAATAAGGAGAGGATCGGGATAAATTCTAAAAGGAGGGAAAGATGGACATTGAAAGGTTGGCGGAGAAGCTAAAGGAGCTTATAGTGGGTGAGCTAAGGGAGGAGTTTAGGGACTTTAAGGCCACCGTTAGCGGTGAGCTTGCTGGCTTTAGGCTTGCCATTGAGTCTATGAACCAAAGGCTTTCTGCCCTTGAGGAAAGACAGAGCAGTCTTGAGGCAGAGCTTAGGGATATAAGAAGGTCCATTGAATACACCAACCAAAGGATAGACGAGACAAACCAGAGAATTGACGAGACAAATAAGAGGATTGACCAAACAAGGGCGGAGCTAAAAGAGGAGATAATGCAAAATACTTTGAGGATTGATGAGCTAAACAGGAGGGTTGACGAACTGTATATTCAACTTTCTCACATAAGAGGGGACCTAAACAGGGCCCTATCTCAGAAGGAAGTTATTGAGGATGTGCTCACAAGGGTCCAAAGGCTTGAACTAAAGGTCTTTGGCCAATTATAATATTCTCATGCCAATACAGGAAAGCTACAGGCAAGAAGCCCTATCTAAACTAAAAGACCTATGCCAAAGCCTTAGCCCAAAGGTGAAAGGTCTTTTGGAAGAGGTGGATGAAGAAGACTTAGAGTTTGGTGTAAAGCTTGAGCTAAAAAGCCCAGAGCTTGAGGAGGCTTGGAAAAAGGCTGTGGAGGAGAACAACTATATGGAGGTGGTCTTTACCGAGATAATGGAGCACCACGATGGAGCCTACCTTAAGACCACCTTTAGGAATAGCCTTGAAGAATGCCATGCGGAAAGGTATGTAAGCATAAGGAGCTCTGGGAGGGTGGAGATAGGGTATGCTCTATTTTTAAGGCTTGATGGTGTAAGCGTGAGGGTTGAAAGGGTTGGAGAGGGGCTCTTTAGCCTCTTTGCCAAGGCTCAATGAAGGTATTTGTCTCTTTGGGAGAGCGGTCTGCCAGCAACTACATATATAACATCTTTAAGGATATAAAAGGCATAGACCTTTATGGCATAACGGACGAGAGGCTTGAATCCATAGGCTTTAAAAGCGTGGCAAGGATAGAGGACCTATCGGTAGTGGGCCTCATAGAAGCCCTTCCAAAGGTGCCCTATGTCTACAGGCTTTGGAAGAGGATAGAAGAACTTCTGCCAGAGATGGATGCCTTAGTGCTGTGCGATGCTCCAGCCTTTAACTTGCCCCTTCTCAAGAGGGCAAAGGGAAAGGTCAAAAAGATCATCTACTTTATATCTCCTCAGGTTTGGGCATGGAAGGAGGGAAGGGCCAAAGTTATCTCAGAGCTTGTAGACCATCTTATAGTCATCCTCCCCTTTGAGGTGGAGTTTTACAAAAGGTATGCAAGGGAGGGCTTTAGGGTCCATTTTGTAGGCCATCCCTTGGTAGATTTGGCAAAGCCCACCATGAATGAAGAAGAGGTAAAAAGGCTTGCGGGTTCAGAAAGGTATATAGCACTCCTTCCAGGGAGCAGGTGGAGTGAGATAAAAAGGCATGTGCCTTACCTTAGGTCTGTGCTTGAATGTTTGAGGCCTAATATGCCCCTGCTTGTCCCCACCTTTGAAAGCTTTAAGGACTATGTGCAAGAGAGCCTAAGAGGCTTTCCGGTAAAGGTATTTACTCCAAGGGATATGGAAAGCCCTTCTTACAACCTTATGGCTTACGCCCATTTTACATTGCTTGCCAGCGGGACGGCGGAGCTGGAGGCAAGCCTGCTTGGCTCTCCCCATGTGGTCTTCTACAGGGTCAATCCCATCACCTACCTTTTGGCAAGGCTTTTGGTAAAGGTAAACTATGTGGCTCTCACAAACCTCATACTACAAAGGGAGGTGGTGCCAGAGTTCATACAAAGGAGCCCAAAGGAGCTGTGCAAAAAGGTAAAAAGCTTTTTGGAAGATGAAAAGCTGAGGGAGTCTATGAAGGAGGATTTCAAAAGGCTAAGGGAGGCCCTTGGTGGGGAGGGTGCCATTGAGAGGCTAAGAAGCCTCTTCCTCCAAATACTTTATGAGTTCTAAAACATCTTTGAATGGCTTTGGGTCCTCTATCTGAAAGCTCATCCACCTTTTTTCTGTAGGATGCTCAAAGGCAAGATAATAGCTCAAAAGCATGTGGCAATCGCCTATTTTTTCAAGGACCCTTTTGTCCACCGAGCTTCTTTTGAAGCCATAAGTTGTGTCTCCAAGGATGGGAAAGCCAAGAGAAGAGAGGTGTACCCTTATCTGGTGCGTCCTGCCCGTGTGTATCTTTACCTTTAAAAGGCTTATGCCTTGGCGGTAAAATCTTTCCAACACCCAAACCTCGCTTTTGGCAGGCTTTCCCTCCTCCCTTATGGCAAACTTCTTTCTGTCTACCTGGTGCCTCCCTATGGGCGCCTCTACTATGTAGTAATCCTTTTCTGGCAGGCCCTTAACGAGGGCTTTGTAAAGCTTTTCTACTTTTCTCTCTTTAAACTGCTCTGAGAGGCCTCTGTGGGCTATGTCCGTCTTTGCCACCACCATAAGACCCATGGTGTTTTTGTCAAGCCTATGCACTATGCCGGGCCTTTCCACACCGCCTATGGAGGAGAGGTTTTTAACATGGTATAAAAGGGCATTGACAAGGGTTCCAGAGGTGTAGCCCGGGGAGGGGTGGACCACAAGACCGCAGGGCTTTATAAGCACAAGTATATGATCGTCCTCGTAGATTATATCCAGTGGTATGCTCTCTGGGAGGACCTCCAAAGGCTCTGGCTCTGGCACCAAAAGCTCCACACGCTGGCCCACCTTTAGCCTTTTGCTCGGCTTGTCTAAAATTTTTCCGTCCAAGTATACATATCCTTCTTCAATGAGCCTTTGATGGTAGCTCCTTGAAAAGTCTGGATAGACCTTTGCCAAAAACTGGTCAAGCCTTAGGCCCTCATGCTCTTCTTGAACCTCAAAGCTAAGACTTTCTACAATCCTCTTCTTTGAGCTTGACATACACCTCAATCTCTCTTGGCTCTTCCTCAAGGTTTAGGCTCTTTACATAGCCCACAAGTAGGTTATAAAGCACCCTTTTAGGATAGTCCTTTAGCCTTACCTCTTTACCATTTATCAGGATTTTGGCGTCCATTGAGAAAATTTTATCAGTTTTTTACAAAAGGGCGGGCAAAGCCCGCCGAGGGAGTTATTTTCTGAAGAGCCTCCTAAAGGCTACAAGCATTGGCAACAAGAGCCACATAAGGGCATTTACAGGGCTTGCACCAGCACCCATGGAGCATCCACCACCGCCACCGCCGGTGCCACTATCACCGCCACCACCAGAACCACTTGGTACAGCTAATACCACAGAGTCTGTTATAAAACCATCGGCCTACCCATCCGCATCAAGAGAACTGCCATCCTGAACCTGGAAAGTAGCTGTATTGCCAGCAAACTGTACATTAGTTACCTCTATGTATTGATTATTTATAAGCTTATAGAGTTTTGCACCTTGTGGTATGGCTTGTGGGAAGTTTATAGTTATGGTTATGGTTGCTCCCTGTGGAACTTGAGCTTTAAAGCTTATAGCACCGTATGGGGCAGAAAAGCCTGAAGGTAAAGGTGGTATGTTTGTCTGAGATTGCGGTGGCTGTGTAAAGGTACCGTTTTGGATAGATATATTCACTTGGCCATTAGGAGTATTTACACTTCCAGTATTGCCAGATGTAGCACTCAAGCTATCAAACTTTGCCACAAATACGTCACTCCCTCCACCATAGTTAGGTTGGGCACCACCAGCTGTTCCAGGGAAGTTGGTGGAATATGTAGCTCCTACCACATAAATCTTTCCCATACTGTCAAGGGTAATAGCAAGAGCACCATCAAGATTACTACCACCAAGGTATGTAGACTGTATAAGATTTGTAAGAGAGGCATTTAACTTTGCTATAAAAGCATCCTTAAAGCCCCCAAAGCTAGGTTGAGCTCCATCAGCTACACCAGGAAAGTTAGTAGATTCAGTTATACCAATTACATATATGCTTCCTGAATCTTTATCAAGAGCTAAAGCTTCTGCATCGTCATATTTACTGCCACCAAGATAAGTAGCTACAATAATAGTCTTGAGATCACCACTTAACATTGCCACAAACACATCACTATCACCAGCATTCTTTGTTTGAAAACCATAATTCGTAGCCGGAAAATCTGTAGAGAAAGTAGAACCAGCTACATATATATTCCCTGAATCATCAATAGATATAGCTTCGGCATAATCACCACCGCTTCCACCAAGGTATGTAGACTGTATAAGATTTGTAAGATCTCCATTTAACTTTGCTACGAAAGCATCACTACCACTAAAAGTAAAAGTTGGTTGAGCACCGCCTTGTGTGCCGGGAAAGTAGGTGGATCCAGTCCAACCTGCAACATATACATTTCCTAACCTATCAAGAGCTAATGCTTCAGCGTAATCAACACCGCTTCCACCAAGATACGTAGCTCTAACAATAGCTTTAAGATCTCCACTCAATTTAGCAATAAAAACATCATAACCACCAGCGTTACTTCTTTGAAATCCATCTTGGGTTCCAGAGAAATCAAAAGAAGAAGTACCACCAGCTAGGTAGATGTTTCCTAAGTTATCAAGAACCATAGCTTCAACAGAATCATCACCGCTTCCACCAAGGTATGTAGACTGTATAAGATTTGTAAGATCTCCATTTAACTTTGCTACGAAAACCTCGCTGCCACTTTTATAATTTGCTTGAGCACCACCTTGTGTACCAGGAAGGTCACTAGAAAATGTATTACCAGCTACAAAAATATTACCAGAATTATCAATAGCAATAGCTAGAGCTCCATCATCATTACTCCCACCAAAGTAAGTAGCCTTGATTACAGTTTTTAGGTCTCCACTCAACTTCATAACAAAGACATCAAGCCCACTAATATGAGGTGTAGCACCTGCTATGTATACATTGCCTGAGCTATCAAAAACTATTGCGCGAGCAGCATCATTACCACTTCCCCCCAAATACGTAGCCTGCACCAACGGGTCTATCACAAGCTCCTTGCTTTTGTCATAGTCCTTTACCTCAAAGCCATAAACTACTTTGTTATCCACCTTTGCCACTTTGTAAGACACTGGCACTTCCACTCTTTTTCCACCTATCTCCTGATAGGCCACTGGCTTTGTAAAAACTATCTCTCCAAGCTCTGTCTTTAAAAGTAGTTCTCCGCTTTCCTTTACCTGTGCAGACTTTACTCCATCCAATTCAAGCCTTATCTTGCTTGGGTCTGCTCCAGGTGATACATAAAAGAGCTTTTCCACATTGTTGCCATAGGCTTTTAATTCTACTTTTATGCCTTCATAGACTTCTCCAAGGGAGACCTTTCTGTAGGTGGGTATGTTTGTCTGCCACTTTTTTGGGTCATTGCCTACGAAATAGCTCACATTGGTAGGAGACTTCTCAAGGGCTTTTAGCTCTTTTACCTTTGCGTTGGATAGCCTTTCTACTATAACCGCCACGCCTTCCACTTTAGGTGTTTTCCCTTTTTCTGCCTTTTCTACCTTAGGAAAGCTATAGACCAGCTCGCCTTCTTTTGTGATAAAGAGTGTGCCACCAAAGGTTTTGGTATAATAGGCAACCCTTTCGTCTGTCTGCCCTCTGTTTTCAATAAAGGGCATTTCAAGGGTTTTTAGCCTTTGTAGAACCTGAGCCTTTTTCTCCTCTGATAGATGAGCCTGTGGCTTACTTCCAAACATGGTGAAAGCCATAAATAGGGCAAGGCCGGCTATGAGTGCAATAGCCAATAGGGCTATTTTTCTCATACTAGTCCCTCCTCTTTAAAAGCTTTGATTTTATATTTTATCACCCCCCCACCTTGTCAAGGAGTTTTCAGCTCAAGCCTTTCAAGCCGACCGCTTATAACAAGCCTCATACCACCGCCGGAGACCTGGCCGTTTATGGTGGATTTTAGGGGGTTTGAAGGGTTATAAACTATCTGCCCGTCGCCTACTAAGTTAAGGCCCATGGCCCTCCCTTTTGCAGTAAAGACCCTACCTTTGAGGTCAAGGTTTAGTTCTTCCAGCTTTAGCTCTTGAGCCTTTAGGCCCTTTATCTCCAGCTTGCCATAAAGGCCATCCTTGATAAGTATATCTCCGGATAAGCTTTCCACATCTCCAAGGCAGGTAAAGTCCTTAGCCTTTAGCCTCTTTGCACCCAAGGACCACTCCACATAAAGGCTCTTTCCATCACACAAACCAGAAAGGCTAAGCCCAGAGAGAGAAAGGCTTATTTTAAGAGAGTCAAAGCGCACAAGCTTGAAGTTTTGGTCATAAAGGGCAACGCCCTTCAGGTTTATATGTGTAAGTCCCTCTTCTACTTTTTGCGCCGTCAGGTATAAACCGTTCTTCAAAAGCATCTTATCAAGGACCAAAAACTTGGGAAATGTTAAAAAAAGAATAGCTAAGAAAAATAAAAGACTCAAGAAGATGTATAAAAACAGAGATTTAAGGCTTAGCTTTCTCATTCTTTTCCTGCTTTTCTAAAAGTTTTCTTAATTCATCTGCCAGTTTTTGATGTTCTTGGGTTATCTTGCTTAGCTCCTCTGGCTTTTCTACCACATAGGGAGTTAGGAATATAAAGAGGGAAACCTTATCCTCCGTTTTGGTATCTCTTCTGAAAAGCCTTCCAAAAAGTGGAATATCCTTTAGGCCCGGCACACCTTCTACGGTGTTTATGGTCCTATTGTTTATAAGCCCGCCTATTATGATGGTCTGTCCGTTCTCCACCACCACGTCGGAGTTGACCTGTCTGTTGGAAGTTATAGGCACCGCATAGCTTAGCTGTCCCACTTGAGGCCTTATAAAGTCCACTATCTCTTGCACCTGAAGGTTTATGGTGAGCCTTAGGTTGTTCTCCGCTATGGTGGGTGTAATCTTTAGGTCCAGGCCCACCTCCTTATAGTCGTAGGTTATAACGGGTTGTCCGTTTATATCAAACTTTACGCCAGAGGCATAGGGTATTACTTGACCTACTTTTATCTCCGCAGGCTGGTTGTCAAGGGTAAGTACCTTTGGGTTTGAGATAAGATTAAAGCCCGTGCCTTTTTCCAAGAGAGAAAAGAGAAGTACCAAGTCTGGGAAAAAGAGGTTAACACCACCTATGGTGATGGTTTTCCCTACGTTGTTTATAAAGCCAAGGACAAAGTTGCCAGTAAGCATTGAACTGTATATGTCCTGAAGGCTTCCCACACCAAAGCCAGCGCCTCCCTTTGAACCAAAAGCTTGCCACCGTACTCCAATATCCAAGGCTTTACTTGTAGACATCTCCACCACAGAGGCGGCTATTAGCACTTGCCTTCTTCTCACATCAAGCTTTTCTATAAGGGCCTTTAGGCTTTCAAACTCTTGTGGAGTGGCGTATATAAGCACCGAGTTGGTTCCTCTGTCAAAGCCTATGCGGGTGCCTTCCTTTGTTTGTATGGATGGTATGGGCTGGGGCTGTGGCGTTGGTTGCTTGGGCTTTTGCAAGGGCGTTTCAAGCCCTTTTATATCCACCGGTTGTACTTGGTATTGAGGAGTGGGCTGGGCCACAGTAGGGACAACACCAGTAAGAAGGCTTTGAAGGCTCTTATGGAGCTCCTCTGCCGATATGAACTTTAAGGGAACCACATAAAAGCTCCTATCTTCTGTGATCTGCGTGGATTGGTCTATGGTTTTTATTATCTCTTCTACTATGGCTTGAATGTCTTCCCTTGCCACCACCACTATGGCGTTGGCATCTTTGCTTATTGTGGCCACACTTGGCGCGCCAGTTTGCTGTTGTAGGGTGCTTAACACACCCTGAAGGCTCTGCAAAACATTTTCCGCCTTAGCCTTTTGGAGAGGATAGAGCTTTACCTTTAGACCTCTTTGTGGAGAGTCAAGCTCTTTGAGTATACCCTTTATCTTTTCTATGTTTTTGGCAATGTCTGCCACTATGAGGGTGTTGGACTGAGTGTGGACTCCCACTTTGGCAAAGGGAGAGAGAAAAGGCTGTATGGCCTGCTGGAGCTGTTGGGCTTGGGTGTTTTCTGCGGTATAAAGGTAAAGGATCACATCTGCGCTAGTGGTAGGCCTTTTTGGCTCCGCCAGAGGCACAGCCTGAGCTATGGGAAGTATACGCACAAAGTTTTTGTCCTCCACCACACCGTAGCCTTGAAGGGTAAGGGACATAACAAAAAGGTCCCAGGCTTGTTTAATACTTACAGGCTTGGCAGAGCTTATGGTTATAGTTCCCTTCACGTTGGGGTCAAGCACTATGTTTTTGCCCGTGAGCTCCGACATGAACTTTACCACAAGGGATATATCCGCATTTTGGAAGTTAAGGAATACCTTTCCAGTCCTTTTTTGCTCTTGAGCCTGCTTTTGGATAGCCTCCGCATCCTGAGACCACGCAGGCACAAAAAAGAAAAGAAGCAAAAACACCGCCATTAACCTTTTCATCCTTCTACCCTCAAAAGCAATTCTATAATTTCACTGCCCCTCTGCAAGTTCAATTTTATACTGTTTTCGTTTCTTAGCACCTGCAATATTCTAAAGGCGTCCTCACCGCTTTTTATCTCTTGGTTGTTTATAGACAGTAGCACATCTCCTGGTTTTATACCAGCCCTTTCAAAGATGCTTCCGGGCTCTATCCACTCAAAGAGAAAGCCCTTTGTCCTTCCTTCCTGCACAAAAGGCACAAGCCTTATCTGCCTAAACATTACGCCAGGATCTGCGGTGATGCGCTGGAGTTCTTCTTTTGATACGCTGGCTTGGAGGCTCTTTGTGGCCTGTGGTGTGGGAGATGTGGATTTGGAGACCTGCATAGAAGGCTCTCCAGATTTAAAGCTAAAGCCTATGGCAAGCCTATCCTTATCCCTTGACAAGACTATGTAGTTCCTTTCTATATCCACTACTCTGTAGCCTTTTACTTCTGAGCCTATCCTTACAGTTTGAGTGGAGCCATCCACTTCAATGAGGGCAAGGCGCACAGAGCCTGTAGCCGTGGCAAGCAGTTTAATGGATGTGGGCTTTTCCTCCTTTTTTGGATAGAGGCTTTCAAACTTTGAAAAAAGGCTTGAAACTTGAAGGCTTTCCCTTTTTAAATCCGGTGGCACAATTTTAATATCCTTTGCTATCCAAATATACAATAGTATAAGCACAAAAAAGGGCAGAAGAATTAAAGGGTAAAACACAAGCATGTTAATTATTGTAAACCTATACGTGGGGTGAGAAATTCATCCTTTGTAGTGGCAGGTTTTAAACCTGCCAAATTATAAAACATCAGGCGGGTTCAAGACCCGCCACTACTTTTGGATTTTTTATTAGTAGTTGCACGGCATGCCGTGCTTCTACATTTCTTGTCTCATTTATTTTTAGCAAGAAGGTATGATGGTATCCCAGCTTCCTAATTAATTTCTCACCCGGCGTGTATTCGCCTATAATTAATAGGTATATGAAGCTGTTATACTTTGCCATACTTAGAGAAAGGCTAAAGAAGGATCAAGAGGAAATAGAGTTCAAAGGCAACATCTCACAACTGCGCCAGCTTCTAATTGAAAAGTATCCAGAGTTGGAGCCTGTTCTTAAGGTAGTCAGGTTTGCGGTAAATGAGGAGTATGTGGGAGATGAATACGAGCTAAAAGGGGATGAGAGGGTGGCACTAATACCCCCTGTGAGCGGTGGATAGAAAAGCTCTTATAGTAAGGCTATCTTCTTTGGGTGATGTGGTTCTTACCTCCTGCCTTATAGATCCTTTGTTGGAGCTGGGCTACAAGCCATACCTTTTAACCTTTAGACCTTATGGAGAAGTCTTCTTAGAGGACCCAAGGCTTGAGGTCCTTCGGGTGGAAAAGGGCGAGCTTTTTAGTAAAGAAAACCTTAATAGGTTAAAGGGCTTTGACCTTTACTTGGATATGCACAAAAATTTAAGAACGTTTCTTTTAAGGCTAAGGTTGGGAGGAACTTGGAAAAGTTATAAAAAACATTCCTTAAGACGCAGGCTTGCCATATACTTCAAAACCTTTAGAAAGGATTACAGCGTAGTAGACGCCTATCTTCAAACCATAGGTTATAAAACTGGCAAACCAAAGATAATTCTATCGGAAGAAAGGTTAAAGACATGGAAAGAGAAGCTGGGAGATAGGTATGTGTGTATAGGTCCTGGAGCAAGGTATGAAAAGAAAAGATATCCATACTTTGATAGGGTGGCGGAGCTTTTTGAAAGGGAAGGTTATAAGGTTGTCTTTGTAGGAGATGAAAAGGACAGGAATCTGTGTAAAAACTGGACAGGTATAAACCTTTGTGGTACTTTGTCCTTGTTGGATGTATTGGCGGTAATAAAGGGTGCCATGCTCTTTATTGGCAATGATTCCGGGCTTTTGCATATGGCAAGGGCTGTAGGCACAAAGGCCGTGCAGATATACGGTGGAACCCATCCCACCTTTGGCTTTGCCTTGAGTAAAGAAGAAGGTATATATCTTTTAAAGGGCCTTGATTGCCAACCTTGTGATTTACATGGAAAGGGGAAGTGCAGGCTGGGAGATTATCCCTTCCCATGCCTGCAGATAGAACCAGAAATAGTTTTTAAAAAAGCCTTGAGTCTATTACCAAGTTAGAACCCTTCCAGCCATACCAAGGGTTGGAAGAGCTTGCGTTGGTGTAAGCACTGGGAAGTTGTAGGCTAAATCTTCTTCTGTCATGCCGTTTAGGTCCAAAGATTGTTTGCATGCTACCATCTGAACGCCGTTGTCCAAGGCAAGCTTGATAAAGTAGGAAATGGGCTGTCCACCTTCCATGGGATAGATGCTATCTGCCACACCCTTCTTGAGAAGTTCCGTTGCCGGACCGGTAAAATAAACTACCACGTTCATATCTTCCGCAGCAGCAGTGGAAGCAAGGAAAAAGGCAGAAGGAAGCCTTTTGGGATTTTCCTTTCCGGTGAGGAGTATTATTACTAAGTCGGGCGCCTTTTGTTCCATTTTAAACCTCCTTTTAAGAGTATTTATACATTATTATATCCTTAAAGCTATAAGTAATAGACCTACAAGTTCCAACTTACACAGTGATTTTCATCATAAATTGGAGTAGAATATTAACTTTAAAATTAAGACCAAGATGCAAAAGTTGTTCCACTTACTTATTGCCCTTCTCCTCTTCTTTGTGGATTTTGTCCATGCGGAACACCATCATGAGGACCACAAAATACATACCGATTGTAGCCTTTGTATTATTCAATACACTCCAGTAGATAACAAGATTCAAAAATTAGACCTCAAGCTTTCGCCCCTCTATCCACATATTGAAAAGCCTCAAAAACCAATACAACCCAAAGAAAAACTCCTTGTTAAAAGCACCTATAACAGGGCACCTCCTGTGGTGTAAGGCTTCTTAAGGACCTTTTATCTCAAAAAACTACTACAGGAGGTGCTTGACATGAAAAAGTTAGCTCTTTTACTTGGTATATTTAGCCTTTCCTTTGCTCAAGAGAGCTTAGAAGAGCTAAAAAGACAGCTTGAGGAACAAAGAAAGATAATAAAGGAGCTTGAAAAGAAGATAGAGGCCTTAGAAAAGGCACAAAAGGGCCAAGAGGAGAAAAAGGCCGAAAGGCCCTTGCCTGCAGACAGAAGCCTACAGCTAAGGGCAAAGTATGACGACAGGCTAAAAGCTTACCAGATAACCCCTCTTAGGCAAACAGCCTTTTTGCCAGACATAGCCTTTATAGTGGATACCTCTTTGGTAGGAAGAAACAGAAAGGATGAGGAATACAAAAGCCTTGAGATACCGGGCCTTTTCCATGCACACAAGCATGAAGGGCATGGCCACGCTGGCCTAAACGAAAAGAGAGGCTTTAACCTAAACTACGGAGAGCTTTACCTTTATGCGCCCGTGGACCCATACTTTGATCTCTATGCCACCATACCCTTCTCGGAGGAAGGTTCAGAACTGGAAGAGGCCTACGCAGTTACCAGAGGCTTGCCCTTTGGCTTCCAACTAAAGGTAGGAAAGTTTAGAAGCTCCTTCGGAAGGCTAAACGCTCAACATCCACACACTTGGGACTTTGCCACCCAACCCCTTATCAATAAGGTCTTTTTGGGAGAAGATGGACTTGTGGAAAAGGGCATAGGTTTAAACTGGCTTGCGCCCACACCCTTTTACTTACTCTTTGGTGCGGAGGTTTTGCAGGGAGAGAATGAGCAAAGTTTTGGTACAGATGGCTTTGAAAAAGGTACTGTAAAGGTCTCAGACACGAGAAAACCCAACCTGTATGTGGGCTATGTAAAAACTTCCTTTGACATTGGAAACCTTTCTTTACTCGCTGGACTTTCTTACGCTCAAGGTAAGGCACGCATAAACCACCTTGAAGACGAAGATAATCCTCATGCTTTTGCTGGTAAAACCAAACTCTATGGCCTTGATCTAACAGCCAGATACCAGATAGACAGCATAAGGTATATATCACTGCAAGGTGAGTATATGTATAGGGATCAAAAGGGCATAAGGTACAATTTTGACCAAAATAGCAATCTTATAGGCTCGCCTTACATCACCAAGAAACAGGGAGGCTTTTACCTACAGCTTGTAGGTAGGATAAACAAGCAATGGAGAGTGGGCATCCAGTATAACCTAATAAACAAAAACACTGTAAAGGTAGACGGCACAAAAGAGGACCTTCCCAAAAACCTCCCGGCCTACTATGCCATGGTGGAGTATGGCCCTACTGAGTTTTCACGCATTAGGCTACAATTTGGAGAGAACAGAGCCTTTTACAAGGATGGTGTGAGAAAGCCGGTAAAGGAGGTCATCCTCCAGTTTAACTTTGCCATAGGAGCCCACGGCGCCCATCCCTTCTGAGGAGGAAAATATGAAAAAAGTATCCTTTAAGCTTTTGCCTCTTTTGCCCTCCTCGGGGGGCTTTCTTTATATGTTATCTTGTGGTTGTGGACATTGTCCCGCATGCCTTGGCTCTTCCGCCAGTGTGGTAAGCCTTGCCCTATACATTGGCACAAAAAAGCTTTTAGGGAGGAAAAGCCATGAGAAGCCTATTAATACTACTCCTTAGCCTTTCTCTTTCCTTTGCCCAGCTAAAGGTGGTTGCTGTTTATCCTTGGATAGGTGAGCTTGTTAAGGAAATAGGAAAGGATAAAGTAAGGCTACATGTTATAGCCAAGCCCACTGAAGATTTTCACTTTGTAGTGCCAAGGCCTTCCCATATAGCAAAGCTAAGGGATGCAGACCTCCTTATCATAAACGGCGCAAGCCTTGAGATAGGCTTTTTGCCACCGCTAATACAGCAATCCAACAATCCCAAAATACAGCCCGGAAGGGAAGGCTTTTTGGACCTCTCAAGCTATGTAAATCTAATAGAAAAGCCTCTCTCTGTCTCAAGAGCTATGGGAGATGTGCATCCTGAGGGAAACCCCCACTACAACTTAGACCCCCACAACATACCCACACTGGCGAAGGCTATAAAGGATAAGATGTGCCAGCTTGATCAAAAGAACTGTGCCTTTTACACTTCAAACCTTGAGGGCTTCTTAAAAAGGTGGAGCCAAAAGCTAAAAGAGTGGGATGAGGGCTTTTCCAAGCTAAGAGGCACAAAGGTTATACAATATCACAAGACCTATGATTACCTCTTTGTGCGATACGGAATAGAAAACGCAGGCACATTAGAACCTTTGCCGGGCATCCCACCTACGGCCAAACATCTGGAAGAGCTTATAAACAGGTCAAAGGGAGTAAAGTTTGTAGTCTATGAAGTATTTAGAGAACCAAAGCCTGCCAAGAGAGTGGCGGAGGCCATAGGAGCCAAGGCAGTTATGCTTCCCCATGATGTAGATGTGGAAGGTGTAAAGGACCTCTTTGGCCTTTTTGATGAAATACTTAGGAGGCTTTCAAAATGATGGACATCTTTCTAAACAGCTTTTTGCTTTCTGTAGTGCTTGTGGGCATCCATGCCTACTTTGGAAGGGAGATAGTAAAAAGGGGCATAATCTTTACCGATATTGCGGTAGCTCAGTTTTCCGGAGTGGGCCTTGCCCTCTCCCTCCTTCTCTTTCATGGAGAACACCTTTATCTTTTTTCTTTAATATTTTCCCTCCTTGCAAGCCTCCTTATAGCCTTCTCTCAAAGGATCAAAGAATACACAGAAGCCTTTATAGGCCTTTTGTATGCTTTGGGCTTTTCCTCCGTTGTCCTTATCCTTTCCTTTTCACCTTTTGGTATGGAGGAACTAAAGAAGATAACGGCCAGCGACATACTCTTTGTGCAAAGAGAGGAGGTCTTCAAAACAGCCATAATTTACTTTGTTATAGGCCTTCTTCTCTATTTTAGAAGGCGTCTCAAAGAGTTTTTTCAGGAGCTTTCCTTTTTTGTCCTCTTTTCTCTTACCCTTGCCAGTTCGGTAAAGCTTGTGGGCGTTTTGGTAGTCTTTTCCCTTCTGGTGGCACCAGCCTTAGCCTCTCTGCTACTTGGTAGAGGCCTAATCTTTGCTTGGGCCTTTGGCACCCTTTTGAACCTTTTGGCCATAGGCATATCCTTTAAGCTTGACCTTCCCACTGGCTACAGTATGGCCTTTTTGCAGTCCTTGGTGGCTATCTTACTTTTTCTTGGTAAGCTGGCTCTTGTAGCCAAAAATACTCTTCCCTCTCAGGACCGGTAGAGAGCATCACAATAGGCACGCCAAGGTAGCTTTGGATAAAATCCAGATAGTCAAGGGCTTCCTTTGGAAGCTGGGAGAGGCTTTTTGCTCCCTTTGTATCCCTTTGCCACCCCTTAAAACTCTTGTATATGGGCCTTATGCTTTCAAGCTGGCTCAGGCTTGCCGGAAAGTGGTCAATGGTCTGCCCTTTATACTCATAGGCCACACATAGCTTTATCTCCTCAAACTCATCCAATACATCCAGCTTGGTAATTATTAGGCCGTCAAGGCCGTTTACCTCCACCGCATACTTCAAAGCCACAAGGTCCAGCCATCCGCATCTCCTTGGCCTTCCCGTAGTGGCCCCATACTCTCCACCCCTCTCCCTCAGTTTTTCTCCCATCTCATCCTTTAGCTCCGTTGGAAAGGGCCCTTCACCCACCCTTGTGGTGTATGCCTTTGATACAGCCCAAAAGTTGGCATCAGAAAAGTACTTTGGAGGAAGGCCCGTTCCACTGGAAAGGCCCAAGGCGGAGGCGTTGGAAGAGGTCACATAAGGATAGGTGCCCATATCCACATCAAGCATGGTTCCCTGCGCACCCTCAAAAAGCACCCTACCCTTAAAATCAAGAAGCCACCTCGTAGTATCTATCACCCTATCTTTTATCTTATTGTAGCTTTCCATAGTTTTTTCAAACATCTCCTCAAGGTCAAGCTTGTGGTTCTCACAGTAGACCTTCTCACAAAGGTCCTGCACAAACTCCAGATTGTCTTTTATGAGCCTGTAGGTCCTGTCCTTGTCCTCAAGGTCGCAGACCCTTATACCCTTCCTTCCATACTTGAACATGTAGGAAGGACCTATACCCCTCAAGGTGGTGCCTATCTTGCCTTTTCTTTCAAAAAGAGAGTCAAGCACCTTATGATAGGGCATTACAAGGTGCGCCCTGTTGCTCACAAAAACCCTGTCCCAAACTTTTAAACCCCTTTCTTCAATATCTTTTATCTCTTTTACCAAAAGCTCTAAATCCACCACCATGCCTTGGGCCACTATGCCTATGGTATGCTCATGAAGTATGCCCGTTGGTAAAAGGTGAAGTATGAACTTTTCTCCACCTACCACCACCGTGTGGCCTGCATTGCTACCCCCTTGGTATCGCACCACTGCATCAAAGTCTGCAGAAAGCAGATCTACCACCTTTCCCTTTCCTTCATCGCCCCACTGGGCGCCCAGCAAAACAAGATGTTTTTTCATCGCACCGCCTCTTGAAGTTCTTCTACCTTTTCTCTTATAGCCTTCAGAAGCTCCTCTATCCCCCACCCCTTTTCCACAGAAATCACCACAGCCCTACCATCCATAAAGGCTGGTTCTGTAAGGTATTTAATATCTTCCTCTTTCTCCACCACCTTATCAGCCTTGTTAAAGACATATATAACAGGCTTTTCATCTGCAGATAGGTCCTTTAGAATCTCTTTTACCACCTTTACCTTTTCAAGCCACTTTTTGTCCGAGATGTCTATCACATGCAAAAGGATGTCCGCCTCTTGCACCTCTTCAAGAGTGGCCTTAAAGGACTCTATAAGCTCTGGTGGAAGCTTCCTTATAAAGCCCACCGTGTCGGTGATAAGCACCTTTATGTCCGGAAAGAGGAACTTGGCGGAGGTCTTTGTATCCAAGGTGGCAAAGGGCATGTCTGCCACAAAGGTTTCCCTGCCTGTCAAAAGCCTCAAAAGGCTTGATTTTCCTACGTTTGTGTATCCCACAAGGGCCACCTTTACCACCTTTAGGTCTCCAGAGCTTTCCCTCCTTTTCCTTTGCTCTCTTCTTTGCCTCTTTATGTCCTCAAGCTCCTCCTTTATCTGCTGTATCCTCTTCTTTATCCACCTTCTCCTTATCTCCGCCTCTTGCTCACCGGGACCCCTTGTCCCCACACCACCACCAAGCCTGGATAGCTCCTTTCCTCTTCCATATAGCCTTGGAAGCTCATAGGTTAGCTTGGCAAGCTCCACCTGAAGCTTGGCCGTCTTTGACCTCACCCTTCTGGAGAATATCTCAAGCACAAGGTCCGCACGGTCCATAATCTTTCTACCTATGGCCTTTTCAAGGTTTGCCACCTGCGATGGGCTTAGAAAGGTATCAAAGATGATAACATCAGCACCAGTGCCTTCGGCCACCTGTTTTATCTCCTCTACCTTTCCAGCACCAACATAAAACCTTGGGTCTGGATGGCTTTTTTTCTGGAGTATATAACCTATGCACTTGCCACCTACTGCCCTTACAAGCTCCTTAAGCTCCTCAAGGGATTCCCTGCTTTCTGACTTATTGGATTCTAATAGGCCTACCAGTAGGGTCTTCATTAACCTCCTTGCACTATGGTGCTTATAGCGTGCTTGTATATAAGGCTTGGTTCACCTTCTACTTCCAACAGTATGGTGTACTTATCATGGTCAAGTATCTTGCCCGTTATTCTGGTGCCTCTTGTAAGGAATATGGTTATATTGGCACCCTTTTTCTTTAGCTCCTCAATATACTCATCCTGTACGTTGGTGTTCTTCTCCATAAACATTCCTGCTACCTCCATTATAAATTATAAAAGCTTTTTTGATTAGTCAAGGTAGTTTGAGGCTGTTTCAAAGATTTCCACTCAAGCTTTGCTTTAAAATTATAGCATGCCTGAATTTCTAAGCCTTTCCATGGCCCAGATAAACCCAAAGGTGGGAGACATAGAAGGGAATTTAAAAAGGATAAAGGACTTTTGGGAAAAGGCTGACAGCCAAAGCCACATGGTCATCTTTCCAGAACTTTCCTTATGTGGTTATCCTCCAGAAGACCTTCTTTTGAGGCTTGATTTTATACAAAAGTGCCACAAGGCCCTTGAGGAGCTTTTGGACTTTTCCACAAAAAGGGAGTCCCTTGCGGTCATTGGCATGCCCTACTATGATGGAGACCTCTATAATGCCCTTGTGCTTTTGGGTGGTGGGAAGGTGCTTGGCATATACAAAAAGACCTTTTTACCCAACTATTCTGTCTTTGATGAAAAGAGATACTTTAGGGCTGGAGGAGAGCCATTTATCCTTGAAGTGGAAGGCCTAAGGCTGGGCTTTTCCATATGTGAGGATATTTGGCATCCTGACGGTTGGGAGAGGTTCTATGCCCTTTCGGGCTGTCAAGTGCTTATAAACATAAACGCTTCTCCCTATTATAAGGGCAAGCATGAGTTTAAGGAAAATTTTTTGAAGGCAAGGGCTGAGGACAATATTGCCTACGTGGTATATGTAAATATGGTGGGAGGGCAGGATGAGCTGGTCTTTGATGGTCGCAGTATGGTAATAGACCCGGAAGGAAGGATTTTGGCAAGGGCAAAGGCCTTTGAGGAGGACCTACTCACTGTAAGCCTTGATATAAACATGGTAAGGAGGAAAAGGCTTTTTGACCTAAGGCTAAGGGAGAGAAAGGTAGAAGAAAAGAACAGGCTTGAAATCTATTACCTTCCAAAAAGGGAGAAGATGCCACCAAGGGTGGAAGAAGGCCCAAAAGAAGAGGAGGAGCTTTATAAGGCTATCACATTGGCCATAAGGGACTATGTGGAGAAGAATGGCTTTGAAAGGGTGGCTTTGGGCTTGTCTGGCGGTATAGACTCTTCTTTGGTGGCATGCCTTGCAGTAGATAGCCTTGGAAAGGAAAGGGTGGTAGGAGTTTTCATGCCTTCCGAGTTTACCTCAAAGGAGAGCAGGGAAGATGTTTATAGCTTGGTAGAAAGCCTTGGCATAGAGCTTTTGGAGTATCCTATAGAAGGCCTTTACAAAGCTTACCTTCAGGCCTTTGATTCAAAGGAGCTAACCGTTGCGGAAGAAAACCTTCAGGCACGCATAAGGGCAAACATACTCTTTTACCTTTCCAACCGTTATGGATGGCTTGTGCTTTCTACTTCCAACAAGAGCGAGATAGCGGTGGGCTATGGAACCATATATGGAGATATGGCCGGGGGCTTTGCTCCAATAAAGGACCTCTATAAGACCATGGTCTACAGGCTTGCCCAGTATAGAAATTCCATAAGGCCAGACATTCCTCAAAGGGTTCTTACCAAGCCACCCAGCGCAGAGCTAAGGCCTAACCAAACAGACCAAGACACCCTCCCACCTTATGAGATCCTTGACAGAATACTCATGCTTTACATAGAAGAGGGCTTAGGCCCAAAGGCCATAGTAGACCAAGGCTTTGAGGAGGGGGTGGTAAAAAGGGTTTTGAACATGCTACGGAGGGCAGAATACAAGAGAAAACAAGCACCCGTGGGCCCAAAGCTTACAAAAAGGGCCTTTGGAAAGGATTGGAGGGTGCCGATAACCAATGAATATGTCTAAAATTACTATTATGGGGTGAGTGCCATGAGACACTTTGAAGAGATAAAAGAAATTCTATCCAGTCATCTTGATGAAATTAGAAACAGGTTTGGCGTTAGAGAGATAGGTATTTTTGGTTCCTATGTAAGGAGTGAGGAAAGTAAAGAGAGTGATTTGGACGTGCTTGTGGAGTTTGAAGAAGGCAAAAAAACTTTGACAATTATATGGATTTAAAGTTTTACCTTGAAGACTTATTTGGAATAAAGGTAGACCTTGTAATAAAAGCCATTAAACCCAGACTTAAAAGCTACATATTGAGCGAGGTTGTTTATGTTTAAATAGCTGTAAAATCAATCCTTAAGGGATTGGAAACATGATAAACTATAATCATGCACCTTATGAACACATACAAAAGGCTTCCCGTTAGGTTTGTAAGAGGAGAAGGTGTTTATCTTTATGATGATAAGGGGAAAAGATATCTTGATATGCTTGCGGGCATTGCGGTAAACGCCCTTGGCTACAAGGACCCAGAGCTAACACAAGCTATATGCAATCAAGCAAAAGAGCTTTTGCACATCTCCAACCTCTTTGAAAACCCGTGGCAGGAGGAGCTTGCAAAGGAGCTTGTGGAGGAGTTTTGGACTTCTGGGAAAGTCTTTTTTTGCAACAGCGGAGCGGAAGCCAACGAAGGTGCCATAAAGCTTGTAAGAAAATTTTTTTATGAAAGGGGAGAAAAAAGGTATAGGATAATCACCTTTTATAACTCCTTTCATGGGAGGACCTTTGGATCCATGTCGGCCACAGCCCAAGAGAAGATACAAAGGGGCTTTGAGCCTCTTTTGGACGGCTTTGACTATGCAGAGCTAAACAACTTTGACTCTGTGCTAAAAGCCTTAAAAAAGGATACGGCTGGCATAATGCTTGAGGTAATTCAAGGTGAGGGTGGCATAAGGGAGGCAGACTTTGAATTTATGCAAAAGATTCAAGAGCTTTGCAGAAGGGAAGGATTACTTTTGATAGTGGATGAGGTGCAAACGGGCATAGGAAGGACTGGAAAGTTCTACGCCTGCCAGCATTACAATATAGAGCCAGACATTATAACCCTTGCCAAAGGCCTTGGTGGCGGTGTGCCTATAGGTGCCATCTTGGCAAGGGATGAGGTGGCAGATGCCTTTGGGCCGGGTTCTCACGGCTCCACCTTTGGGGGAAATCCTCTTGCCTGCACAAGCGCCAAGGTGGTGGTAAGGAGGGTAAAAAAACTCTTGGTTCAAGTAGAAAGGGTAGGAAGCTACTTTAAAAGGAAGCTTGAAGAGCTAAAGGTTGGAAAGGTAAGGGGGAAGGGCCTTATGCTTGGCCTTGAATTAGAAAGAGACTGTTCTCAAATAGTTCAAAAAGCCCTTGAGAGGGGCCTTGTGATAAACTGCACTTCAGAAAGGGTCTTGAGGTTTGTCCCACCTCTCATAATAGAAGAGAGGCATGTAGATGAGGCTGTGGAGATATTGAGGGAGGTTCTCACTCAAGCCTAAACCTTTTCTTATAAGCCTTCAAAGTGTTAAGAAGCAAGCCCGTCACCGTCATGGGTCCCACACCACCGGGCACGGGTGTGATGGCATAGGCCTTCTCCTTTACCTCTTCAAAGTCCACATCCCCCACTATCTTGTCTCCTACTCTTGATATACCTACATCCACCACCACCGCACCCTCCTTTACCATATGTGCCTTTATAAGGCCCGGCACGCCCGTGGCAGATATGAGTATATCCGCCCTTTTGGTGTATTCCTTTATATCCTTTGTATATATATGACAAACGCTCACTGTGGCATCCCTCCAAAGCATAAGAAGGCTAAGTGGCCTGCCCACTATAAAGCCAGCACCCACTATTACCACATCTTTGCCCTTTAGCTCTATCCCGTAATGGTTAAGCAACAGGTCTATGCCCAGTGGTGTGCAAGGTATAAAGCCATCTTCCATACGTGCTACAAGCCTTCCCATGTTTTCTGGATGAAATCCGTCAACGTCCTTTTTGGGGCTTATGGCAAGGATTATTTCTTGCTGGTTTATATGGGATGGTAGGGGTAGCTGTACAAGAATGCCATCTATCTCCTCATCGGCGTTTAACTGGGCTATAAGCTCAAGTAGTTCTTGCGTGGTTGTGTTGTAGGGAAGGCGGTAAGAGAGAGACCTTATGCCTACCTTTTGGCATGCCTTTTCCTTGTTTGACACATACACTTGGCTTGCTGGGTCTTCTCCTACCAGTATGACCGCAAGGGTGGGAGGCCTAAGGCCCTTTGAAAGGTATTCCTTTACCTCTTGGGCTATATCTCCTCTTATCTTCTCTGAGAGCGCCTTTCCGTCAAGTATAATGCCTACTGTCTTTTCCATTTTGTCCCCGCCGGTGTATCTTCAAGGATTATACCAAGTTCTTTCAACCTATCCCTTATGTGGTCCGCAATGGTAAAGACCTTCTCCTTCCTTGCCATGCTTCTAACCTCTATAAGCAAATCTATAAGCCTTGTATCAAGCACCTCTCCAGCAGATAGCTCCCTTTGGACCACTTTTTTAACCTCACACTGGGGCCTGTAATCTTCCAGAAGGCCAAAAACTCCCCTCAAGTTCCTTATAAGGGAATCCACCGCAAACTCGTAGGCTTGAAGCTCTTGATGGGATATTTTGCCTTCCGAAAAGGCCTTGTTTTTTATCTTGTTTAATTCACTCACCAAGTTATAAACCACCGCCAAGGCCTGTGGCGTATTAAAGTCTTCGCCAAGGGCTTGGAAGAAGGCCTCTTCTGCTTCCTTTACCTTTTCAAATAGTGGGTGGGTTCCCTTTTCTTCATAGCTTGGTAGTTTTTTCAAAAGCTCAAGGTCTTCCAAGGCGTTCAAAAGCCTCTCGTAGGCCCTTTTTGTCTCTTCCATCTTTTCCCAAGAGAAATCCAAGGGGCTTCTGTAGTGTGTAAAGAGGACTAAAAGCCGAAGGATATCCGGATGGTATTTAGAATAAACCTCTTTGAGGGTTATGTAGTTGCCAAGGGACTTGGACATCTTTTGACCGCCAACGGTGACGAGGCCGTTATGAACCCAATAGCGCGCAAAGGGCTTACCCGTCAAGGCTTCCGCCTGTGCTATCTCATTTTCATGGTGAGGAAAGACAAGGTCAAGGCCTCCGGCGTGGATGTCTATGGTCTGCCCAAGGTGTTTGAAGATCATGGCAACGCACTCTGTATGCCAGCCTGGCCTTCCGGGCCCCCAAGGAGAATCCCAAGCAGGCTCTCCAGCCTTGGCAGACTTCCAAAGGGCAAAGTCCAAAGGATTTCTCTTCTTCTCCGATGGCTCCACCCTTGCGCCAGCCTCAAGCTCCTCTATGTTCCTTTTTGAAAGCTTTCCATACTCGGGAAAGGCAGACACGGAAAAATAGACATCCCCACCCGACTCATAGGCATAGCCCTTATCTATCAAAGCCTTTATAACTTCTATAATCTCCTTTATATGCTCCGTTACCCTCGGCTCCACATCGGCAGGCTTTACCCTTATGTTTTCCATATCAATGTAGTAGCTGGCTATATACCTGTTTGCTATGGTCATAAAGTCGGCACATTCTTCCTTTGCCTTGTTTATTATCTTGTCATCCACGTCGGTGAAGTTTCTGACAAACTTGACCCTATATCCCATATGTTCAAGAAATCTTCTAAAAACATCAAAGACTATAAGGCTTCTTCCATGGCCCACGTGGGAGTCATCATAAACGGTTACACCGCAGGTGTATATAAGCACGTTTGGAGGGTTGATAGGAACAAACTCCTCTACCTTGCCCGTTAAGGTGTTGTATATGCGAAGGCTCATAGTGGTATATTTTAATTCATTGTTCACTCCTAATGATAAAATAGCTATTCATGGGCTTTTTGGACAGATTTAGAAAAAAGGAGGAGAAGGAGGTCCTTTGGACCAAGTGCGAAAGCTGTAAATCCCTCCTATACATCCCTGAATTAAAGAAGAACCTAAACGTTTGTCCAAAGTGCCAACATCACTTTAACATGCCTGCAAAAGATAGGCTTGAATACCTACTAAAAGACTATCAAATTCTCTTTGAGGAAATAAAGCCTACAGACCCGCTTAATTTTAAGGACACAAAGGGCTACAAAGAAAGACTAAAACAGGCACAAGAAAGCACTGGACTTTCTGAGGCTATGATAGTGGCAGAGGGGCTTTTAAAGGATGAAAGGATTGTGCTATCGGTTATGGACTTTGGCTTTATAGGTGGTAGCATGGGGTCGGTGGTGGGTGAGAGGTTTTATAGGGCATGTAAGCATGCAAAGGAAAAGGACCTGCCTTTGGTGGCTGTGATAACCTCCGGCGGTGCTCGCATGCAAGAGGGCATACTATCCCTCATGCAGATGGCAAAGACTTCCATAGGCGTGGGCTATTTAAAGGAAAAGGGACTACCCTATATAACTGTGCTTACAGACCCCACTACGGGCGGTGTGTCTGCAAGCTTTGCCTTCCTTGGAGACATAATAATAGCTGAACCAAAGGCCCTTATAGGCTTTGCAGGGCCGAGGGTTATAGAGCAGACCATTAAACAACAGCTTCCAGAAGGCTTTCAAACATCGGAGTTTTTGCTTGAAAAGGGTATGGTGGATATGGTGGTGCATAGAAAGGACCTAAAGGATACCCTTTATAGCCTTATAAAGATGGCCACCTATTGGAGAAGACATGTGGCGCTTTGAAGAAGAACACCCCTTTGCCCTTGCTTACAGGCTTGTGGAGGAGGGAAAGCTTGACCCTTGGGATGTGGATATATGCGCCCTTGCAAAGGCTTACATGGAGGAGATAAAAAGGCACGAACTACTTGACCTGAGGGTGCCCGCAAGGGCCCTTTTGGCAGCCTCTTTTCTTCTTAAAAAGCAGGCGGAAGTCCTCTTTCCAGAGCCAAAGCAAAAGAGAGAAAGGAAAAGGATAACTCTTGAGGAAATAGTGGAACAGTTTGAAAGCCAACAGGAAGAGATAATAGAGGATTTAACAGACAGGCTTGAGAAGGCAAAAAAGGTCATAAGAAAGGTGAAGGTATCCGTGAAAAGGAGGAGAGAAAGAAAATTCCCCATACACATATCAAAGTTTGAAGACGCTCTCCAAGAGCTTAAAAATCTTTTTAAAGAGAAGGGCATGGTCCTTTCCTTTTATCAGATTATCCTTGGGAAAAACCTTGTGCCATACCTAATGGCCCTTATGGTGCTATATCAAGAAGACATTGTAGACATAGAACAAGAAAAACCTTTTGAAGACTTAAGGATTATAATTAAGAGGGATGCTACAGCTCAAGTTTAACCAAGAGGGCCTAATACCTGTAATAGCACAGGATTATAGGACTGGTGAGATAAGGATGTTCGCTTGGGCCAACGAGGAGGCCATAAGGAAAACCATAGAAACGGGCTATGCCCACTACTACTCAAGGTCAAGAAAGGCTATATGGAAAAAGGGTGAAAGCTCTGGAGAGCTTCAAAGGGTGGTGGAGATAAGGGTTGACTGTGATGAGGATGTTTTGCTCTATATTGTCTTGCAAGAAAAAAACAGGGCTTGCCATACGGGGGAAAGGAATTGCTTTTTTAGGGACCTTGAGGGGAAAAAGGTAAAGAGGGTGCTTCCCTTTGAAACACTTCAAAGGCTCCAAGAGATAATACAACAAAGGCTTGAAGAGATGCCAGAAAACTCATACACGGTAAAGCTCTTTAAAGAGGGTGAAGATAGAATACTTCAAAAGTTTGGTGAAGAGGCCATTGAAACCCTTATAGCCTTAAAAAGAGGTATGCCGGAAGAGATAAGGGCGGAAGCCTCCGACATGTTTTACCATCTTCTTCTCATGCTCACTGTAAGAAATATAGGGATTGAGGAAGTTCTTGAAGAGCTTGCAAGCAGGATAAAGTAGATTTAAGATTTTCCTATGAAGCTTTTGATCATACTGCTTTCCCTTATAGCCTTTTCCAACGCAAAGATATTCATCTCCAAGTGGCAAGAGGCTGTAACACCCCTCATGGTGGACCATATAAAAAGAAGTTTGCAAAAGGCGGAGAAAGAGGGGGGAAGCCTTTTTATTCTTGAATTGAACACACCCGGGGGCCTTGAAAGCTCCATGAGGGAGGTCATTCAAGAGTTTCAAAGGACTCCCCTTCCTGTGGTGGTCTTTGTTTATCCACCGGGTGGCCGTGCAGCTTCCGCCGGTGCCATAATAACTCTCTCAGCAGATGTGGCTGTGATGGCTCCCGGGACAAACATAGGTGCAGCTACGCCTGTGCAGATGGGTGGTGAAAAGATGGATGAGGCTATGAAGCAAAAGGTTATGCAAGATATGCTTGCCTTTGTGCGAAGTATTGCCAAAGAGAAGGGAAGGAATCCAGAGATAGCAGAAAAGATGGTAACTCAAGCCATATCTCTAACTCCAGAAGAAGCTCTAAAAGAGAGGATTATAGACCTTATAGCAACGGACAGGAAGGACCTTTTGGAAAAGTTGGATGGGAGAGTAATAAAAAAGCACGGTAGGGAAATGGTTATTAAAGCTAAGGACCTTCAGGTGGTAGAGGTGGGAAAAAGCTTAAGGGAAGAGTTTCTTAGCATAATAACAAACCCAACCATCGCCTACATGCTTCTTCTTATAGGCTTCTATGGCATTTTCTTTGAGCTTTACAATCCTGGAACCATAATACCCGGCACTGTAGGCATCATCTGCTTCCTTCTGGGCTTGTATGGCCTTGGAGTCATAGGTATAAACTGGCTTGGCCTTCTTCTTATCCTTGCAGGCATCCTTCTTCTCATACTTGAGCTTATAACTCCTACCTTTGGAGGTCTTGCAGTAGCTGGAGCCATAGCCCTTGCCCTTGGCTCTTTAATTCTCATAAGCCCAGATTCACCTTACGGAGATATTCCCATAAGCGTCATAGCCACCATGGTAATCCTTACCGTAGGCTTTTTCCTCTTCGCGGGAAGGCTTGGATTAAAGGCCCAAAGGCGCAAAAAGATGCTTGGCGCGGAAGAGCTAATAGGTGAGCAGGGAGAAGCTTACACAGACTTTGTAAGAGGAAAGGGTAAGGTCTTTATACACGGCGAGATATGGAATGCCATAAGCGATGAACCCATACAGAAAGGCGATACTGTAGTGGTTGAAGAAGTCAAAGGCATGACCTTAAAGGTAAGAAAGGTTTAAACGGAGGGGGCGGGATTCGAACCCGCGGTACGGGGTTTGCCCGTACACAGCATTTCCAGTGCTGCACCTTCGGCCACTCGGTCACCCCTCCTACAAAAGCCAAAATAATATTATATACCTTCTTTCGGAGCTGTAAAGAAGCTAATTGCTCAATGTAGATCCTGTTTCCATCTCGGCACAAGAAATGGTCTAATTAATACACATCATAGACTAATAAAATATGAGTTAGATATACTAAAATTTTTTCTAAAAACCTCTTGACAAAATAGCAGGATGTTAATATAATATCTATTAGCAAAATCCCATAAAGGAGGTGGAACATGGCAAAGCTGAGACCACTCTACGATAAGATTGTGGTCAAAAGGTTTGAGGAGCAGGAACAAAGGACAGCTTCTGGCATAATCATACCAGACACGGCAAAGGAAAAACCCCAAATAGGTGAAGTAATAGCCGTTGGAGAAGGTAAGCTTTTGCAAAACGGCCAACAAGTTCCACCTAAGGTAAAGCCCGGTGATAAGGTGGTGTTTAACAAGTATGCGGGCACCGAGGTGGAGCTTGATGGAGAAAAGTTCCTTATTATGTCCGAGGATGAAGTACTTGCAATAATTGAGTAAAAAACTTTAAAAGGAGGTGGCAAGATGGCAGCAAAAAAGGTTATTTATGGAGAAGATGCAAGAGCAAGGCTTAAAGCTGGTGTAGACAAGCTTGCCAATGCTGTTAAAGTTACCCTTGGTCCAAGGGGTAGAGAGGTTATCATTGAGAAAAAATGGGGTACTCCCCTGGTAACCAAAGACGGCGTAACCGTTGCCAAAGAAATAGAACTCAAAGACCCCTATGAAAACATGGGCGCCCAATTGGTTAAAGAGGTTGCCTCCAAAACGGCAGATGTGGCCGGTGATGGAACAACCACAGCTACAGTGCTTGCCCAAGCTATCTTTACAGAGGGTCTAAAAGCCATAGCCTCCGGTGCAAACCCAATGGACATAAAGAGGGGTATAGACAAGGCTGTGGAAAAAGTTATAGAAGAAATAAAGAAACTGTCTATACAAGTTAGCGGAAGGAAGGAGATTGAACAAGTTGCTACCATTTCTGCCAACAATGATCCAGAGATAGGAAAGATAATAGCAGATGCTATGGAGGCTGTAGGAAAGGATGGCGTTATAACCGTTGAAGAGTCCAAGTCTGCCCAAACCACCCTTGAAACAGTCCAAGGTATGCAATTTGACAGGGGTTATCTATCTCCATACTTTATAACAAACCCTGATAAGATGGAAGCTGTGTTGGAAGACCCATACATACTCATATATGAAAAGAAAATATCCAATGTAAAGGACCTATTGCCTGTACTTGAACAAGTAGTAAGGGCTGGAAAACCCATCCTCATAATAGCTGAAGATGTAGAAGCTGAAGCCCTTGCAACCCTTGTAGTAAACCACATTAAGGGTGTAATAAGGGCATGCGCAGTCAAAGCTCCTGGCTTTGGCCAAAGGAGGAAGGATTACCTGCAAGATATAGCCATACTCACCGGTGGAACAGCTATAACTGAAGAGCTTGGTATAAAGCTTGAAAGCGTAACCCTTGATATGCTCGGTAGGGCAGACAAGGTCATAGTGGACAAGGACAACACCACCATAATAGGTGGTAAGGGTTCCAAGGAAGCCATAAACGCAAGGATTGAGCAGATCAAGAAGCAGATCGTGGAAACCACCTCCGACTATGACAGAGAAAAGCTACAAGAAAGGCTTGCCAAACTTTCCGGTGGAGTTGCTATCATAAGGGTTGGTGCAGCTACAGAAGCTGAGCTGAAGGAAAAGAAGGCAAGGGTAGAAGACGCTGTGCACGCTACCAAAGCTGCAGTAGAAGAGGGTATAGTACCAGGTGGTGGCGTGGCCCTAGTAAGGGCATCAGAAGCTCTCGAAGATCTAAAGGTAGACAACCCAGATCAGCAAATAGGTGTGGATATAGTAAAGAAAGCTTGCAGAACACCTCTAAGGCAAATAGCCACAAATGCAGGCTTTGAAGGATACGTAATACTTGAAAAGGTCATACAGCTTGGAAAGGAAAAGGGTAAGAACTGGGGCTTTGATGCTGGTGCAGGAGAGTACAAGGATATGGTTGAAGCTGGAATTATTGACCCAACCAAGGTTGTAAGAACAGCCATACAAAACGCCGCCTCTGTGGCAGGAACCATGCTAACAGCTGAAGCCTTGGTTGCAGAAATACCAGAGGAGAAAAAGGAAAAGGCTCCAGCTCCAGATATGCCAGAGCTTGACTAAGAACTACGGGCCCTTATGGGCCCTTATTGACAATTTTTTTTAAAAGATTAAAATATAAGTAAGGATTTACTATGAAAGAGTTGGTTTTATTTTTACACATTGTTTTTGCTACCCTTTGGGTGGGTGGCATGATATTTTTAGTCTTTGTCGTGTCTCCCTTTGTAAGAAAGCTACCCATAAGGGACCAGGTTTTTCAAGAGGTGGGAAGGCGCTTTAGCTTTTATGGAACTTTTTTCTCCTTGCTACTTCTTTTTATCACCGGCCTTATAAACATTCATTACATAGTTGGTATTACAAGCCTTTTTGACCTTTCAATCCCCTACACCAAAACTCTACTTCAAAAGATAGGTATATTCTTCCTTGTGGTAATAGTTTCCCTTGTACATGACCTATACTTTGGGCCAAGGGCTGTATCTTCAAGCTTTCACAGGCTTATGGCCAAGTTTTTAGGTTTTATAAACCTTTTCCTAAGCCTTTTGATAGTTTACCTTGCAGTTAAATTAAGATTTGGAGGTTAAATATGGCACAGCTGTTGAAATCAGAGCCAAACTTTTCAGATTTTATGCCCGTGAAAAAGGCACTTTATTCAAGAGCGGATTTAAAATGTATAGCCTTCCATCTAAAAGCAGGGCAGAAGATTCCTCTTCATACATCACCCCATAGGGTTATAACACTTGTGCTTGAAGGCGAAGGAGACTTTTTTGTGGGTAGCGAAGAAAAAATGGAAAGGCTAAGAAAGGGAGAGGCACTCCTCTATGAGCCTTCGGAGCCACATGGTTTTGTTGCCCTGCAAGATATGACTGTAATAGCCTTTGTTGTGTGATGTTTTACGTATCTAAGGTAAGCATACCCTTTTTCTTCCTTGCGGTTTTTGACATCCTTTATTCTATATTTCTCAGAACCTTTACCACGGATGTTAAAACCCTATGGATAGTAGCAGTTTTCGGCTTTGTGGCACATACCATAATGGGGGCCATGTACCAGATAGTGCCCAACTCACAAAACAGGCCATTGAAAGTCCCTTGGCTTTCTTATGTGGTATTTGCCTTGAGTCTTACCTCTTCCGTAGCCTTTTACAGCTCTAACCACCTTATTGGTAGCTTCCTTCACCTTGTCTCCTGTCTTATTTTCTTTTTCCATGTGCTATCTTCTATGAGGAACTTTCAGCCCATAACTGTAAAGTTTTTAACCTTGGGAAGCCTATACTTTCTTTTGTCTGGCATATTTTTAGTCCTTTCAGAGCTTGGTTATATTCCCTTTGCCTTGGCCGTTCACACCTTAACGGTGGGCTTTATGCTAAAGGTGGTGGTCGGTGTGGAGCTTGCTTGGATTCCTATGCTTTACATGGAGCCACTTAACCTAACGCTGAGTAAAAGGCTCTTCTACCTTGGCCTTTTTACCACACCACCTTTCCTTATAAGCTTTTACCTTTATTCTTACAAACTCATAGCCCTTATGAGTTTTCTCGTTTTAGCCTTCGTAGGCTACTATCTTTACCTCATCTACTCCCTCTTTGTCAAAAGGCGCACACCAAAGGAGATCCCTTACGTTATAAAATACCTCTTGCTTGCCCTCTTTATCCTTCCCTTTGGTTTGTTAATAGGCTCTTTTATGGCTGGGAAAGAACTGGTTTCTCACATGGTTTTTCTACACTTTGACCTACTTATCTACGGCTTTACAGCCATTACCATAATGGGTGGTATGTCCCACCTTTATCCAAGGATTGTTTACAACATGAAGTTTTCCAAAAAAGAAGGCGTTTATATCTCGGACCTAGTGGATGAAAAGGCCATAAAGAGAATTTTGCCACTTACTGTGGTAGCCTTGGCTTGGATGGTCTTTGCAGAAGCTCAAGGCAGACCACTATCCTATCTGGCAACCATCCCTTACCTTATCCTATGGCTCTACTTTTCTTATGCTGTGCTTATAAGAGGGCTTTTGTTTAGGCCAAAGCTATCTTCCTGAGGTTTTCCACCATCTCTTCCGTTGTGCTACCAAGATAGACAAAACCGTTCTTCATAGCGCAACCTTTTTCCCTACAAAGGCTTCCAAGGGATACAAGCTCATCCATCCTCTTTACAACCTTGGTAGATGGAATATAAATAGCGGTTCCGTCTGTGTAAAAATCTTGGCTTTTGAGCCCAAGCTCTACAGTGTCAGCCTTCAATATCAAACTACCGTAAGCCCTTCCCACATAGACCTCCACATTTTCATAATTAGAAAGGCCTTCGTATATAGCCTTTATTGGATTTTCCGCAAGATCAAACTTTACATAATCTTTAACCGTATAGCATTCATTGAAAAGAACGTAAGGACATACCTCAGCACAGTACTTATGGTCTATGCTTTTAAACAGATAGCCCAAGGCATAACCTTTAGAAGGTAAGATGTTATCTTTGCCAAGCTCTTCCAAAAAGCCAGAACGAATCATGACATCTTTTACAGGTGCCTTCACATTCACAAAAACAAGGTTTACGCCTACGTTCTTAAGGTCCTCATGGAAATCATGTAAGGCCTCAAGGGCAGTCCCATCCACATAGTTTATAGATTCACCGTCTATCACCAGATGCTTCAAAGCAGGCTTTCCTTTAACAATATCTTTTATCTCTTCTAGTATGTTCTCCACGTTGGCGTAGTATAAAGAGGCTTCAGGCCTTATCATCTCAATCTGGGGACAGGTGGGCAAGTTGTTTGCCTCTGCGTTCACAAAGGTGCCACTAATGGGGTCCCTGGACATTCTAACTATCCTAGGATGTAGGCTTCTCCAAAGGAATAGGGACAAGGAGAGGAAAACACCTATCAGTATGGCATAGTCTGGCTTCATTATGAAGGAAAGGGCAAAGGTGGTTATGGCAGATATGCCATCGTATCTGTTTGTTTTCCAAAGGTGTATAAAGTGATAGGGTCTTATAAGGCCTACGACCGCTGTTATCACTATGGCGGAAAGGACTGGCCTTGGAAGGTAGTAAAGGAGTGGAGCCACAAACAGGAGGGTAGCTATCACAAAACAGGCGCTTATTATGTTGGACATGCCCGTCTTTGCACCAGCTTGGAAGTTGACAGCAGAACGGGAAAAGGAACCACTAACCGGATAGCTTTTAAAGAAGGATCCTACCACGTTGGCAAGGCCTTGTCCTATAAGTTCTTGGTTTACATCAAGCTTTTGCTTTGTTTGGCTTGCTATAAACTTTGCTATAGCGTAGGCCTCCATAAAGCCCACAAGGGCTATGATAAAAGCCTTGCCAAGAAGCCTATCCAAAAGGTCAAGGTCTATATAGGGTATGGAGGGGAAAGGAAGCCCTTGTGGAATATTCCCTACAACCTTTATGCCATAGCTTTCAAAGGAGAAGTAATAAGAAAGGATCGTAAAGATGATAACGGCCACTAAAGCGGAGGGAATATTTTTGTTTATTCTTCTTAGGCCAATTATTATAGCTATGGAGGCAAGGCCTACCGCAAGGGTGTAAAGGTTGGTCTTTGGGAGGTTTATGGCTATCTCATAAAGATTTTGAAAGATTAGCTCCTTTTGTTCTACCTTTATACCAAGTAGGGCTGGGATCTGAGTGGTTATTATGATTATGGCCGCAGCGTTGGTAAAGCCCATGATGACCGAATGGGAAACAAAGTTAACTATAAAGCCCAGCCTAAAGAGTCCCATGAATAGCTGTATTAGACCTACCAAAAGGGCCATAAGGATTGCAAGTTCAATAAACTTCTCTTCTCCGGGCTTGGCGTAGCTTGTAAGGGATGTAAAGGTAAGGAAGGACACTATGGCTACAGGGCCTGTTGCAAGCTGTGGAGAGCTACCAAAGAGGGCAGCTATTATCACAGGAATAGAGGCAGCATATAGGCCATACACGGGAGGAAGCCCTGCAATGAGAGCATAGGCCATGGATTGGGGCACAAGAACTACAGCTACCGTAAGACCTGCAGTAAGGTCTTGTATAAAAACCTTTCTGTTGTAGTTTTTAAACCATGTTAAGAAAGGCAAAAACTTATCCATCCCCTTATGGTGAAATTTTAACATGACTTATATCAAACATAGATTGACAAGATTTCGTCCATACTCTACAATAAATAGTCAATGAACAGAGTAAGGGAATACAGACAAAGGCTTGGCCTATCTCAGGAAGAGCTTTCAAGGATAACGGGCATACCAAGGACCACCATAAGCTCCATAGAGTCAGGCAGTGTTATGCCTTCTGTAGATTATGCCCTTAGGCTGGCAAGGGCCTTGGGCTGTAGCGTGGAAGAACTGTTTTCACAAGAGGAATACAAGTTTTTTCCCGGCTTTAAAGAGGGCCTATTTATAAGCTATCTGGTGGGGTCTCAGAGAGTTATAGCACCGGCGCCTATGGAACATGTGGATGCGGATGGCTTTTATAAAGATGAAAAAATAAGCTGGTTTAAAAGGCTAAATATTCCCACCTTTGCTTTTGCTGGATGCGATAACTCACTAAAGCTTTTGACTGGAACACTCCTCCAAGAGGGTATAAGGCTTCTTACAATAAATGCTTCAAGCCTTAAGGCCCTTGAGCTTTTGAAGGAAGGCTATGTGCATATGGCTGGCTTGCATATGGGATGCTTTGAGGAGAACTACAGGCTTGTAAAAGAACATCTCGGAAGGGGCTACAAAGTCCTAAAGGTCTTCTCCTGGGAGGAGGGCATTCTAACAAGGGAAATGGCAAGCCTAAAGGAGCTAAAAAAGAGGCTTTGGCTTGCAAGGGAGGAAGGAAGCGGTGCAAGGAAGGTCTTTGAGGAGATAAGAGAGGATATTGGTATTAAAAAATACAAGGTGGTTCATGCGGACCATGAGAAAGTGGCCTTTGCCATAAAGGAAGGCTTGGCGGAGGCGGGTGTGGGTACAAAGGTCTATGCCTACAGTTATGGGTTGGAGTTCTTTACTATAAAAACAGAAGACTATTGCCTTTGCTACAGGGAGGATTTAGAAGAGGATAAAAGCTTTCTTAGGCTTTTGAGCCTTTTGAGGTCAAAAACTTACAAAAGCCTTATTTCCCAAATACCCGGCTATAAGCCAGAAGTTAGCGTGGAGGAGGCCATAACATGAGGTTGATTATACTTTTTCTCCTTCTTTCCTTTAGCCTTGTCAAGGCAGAAGTCATAAGGGTTTTTGCCGCCGCTGACCTTCAGTTTGCCCTAAGAGAGCTGGCGGACATTTACATGAAAAAATATCCAGAAGACAAGATAGAGCTTATCTTTGGCTCTTCTGGTAAGGGCTTTGCCCAGATAAAGGCTGGAGCGCCCTACCACATATTCTTCTCCGCAGACATGAAGTATGCGGAAGAGCTATACAAAGAAGGCTATGCCATTACAAAGCCAAAGCCTTACGCCATAGGGAGGATAGTACTTTGGACAAGAAAGGATTCGGGCCTTGACCCTTCCAAGTTCCCAGAAGTTCTCCTTGACCCAAGGGTAAAAA
>FWWM01002515.1_pt1 | contig 48695 bp, 41 predicted proteins | sample 2228351 | NCBI WGS metagenome assembly FWWM01 (sample SAMEA103939774, study PRJEB20133) | metagenome | reverse complement strand
ACTCCAGGGCCACGGCCTTTTGGAGGTTGCCCCGGGCGTGAATCGGTTCGCCCCGGGCGCGCAGGGCCGCTTCGACGGAGAAGACGGGGGGCAGCGGCTCGTACTCCACCTGGATGAGGGCGGTGGCCCTCTCCGCCGTCACCTCGTCCACAGCGGCCACGGCGGCCACGGGGTCACCCACGTACCGGACCTTGGCGGTGCAGAGAGCCTCCTCGTCCTGACTCACCGGCAGGATGCCGTAGCGAACGGGCAGGTCCGCGCCCGTGAGCACCGCCGCCACGCCGGGTACGGCCCGCGCGGCGGAGGTGTCGATACGGAGAATTCGCGCGTGGGGATGGGGGCTGCGCTGGAACCGGCACCACAGCTGTCCGGGTAGGGCCAGGTCGCCCGTGTAACGCGAGCGTCCCGTCACCCGCCCGACGGCGTCGGGGCGCGGGCGCGGCCGGCCGATGACGGCAAACTCATGCATGGCCTCCCTCCGCTGCGGCGACCACCGCCTGGACGATCCGCAGGTACCCGGTACAACGGCAGAGGTTGCCAGACAGCGCCTCCGCGACCTCCTCCCGGGTGGGCCTGGGCCGGCGGTCCAGCAGCGCCTTCGCCGCCAGGATCATCCCCGGCGTACAGTAGCCGCACTGCAGCGCACCGTGGTCCATGAACGCCTGCTGCAGGGGATGGAGGGCGGCTCCGGCCAGACCCTCCACCGTGGTGATCTCGCGATCCTGAACCTCCACGGGGAGAACCAGGCAGGCCAGCGCGGGCTCGCCATCTATGAGGACGGTGCAGGCCCCGCACTCCCCAAGCTCGCACCCGTGCTTGGTCCCGGTGAGACCCAGGTCTTCCCTCAACACCTCCAGCAGGGTCCGGCTGGCCGGCGCGACCACGCGGAAGGTCGTCCCGTTGACCCGCAGGGTCAGGAGCTGAACGTCGTGCGGGACCGCGGCCTCAGCCACGGCCGCGGCCTCCTGCCGGGTGGGCATCAGGCGCCGGGCTCCCCCCGGCCAGAGCCCACGAGATCTCGTCTGCGGCGCGGCGCACCAGCGCTGCCGCCTCCCGCATGCGGGCCTTCGTCAGCCGGGCCCTTACGCCCACCACCGCCAGCGTCGCCACCGGGCGGCCGGAGACCCGGATGGGCGCACAGACCGCCCGCACCCCCGGCAGGTACTCCTCATCGTCCCAGGCGACCCCCCGGCGCCGGACCCGCCGGAGCTCCCGCAGGTAGTCGGTCGGGGCGGTGATGGAGCGGGGGGTGAACGCCGGCAGCGGCTGCGCCGCCAGCAGGCGCCTCACCTCGCCCTCCGGCTGCCAGGCCAAAAGCGCCTTGGCCACGGCGCCGGCGAAGGGGGGCAGGCGCAGCCCCAGGGGCGCGGTGACCCGCAGCTGGTGCGGCGACTCCTCCCGGTCGACGATGACGCTGCCACCGTCGTCGGGCACGTGGAGGATGACGGTCTCCCCGGTCTGCTCTGCCAGGCGCTCCAGGTGCGGGCGCGCCGCCCGGACCACGGTGTTGCGCGCCTGGGCCGCTCCGGCCATAGCCACCACAGCGGGCCCCAGCGCGTAGCGCCTGGTACGCGGGTCGTAGGTCACCACGGCGTGCGCGGCCAGCGTCTGCAGGATGGCCAGCGTGGTGCTCTTGGGCAGGCCCAGGGCTGTGGAGATGTCCACCAGCCGCAGCTCCGCTCCGGCCAGCGCGCGCAGCAGGCGTACCGCCCGGTCCGCGGCGGGGACCAGCCGGCGCGGGGGGTGCCCCAGGGGGGCGCGGGGGCGGTGCCGCTTGCGTTCCATATATGGAACCTTGTTCTATATATCGAACAAAACAATTATACCACGGGCGTCCCATGCGTAAAGGGGCGCCACGGGAAGCGCGGGATCTGCGGCGGCCTAGGCGACCGCCGGGCGGAAGCGGGCGGCCGGAACGCCGGCCGGTCGGGCGTCGGGTGGGGCTTCGAACAGCGCCTCGAAGAAGCGCGTGGCCGGAGGGTCCAGCAGGCGGTAGTAGTCGAAGAACAGGCGGGCGGAGTCGCGTCCCCTCCAGTCGGCGGGCAGGAGTTCGGCCGGTAGCCAGGGATCCACGTATAGGGCCTTGCGGTACTCGTGCACCAGGTGGATCTTCTCCACGAAGGCGGCCCGGTCCGTCAACTCCTCTCCGCCCGCCAGCCGCCGCTGCAGGGCTTCCAGGCGGGGGTGGTAGTCGGCAACGAACCGCTCGTGCCAGCGGGCGATGGCCGGCAGGTCCCAGCAGCGCGCCACCAGCTCACGGTCGGCGGCGGGGCCCAGGTTTTTCCCCACGAACTCCGCCACGTAGGGGCCCAGGCCGTGGGCCTGGACGAAGGCGGCGAGGTGCTCGTGCAGGTCGTACGGGGAGATCCAGATGCCGCCGGCCAGCGGGCCCATGCCCAGCCAGGCCAGCTCGCGGCGCAGACGGTCACGCAGCGACCGCTTGCGCTCGGGGACCGCGTAGACGAAGATCCGCCACCGGCCGTCCCAGGGCCGATGGTCCAGGGTATAGACGCGGCTGGTGCCGTGCTCTACCCTCAGGCGGCCCCGAGGGGTGAGGGCGTAGAAGCTGCGCCTGCCCACCCGCCGCCGCTGCAACCACGCCTGCCGAACCATCCGGGCCAGCGCCGCCCGCACCGCCTGGGGGGAGAATCCCAGGGCCCCCATGAGGGCGATCAGGCACTGCGCGGCGGCTTCCCCGCCGTACTGCTCGATGCTGTCCCCATACAGCGTGAAGAGCATCGAGCGGGCTTTCATAGGCGTGCCATCCCAGGTGGCGGTGCCGGAGGGGTCACGGCTCGGCGGCGAGCTCCTCGCCCAGGGCTTCCAGCCGCTCGTGTTCTCCTGGCCCCAGGGCCTCCTCCCGCGCGTGGAAGCAGCGTCGGTTCTCGTCCCGATCCCGATCCGTCATGAGGTCCTCTCCCATGGGGAAGAGGATGTTGTTCTCCTTGAAGATATGCTGCCCCAGCAGATCCCCGTACTGGCGGCAGGGCCCCAGCACGGCTTCGGCTCCCACCGTCCCCGCCTCATAGCCGTCCAGGGCGGCGGCGATCTGCGCCACCAGGCGGCGGCCCATCTCGTGCTCCTGCAGCATCACCCCGATGGGCCCGCCCTCCCGCGGCACCCCCAGCCGTTCCAGGCAGGGGAAGAGACACTGCTCTTCCTTGCCGTGGTGACAGCGGTCGATGAACGACCGGCTGAAGGTGACGATGCCCCGCAACCTGGCCACGGGGACCTGACCGGTGGCCTCCGCCTGCTGGACGCAGCGGCGCAGCGCCTGCAGGACGCGCTCGATCACCTGGTGCTCGCGGACCAGCTCCGCCGTGACCGTCACGGACAATTACTTCTGGCGCCCGCCCGCCGATCCTGCCCCACCTGCGCCTGTTGACGCCCTCCTGCGGCGACGCCTAGAATCACACCGTGTCCGCTGCGGCCGCAACCCCGGGCCGCCGATACCCCGCAGGGATGAGCAAACTCTGCTCCATGGCCGAGGCGATCGACCGCTGGGTGGCCGACGATGCCTCCGTGGTCATGGGCTGCGGGTTGGAGTCGGCGATCCCCTTCGCCGCCGGGCACGAGCTCGTCCGGCAGGGACGCCGCGGGCTCACCCTCATCGGCCCCATCTCGGACATGCTCTTCGACCTGCTGGTGGGCAGCGGCTGTGTGCGCCGGGTGGTCGCGGCGTGGGTGGGCAACGTGGGGGACGGGCTGGGGCACAATTTCCGCCGCGCGGTCGAGGAGGGCATCCCGCAGCGGGTGGAGGTGGAGGACCACAGCAACCTGACGCTGGCGTTGGGGCTGCAGGCGGCGGCGTGGGGGGTCCCCTACCTGCCCACGCTGACCGCCCTGGGCAGCGGCCTCCTCACCTCCAACCCGCACCTGCGGCCCGTCACCTGCCCGTTCACCGGACAGAACCTGGTGGCGGTGGAGGCCATCCGCCCCGACGTGGCCATCGTGCACGCCCAGCGGGCCGATGCGGAGGGCAACACCCACCTCTGGGGGAACCTGGGGGTGACGGTGGAAGCCGTCCGCGCCGCCCGGTGGGTGATCGTCAGTTGCGAAGAGGTGGTCGCCCCCGAGGTCATCCGCAGCGACCCCAACCGCACCATCATCCCGGGATTTCTGGTGGCCGCCGTGGTGGCGGAGCCGTGGGGCGCGCACCCCTCTCCCCTGCAGGGCTACTCCCGGCGCGACGACGCCTTCTACGCCGACTACCACGATCACTCCCGCACCCGGACGGGGTTCGAGGCATGGCTGCGGACCTGGGTACTGGAGGTCCGCGACCGCCGGGAGTACCTGGCGCGACTGGGTGCGGCCCGCCTGAGCCGCCTGCGGGTCACCCGGGCGGCGACGGCGGCGCCGGTGGACTACGGCTGGTCGTGATGGAGGCGCGCGCCACCTCCCCCTCCGTCCGGGAGATCATGGTCGCGGCTGCGGCGCGGGAGATCCGCGACGGGGAGGTGGTCTTCGTGGGAATGCGCCTCCCCCTCATGGCCTTCGCCGTGGCCAAGGCGCTGCATGCCCCCACGGCCGTGGGCCTATTCGAAAACGGCATCGTGCGGGACGCCCCTCCGCTGGCGCCGATAGTCACCATGGGGGACCCGCCCAACATCGCCGGAGCCGTGGCCTGCACCGGGCTGCTGGACGTGATGGGGTTGCTGCAGCAGGGTCGGGTCGACCTGGGCCTGCTGGGCGCCGCGGAGGTGGACCGCTTCGGCAACGTGAACACCACCTGGGCCGGAGGTATGAGGCTGCCCGGCAGCGGCGGCGCCTGCGACATCGCCGTCCTCAGCCGGCGCTTCATCGTCCTGGTGGCCCACGAGCGGCGGCGGTTTCCCCGGCGGGTCGCCTTCCTCACCTCCCCCGGGCGTGGGGATGGAGGAGACTGGCGCAGGCGGATGGGGCTGCGTGGCGGCGGTCCCGCCAGGGTCATCACCACGCTGGGGGTTCTCAGCGTCGAGGAGGCTTCCGGGGAACTGGTCCTCACCTCGGTCCACCAGGGCGTCAGCGTGGACCGGGTCCGCCGCGAGACGGGCTGGGAGCTGCGGGTCGCACCCACCGTGGTGGAGACGCCGCCGCCCACCCCGGATGAGCTCGCCGTCATCCGGCGGTTCGATCCGGAGGGGCGCTGGACCGGGCCGGAGAGCCCCGTCGGACGGACGCCTCCGCACCCGGATACCCCCCGTTGATCCAGGCGGCTTCTTCCCGGCGACCGGCCGGCGCAACCGACCTCTGCCTGGTGGGCGGGCACGTGGCCGACGTGCGCGCCGGAGCGCTGGTCCGGGCGGCGGTGGCCATCAGCGGGGAGCGGGTGAGTGCCGTGGGCCCCGAGGCGTCCCTCGCACCAGGCGCCCGGCAGATCCTGGACGTCGGCGGCCGCCTCGTCGTCCCCGGATACATCGAGCCGCACACGCACGCGGTCCTGGCCAACCCCGTGGAGTTCGCCGGCGCGCTGCTGCGGCGTGGCACCACCACCGCCGTAATGGATGCCCTTCCCTTCCAGGTGCTGGTAGCGCCCGAGAAGCTGCCGGCGCTTCTGGAAAGGCTGGCCGCCCTTCCCCTGGCGCTGCGCTGGCAGATCAGGTTGCACCCTCCGGCCTTCTCGGGGGAGGAGCGTTTCACCCTGGAACGGCTGCGGGTCCTCTGGCGGCTGCCGTCGGTGGCGGCCGTGGGCGAGGTGACCCGCTGGACCGACCTCTACGACGGGTCCCCCGAACTGGCAGCCAAGGTGGCAGCGGCGCGGGTCGACGGGCGGCGGGTGGAAGGCCACGCCCCCGGAGCGTCGTACGAGCGCCTCACCGTGCTGGCCGCCCGGGGGTTCAGTTCGTGTCACGAGGCGGTGACGGCGCAGGAGGTGCTGGACCGTCTGCGGGCCGGCCTGCACGTGATGCTGCGCCACAGCCCCATCCGTCCGGACTTGCCCGGCCTGGCACCGGCCGTCACCCCGGACCTGTGGACCTCGGAACGGCTGATGCTGACCGCCGATGGCCCCACCCCGGCATACATCGAGGACCGGGGGTACATGGACCACGTGATCCGCGCAGCCGTCCGCAGCGGAATCCCGCCTCTGGTCGCCCTGCGAATGGCCACCCTCAACCCGGCCGCCTACTACGGGCTGGCCGACCGCGGGGAGGTGAAGCCCGGCGCACGCGCCGACCTGAACGTCCTTCCCGACGTGGCCGAGCCGCGGCCGGTGGTGGTCATCGCCGGAGGCAGGGTCGTCGCCGAGAACGGGACCCTGCGACATCCGCTGCCTGCCTTCGACTGGGAAGGTGCGCTGGGCCCCCTGCGGCTGCCCCGTCTCTCCCGCGACGTCCTGGCTCCGGACGCATCCCTCCCCGCCTGTCGCCTGCTCAACGACGTGATCACCGAGCCCACGACACCCGTCCAGGCGACCGGGACGCTGCAGGCGGCGCTAGTCGACCGCGAGGGGCGGTGGGTGACGCGCTGCCGCCTCGAGGGGTTCGTCGAGCGGCTGGGCGGGCTGGCCACCACGGTGAACACGGCGCTGGACCTGCTGGTCGTCGGGCAGGAGCCGGCGGACATGGCCGCCGCGGCCGCCCGCGTCGCCGACCTGGGCGGGGGCGTCGCGGTGGTGGAGGGAGGACGGGAGGTCTTCTCCCTCCCTCTGGAGCTGGGCGGGATATTCTCCGCCCGGCCCTGGGCCGCCGTGGTGGAGGCCAACCGCCGCCTTTCCGCCCTGCTGCGGGCCCGCGGGTACCGCTTCGCCGATCCCATCTACAGCCTGATGTTCCTCACCTTCGACTCCCTCCCCTGGGTGCGCCTGACGAGCCGCGGCGTGTGGGACGTGCGCGGTCGCCGCACGATCGCGCCGCCCGTCCCTCTCCACCCCTAGCTACTTTCGAGTGGGAGACTGATGCCGCGGATCCGGGATGAATCCCCCCGGCGGAAGCAGAGGCTCAGCGCCCCGCGGGGACCTTGAAGACGTAAAGTGGCACCCCCGGCGAGCCTGGGCTGCCGGCCGGTCGGGCAGGGCGGTGACACCGGACTTGCAGACGGCGATGAATCAGGTGTACAATTGTACGCAAAATGCACACCCGGCCAGCCAACATCGTCGTCGATACTTCAGCCGTACTGGCGACCCTGCTCAGCGAGCCGGCCCGGCCGGCCGTGCTGGCGGCCACGGAGGGCACCACCCTGCTGGCGGCGCCCAGCCTGCCCTGGGAGGTGGGCAACGCCCTGGTCGCACTGGCGCGGCGGCGGCTCGCAACCGGGCAAGAGATCCAGCAGGCGTGGGCGGCGTTCATGCACATCCCTGTGCGGTATGTCGATGTGGACGTGTCCGCCGCGCTGGCGCTCGCGCTTGATCGGGGCATCTACGCGTACGATGCGTACGTCATCGAGGCGGCGCGCGCGGCCCGGGCACCGCTGTTGACACTGGACCGACGGCAACGCCGCGCAGCCCGCGCAGTCGGCCTCGTGTCGGTGGAGGTGGCAGTTTGAGGACATATACCTTCTCGGAGGCTCGTCAGCGCCTCGCCGCACTGCTCAACCAGGCTCGCCGAGAGGGAGAGGTGCGCATCCGGCGGCGTGATGGCCAGGAGTTCGTTGTCCGGCCCGCCGCGCCGATCCAGGGTTCGCCACTGGACGTGCCGGGGCTGAATCTAGATCTGGCTGTCGGCGACATCGTGGAGCTGGTCCGTGAAAGCCGCAGAAGCACCGAACGCTTCCTGCGGCCAGCCCTCTCCGGCCGGAGGACGAGACCTCGGGCTCGCGTGCCCGGGCGAAGGCGCGGGCCGGCGAAGCGATAGCGCACGGGGAGGCGTTTCCCGCCGGTCCTCAGGGGGTGGCTGCCACCTCGAGAACGAGGCGGTCGAAGCACCGCCGGTTCTCCTCAACACTCTGCATCTCCCGCTCAGACATGTAGCCCTCGATGGCGATGATCCCGGTATAGAAGCGGGCGAGCTGGCGCAACGGCGGGCGCAGGTCGTACAGCCCGTCAGCCAGCGGCACGTGGGCCAGCGTGGTCGTGGAGCCGCTCAGGTGCACGTGCCTGATGTAGCCTTCCAGTCCCGCCAGTTCCACCGGCTTCCGGTTGAAGAGCAGGTGCGCGATGTCCAGGGCAAGCCCCAGTGCCGAGGTTGCGGCGGCGTCCACCAGCCGGGCCACGTCTGCAGGATGGGTGACGAACTCCCCGGGACGCTCCTCCATGTTCTCTACGGTGACGGTGATGCCCAGCCCTCCTGCGGCCCGACCCAGCTCGGCAAAGAACTCCGTCAACCGCGGCCAGTAGTCCTCCGGCCGGTCTCGAGACGACGAAAGCGCCCCCGGGTGAAAGACGACGACCGACGCACCCAGGCGGGCGGCGTCGTCCAGCGCCCGGTAGTACTGACGCTGCGACTCCTCCCGGATCCCGGGGTTTGTGGAGGTGACATTGAGGTCACGGCTGGGGCCGTGCACGCTGACCGCCAGCCCGCACCCTGCAGCCTGACGGCCGAGCGCGACGGGGTCCTCGCCGCGGGCCCAGAGGTGCTCCGCCCAGATCTCCACGCCCGCGTAGTCCAGACGGTGGGCCGCCTCGATGGCGTCGCGGATAGCGAAGGAGCGCAGCGATGTGGTGGAGAGGGCTGGCCTCACGCCGCATCCTCTGTGGCAAACAGGAGCGCCCGCTCCACCCGCAGCCTCACCCGCTCGCCTTCGGCATACACCTGGGCGTTGGGAGTCTGCACGCGCAGTGTCCGATCCGCCACCCGCACTTTGTAGTCGATGAAGTTCCCCATGAAGTTCCGCACCTCCACCGTGCCGGCGATATGGCCTTCATCCCCTATGACCAGGTCTTCCGGCCGCACCGCGATCACCACCGGCCCTGCCAGGGCAGAACGGTCGACGAGTCTGGCCCGCTGTCCCAGCATCTCCACCACCACCTGTTCGCCCTGGCGAGCCAGCACCGTCCCCGGAAGGAAGTTCATCAGGCCCATGAAATCGGCCACAAACCGATCCGCGGGGCACCTGTAGACGTCCAACGGTGCCCCAACCTGCACAATCCTACCGGCGCTCATCACCGCAACCCGATCCGATAGCGCCATGGCCTCGGCCTGGTCGTGGGTGACGTAGAGGATGGGCACACCCGTGCGCCGCTGCAGCTCCTTCAATTCGAAGCGCATCTGCTCCCGTAGCTTTGCGTCCAGGTTGGACAGGGGCTCGTCCAGAAGCATCACCTCGGGCCGGCGCACGAGGGCGCGGGCCAGGGCCACGCGCTGTTGCTGCCCGCCGGAGAGCTGTGCCGGAAAACGAGCCTCCAGGCCGCGCAGCGCCACCAGATCCATGACCTCCCGAACCCGGGCTTCGATGGTTCGGCGGTCCAGCTTCTGCAGACGCAATGGGTACGCCACGTTGTCGAAAACCGTCATATGGGGCCACACCGCGTAGTTCTGGAATACCATGCCCACCGACCGGCGCTCCGGAGGCGCGAAGATCCCGCTGGCCGGGGCCGAGACCAGCCGCCCGCCGATGTGGATCTCCCCGCGTGTCGGCTCCTCCAATCCGGCGATGCAGCGCAGGGTGGTGGATTTGCCGCAACCGCTGGGGCCCAGGAGCGTGAAGAACTCCCGCTCGCCCACGGTGAAGCTGACGTCGGCCACCGCCGTGACCCCGTCAAACTCCTTCCACAGCCCCCGGACGACGATCTTGTCCATTGATTCACCCGCGGGTGGGTTGTCTCGCTTCCCTTCCCGACGGATCCCCTTCTGGCGCCATCAGAATCCCAGCTGCCCCCGGGTCACCCTGCGGATGAGCAGGTTTCCCGCCAGGAGCACCGCGAGCACCACCACCGACAACGCCGCTGCGATCTGCGTGTATCCGGCATCCTGCATGTTGAAGATGATGACGCCCATGGTTTCCGTGCGCAGGCTGAACAACAGGATGGACATGGTCAGCTCACGGCTGGCCGGCATGAACACCAGGATCCACCCCGCCAGCATGCCGGGCTTGACCAGAGGCAGGACGATGTCCCGAAAGGTCCGCAGCGGACCGGCGCCCGAGACGCGGCCGGCCTCCTCCAGCGAATCATGAATCTGCCGCAGTACGGCCCCGGTGGTTCGCAGGCCAAAGGGTAGGTACGCCAGGACGTACGCCAGCAGGATGATGGTCAGGGTGCCATACAAGCCTGCGCGTGCCCAGGCCAGCAGGACGGCGATGGCGATCACTGTGTGCGGGATGGCGTATGGGAGGGTGCCGATGGCATCCAGCAGTCCGCTGCCTAAGATCTTCGCCTTGGTGTGCGCGTAGGAGATGGCGGTCCCCAAACCCATGCACAGGGTGGCGGCAGCGGAGGCGAGGATCACGCTGTTGGCCGCCGCGCGGCGTACCTGCTCCAACCCCAGGATGAACTCGTAGTGGCGCGTGGTCATGCTAACCAATTCCAACGGCGCGCCATAGTAGCGGAGGAATGAGGTCAGCACCAGCGCGGCAATGGGGAGCAGGGCGATGAACGCGGCGAAGCCCGCGGCCACTGCGAACGTGGGCCAGCGCCACGTACCCAGGCGCAGAGGTTGAGGGTGGATGGCCCTCCCGGCGATGACCGCAAACCGCCCTTCTCCCCTTTGAACCCACCGCTGCAGCCCCAGGGCACCCACGGACACCACCATCAGCAGCATGGACATGGCTGTGGCCAGGCTGAAATCAGGCAGGTTCAGCGCTGCATAGATGCTGGTGGTCAAGACGAAGAACCGTGCGCGCATCCCCAGCAGCGCGGGGATGCCAAAGTTGGCCACCGCACCCATGAAGGTCAGCACCCCGCCCGCCACAATCGCCGGCAGAACCAGGGGGATCGTAATCTGTCGCATCACCTGCAGGGTGCCCGCGCCCGACGTCCGCGCCGCCTCTTCCAGGCTCACGTCCATGCGCTCCAGCGCGGCGGCCACGGTGAGAAACACCAGGGGGAAGAAGTGAATCGCCATAACCATGACCACCCCGCTGGGGGTGTAGACGGTCCAAGGCGCCTGCTTGATTCCCAAGAGGTCGAGCAGGGGACGCAGCAGGTAGCCCTGCGGCCCCAGCAGCTGCGCCCAGGCCATGGCCCCGAAGAAGGGCGGAATGGCGTAGGGCAGGGTGACCAGCGTGCGCATGAGGCGGCGGCCCGGAAGGTCGGTGCGGACCAGGAGGAAGGCCAGGATGGTGCCCGCCAGCATGGCCAGCAGACTGGTGAGCGCCGCCGTCCAGATGGTGTTCCACAGCGGCTGCAGGTTGCCGGGGGCCATAGCGCGGGCATAGGTGGCCAGGCTCCACGCCCCATCCACCTTCAGGCTGCGGACGAGCACCAGCGCCAGGGGGTAGACGACGATGGCGGCCAGCGCCAGCGCCGCGGCCAGCACACCCGGCACGCGGGGATCGGTCCACAGCCGCACCCGCGGAGCCAGCGGCGCGGCCAGTCGCCCGGGGATGGTCACCCCTGCGACCTCCCCACAGCGGCTCTCACTTCAGCATGATCTCCTCAAACTTCTTCCGGATGTCCGCCGCGTTGGCCGCCGCCCACTCGAAGGGTACCGGCAGCGTCTTGATCTCCGCGGGCCTGGGCAGGCCCTTCGGCGGATCCACGTCGGAGCGCACAGGTATAATCCCCAGCTGCACCAGAGCCTGCTGGCCGCCCTTGGAGAGCACGAAATCGATGAACTGCTTGGCACCCTCCGGGTTCCTTGCGCTTCTGGTGATGGCCACGGGGCTGGGGACGCTCACCGCGCCCTCTTCCGGCCAGATGATGGCCAGCGGGGCTCCGTCCCGGATCAACCCGTAGGCGATGAAGTCCAGAGTCATGCCCACGCCAAACTCGCGGGCGGCCAGCGCCCGGGCCACCTCAGAGTTGCCGCGCAGGACTTGAACGCCCTCCCGACGGGCCCGCTCGAACCACCCCCACCCGTACTCCTTGACAAAGGTCGCCACAACCACAAAGACCGAGCCCGAGTAGAACGGGTTGGGCATGGCCGCGGTCTTCCCGTACCGGGGAAAGTCCGCCCAGCGCCTGGGCGCCACGCGCTCGGGGATCAGCGTGGTGTTCACGGCGATGATCATGTTGATCAAACGGCCGGCAGTGAAGAACCCCTGGGGATCCTTCCACGCCGCGGGAATCATCCGCGCCTCCGGCGACCGGTAGGGCAGGAGCTGGCCCTTCTCCCGCAGGGTGATAAACACAGGGGCGTCGGCGAGCCACAGGACATCCGCGCGGATGCCCCCGGTTTCCATCTCCGCGAAGATGCGGCGCTCCAGCTCCGTGCTGCCCGAGCGCAGGACCTCCAGCTTGACCTGAGGAGTCTTGGCCATGAAGGCCCTGGCGAACTCCGTGGCGATTGCCTGCGGCAGGGAGGTGTAGAGCACCACCGTGCCCCCCGCGGGGGCGGCCGAGGCGGCGGGCCCCAGCCCACCCAACAACGCCAGCATCAGCATTGCGGCCCAGACCCTCACGATGTTCATTCTCGTCCCCCTCCCAGCATCTCCAGAGTGATTCCGCCCTTCCCTCTCCTCGGCGTGCGGCCGTGCTTGGGCGCCGCGCGCGGCCGCTCCAGCGGCCCCTCCAGCTGCTGCCGCAGCCGGTCCCACTCCCGCAAAGAGGCTACGGAACGGCCTGTATCCTGCAGCGCCACCGCTATGGTCAGCAGGTTGAGCAGCGCCATGGGCACCACCAGGGAGTTGATCACGGCCAGGTCGCCCCTTCGGGCGACGAGCATCACGTCGGCTTCGGGAACCAGCGGAGAATCGGCCGTGTCGGTGATGACCACCGTCCGCGCGCCGCGGCCCCGGGCATAGCGCATCCCCATCACGATGTCCCGGTAGCCCCGGAAGAACCCGATGGCCACCAGCAGGTCGCCGCGTCCGATGCAGGGGAGCCGCTCCCAGGCCTCGGAGCCGCCGTACACGATAGGGCGGACGTCGACGCCCATGCGGCGGAGGCGGAATTCCAGAAATGCGGCCAGCGACCGGGATATCCCCAGACCCATGATGTAGACGGCCCGGGCGCGCCGGATCTGCCGGGCCACGGACTCGATCAGGCGAGGGGAGCACGTGCGGCGCAGCTCCTCAAGGGCAGCCCGGTCCTGATCCAGCACACGCAGCAGCGGGTCTCGGGCGCGGCGCAGGGTTCCCAGGGCCTGCTCCATCCGCGCCACGTGCACGGTGCGGCCCCGCAGCAGGTCGGCCAGGGAATCGCGCAACTCCGGGTACCCGGGATACCCCAACTGCTGGGCAAAGCGCACGACGGTGGACTCACTGACACCGGTGCGCCGTCCCAGCTGCGCAGATGTCAGCAGCGCGGCCTCGTCGTAGGAGCTCAGGACGAACTCCGCCAGGCGGCGGTGGGCAGGCGAGAGGCGCTGGTAGTGCTGATCAATCCGCCGCAGCAGCCCGCCGTCTACAGGATTTCCTGCCACACCTTAGGAATTCCAAACACTATGCAGGAAATCCTGCCACCCTCTCATACGGTTAGCTGCCAGTTGGGTCCGGAACCCACGAGGCGCATCCGATGGTGGGCCACCCTACCGGGGTGGCGGTGCCACCACAGCCACGACGGGGTGCTGCAGGTAGAGGCGGGCCGCGCGCCGCACCTCCTCCGCCCTCACCCGGGAGACCAGCTCGGGGATGCGCCCGTCGAATGCGTACCCCACCCCGAGCAGCTCGTAGAGGGCCGGCAGGAAGGCCTGTCGGCGCAGGTCCTCGTGGTCGATGGCGTGCACGCCGATGATCCGCTGCCGGGCGCGGTCCATCTCCTCGGGCGCAGGACGCGCCTCGCCCAGCCGGGCTGCCTCGCGGAGCAGAGCCTCCACCACCCTGGCTGCGTTCGCCGGCTCCGTCCCCGCGGACAGCAAGAGCGGCGCGGGCCCCGCCAGGGTGGAGAAGGAGGAGCCCACAGCGTAGGCCAGCCCCTGCTTCTCGCGAATCTCCACGAACAGGCGCGAGGAGAGCCCTTCCCCGAGGATGACGCTCAGCGCGCGCAACGCCGCCCAGTCCCGGTGCCCCACCGGGACGCCCAGGTAGGCGACGACGATGGAGGCCTGGGCGGTCTGCCGGAACTCCCGCACCTCACGGCGCTGCGCGGGTCGCGGCGCCAGCGCGCCCTCCACCGTCCGCAGCAGGCGGATGCGGCGGGGAGGGGGCTGGCGGCGCACCCGGGCGAAGGCCTGCCCGACCTTCCGCAGCGCCACCTCCGCCGGGAGGTTGCCGGCGACCGATACGACCATGTTGGGCGCGGTGTAGAGCGTGCGGTAGAAGCCCAGCAGCCGTTCGCGGCTGAGAGCGGAGACCGTCTCCGCGCTGCCCAGCAGCCCCTTGCCGTAGGGGTGCAGCGGGTAGATGGCGGCCAGGGCCAGGTCGAACGCCTGCGCGGCGGGCTGGTCCGCGCGCGCCCGCAGGCGGGCCAGGTGGACCCGACGCTGCGCCTCGACGTCGGCCGGGTCGAAGCGCGCGTCGGTCACCAGGTCGGCCAGCAGGTCGAGGGCGGTGTCCACCGCCGCCGTCGGGGCCACCGCAGCCAGCTCGGTGTAGTCGAGGGAGGTCAGGGCGCTCAGCGACCCACCCACCGCCTCCAGCCCCGCAGCGATGTCGGCCGCGCTGCGCCGCGCCGTGCCGCGGAAGAGCATCTCCCGGACGAAGAAGGCGGCCCCGCCCTCGTCGGCCTCCTCCACCCGCGGAGAGGCCCGTACCAGGACGTCCACCGCCACCAGGTCGGCGGTGCGGTTCTCCCGGAACAGGACGACCAGGCCGTCGAGCAGGACGTGACGGGAGATGGGAACCGCCGTCCGCGGCGGCGCCTGCGCCCCTGCCACCGGCGCCTCCGATGCCACCATTACCGGCATCGCCAGCGTTACCAGCGTCAGAAGCGACGCCAGCCTCTGGCGCACGCCCGGACGGTCGGCCCTGCCGGGACCTCCCGACCTCACGAAGTCCTCCGCGGCTGCAGCAGCACCACGGCGTAGCGCTGCGGGTCCAGGAAGCGTCGGGCGGCGCGCTGCACGTCCTCGGCGCTCACCCGGCGGATGCGGTCGCGGTAGGTGAGGACGAAGTCCAGGTCGGCGACGGTGGCGTAGAAGCCCAGGGTGGTAGCCAGACCGCGGGTGGTGTGGTTGGCCACGATGTCCTCGCCCTCCAGCAGCGTCTTGGCCCGGCGCAGCTCCTCTTCGCCCACCCCGCGGTCGCGCACCGCGCGGACCTCCGCCAGGATCGCCTCCTCCGCGCGGGCGAGGTTCTCGGGGTCGGTGACCGCAAAGACGGTGAAGAGGGTGGGGTCGATGGCGGTGGGGAAGCCCGCGCTGATCTGCTGCACCAGGCGCTGCTCCTGCTGGACGCTGCGCACCAGCCGCGAGCCGCGGCCGCGGCCGAGGACGTACAGCAGCACGTCGGTGGCGTAGACGTCCGGGTCGCGGGCGGACGGGCCCAGCCAGCCCATGTGCAGGTAGGCCACGCGAACGTCGGCCTCGATGGTCGCCCGGCGCACCGTGGGGAGCGGCGGCTCTGGCGGAGCCGGCGGGCGCGGAACCGCCGGCCTCCGCCAGGTGCCGTAGGCCCGCCGCACCCGGCGCGCCACCTCTTCCGCGCTGACGTCACCCACGACCACCACCGTGGTCCTGGCCGGCGCGTAGTGGGTGGTGTAGAAGGCGAAGAGCTGGTCGCGCGTCATCTCCTGGACCACCCTCCGCGTCCCGGCGATGGGCCGGCGGTAGGGGTGCACCGTGTAGGCGGTGGCGTAGAGGGCGTCGAAGGTGCGGGCGGATGGGGAGTCGTCGCGCCGCCTGAGCTCCTCCAGCACCACCAGCCGCTCCCGCTCCACCTCCTGGGGGTCGAAGGTGGAGTGCATCAGCGCATCGGCCTGGATGTCCAGGACGCGGTCGAAGTAGCGGCTGGCGGCCACGATGTAGTACTGGGTGTAGTCGAGCCAGGTGGAGGCGTTGAGGATGCCTCCCAGCGCCTCAACCTCCCGGTCGATCTGCCCCACTCGGCGGCGGCGTGTCCCCTTGAACAGCATGTGCTCCACGAAGTGGGCGGCACCGTTGGTCTCATCGCTCTCGTCGCGCGAGCCCACCTGTACCCAGGCCTGCACGGTGACGATCTCGGTGGCGTGGTTCTCCTGGACGATGAGGGTGAGCCCGTTGTCGAGAACCAGCCGCAGCGGGGCGGCCGTCCCGGGGGCGGCGGCCGCTCCTCGCTGGGCAACCGCAGGTGGAGCCAGAGCGATCAGGAGAATGAGCAGGAGCAACAGGTTCCCGCGCATGGATCGCCCGGAGTGTTCTGCCTGCCGGCCGGGGTTCCCTGCGTTGCGGATCTCAGCAACCGATGACCGATCCCACCGGCCGCAGCTACCGCCCCTCGGATGCCTGCAGCCACTGGAGCCGGCTCCGGATGGCTCCCAGCGACCCCACCTCGACCGGCACGCCGTCCCGGTAGGCGATGAGCTGGTTGGCGAACGGCGACACCCGCCCGCCGGGCAGGAGGATGCCGACCAGGTTCAGGGGATCGGCGCTGCTTGTCAGCACCAGCTCGCCCGAGGGTGGCTGGCGGCGCACTGTGCGCAGCGCATCCACGGCTTCGGGCAGGGCAAACTGCTCCCCGAGGAAGCCGCCTACGAACCGTCCGGCGCGCACCTCGCCGCGGGCCTCCAGGCGCCGGTAGACCTCCAGCAGCGCACGCCAGGGAGGGACGGCGCTCTCCCGCGCCAGCAGGTCGCGGAAGACCACGCCGTAGCGCCTCAGGAGCTGCCGGGCTACAAACTCCGTGCGCGCGGCGGCTGAGGGAGCCTCACCCTCCCCCGCCCCCCACAGCGACCAGCGCCCCACCGGCATCAGCCGGGGAGGAATGCGGCCGCCGCGCAGCACGCGCAGGCGGCGCGGGCCGCGGCGCTTCACCTCCGGCTGCAGCAGCACCCGCAGGCCGGCGATCCCGTCCCCGGTGACCAGACCGCGCGCCACCAGCTCCCACAACGCAGCCTCCACCGCGGCCGGAACATGCCCGGTGCCGCGGGAAATGTCGGTGAGGAACGAGGCGCCTCGATGCTCCAGGTAGGCCGCCACATCGCGCGCCTCCCGGGAGAGGCCGTCTGTCTCCGACCACCGCGGCGGCGCGGGCAGCAGATAGGGCAGGTCCTCGCGCAGCAGCAGGGCCAGGGGCGCCTGGCGGGTGGGCGCCTGCCACCTCCGCCGCATCCGGTGGTCCTCTCCTTCTCCCTCGTCCGCGGGCCCTCTGCGCGTGAGCCGCCCCCAGGCCACCACGCCGCTCAGGCACAGCTCCTCCAGGTCCGCCGGGTCGTAGCGGGCGACCCGCCCGGGGAACACCCACTGCTCCCAGGCGGGCGCGGGCAGCTCCAGTCCCTGCAACTGGCCGATGACCGCCACCAGCCCTTCGCGGCCGTGCAGTTGCGTCCCTGGGGCCAGGTGCTGCCACCGCAGGAGGAAGCGGATGAATTCGGCCGTGGTCACAGGCTCGATCTCCCTCCGCAGCCGGCCCAGGGTCATCCGGTGGATCCGCGCCAGGAGGTGCCGGTCGCACCACTCTACCTGGTCCGACGGGGCCTCCGGCGTGAACCGGCCGCGCAGGGCTGCCCCGCGACCCTCCAGGGCGACCAGGGCACTGTGCACCGTGGAGGCGGGCAGCCCCAGGCGAGAGGCAAGCGCGCGCGCCGTGACGGGCCCGAGGACCTCGAGCCAGCCCTGCACGACCGCCGCGGCCGCCTCCTCCTCCGTGAAGGCGCGCACCCCCGGCGGGGCGTTTAGGGGCGGATCGAGCGATACCTGGCCCAGCAGGGCCAGCACCATGGGCAGGCGCTCCGCCGACACCAGCGCCCGGCGCCGGCCGTCGGGGCCCTCCCACGAGGCCACGGCCGCGCGCCCCGCCGTCCGTAGCGCATCCCACCAAGCTTCCCACGCCGCCGCATCCGGCAGCGGCAGCAGCCCCACGCACAGCAGGAGGTCGTGCAGCTCCTCCGCATCGCGCACATCCGGCCAGGCCTGCGCCCGGACGAGGGCGATGGCCTCCGGGTCCAGCGCCCCCCACCCCGCGGCCAGGTCCGGATCGGCGCGCCGCAGGGCCACGGCCCGGGCCCTGCGCTCCTCCAGCGGGGCGTCGTCCAGGAAGGCGTAGGGGTTGGCGTGCAGGATCTCGTGGGACGCTGGCGACGGTGCCGGCGTCTCCACGGAGAGCGTGCTGATCTCTCCGCGCTCGATGGCCTGGAGCACAGCCCGCAGCCCGTCTACGTCCATGGCTTCCTGCAGGCAGTTGCGGATGGTCTCGCTTACCAGCGGGTGGTCCGGGGGGACGATGGGGCCGGCGTGGTTGTCACGGCAGGCCACCTGCTCGGGGAAGACGGCCGCCAGCAGGTCGTCGGCCCGCATCCGCTGCAGGGGCGTCGGCACCCGGCGGCCGCGCACGAAGCGCAGCACGGCCAGGGCACGTGAGGCATTCCACCGCCAGCGGTTGGCGAACAGGGGCGAGGGGAGCAGGGCCTGGATGAGGTCCTCCTCCAGGGTGGCCGGGCGGACAAAGCTCCAGACGCTGTCCAGGGGGAAGGCGTGCTGCTCCCCCAGCGACAGGACGATTCCGTCGTCGGTGGCCGCGGCCTGCAGCTCGAAGTCGAACGTCAGGCAGAAGCGCTTCCGCAGGGCGAACCCCCAGGCCCGGTTGATCCGGCCGCCGAAGGGGGTGTGGAGGACGAGCTGCATTCCGCCCGCCTCGTCGAAGAAACGCTCGGCGACCACGGTGCGCTGCGTGGGCACGGCGCCCAGCACCTGAGCGGCGGCAGCCAGGTAGGCCACGATCTGCTCCGCGCCGGCCCTCGGCACGCCCGTCTCCCTCTCCAGCCAGGCGACGGCGGCCTGCGGGTCGGACAGCCGCGCCGCCACCTCCGCCCGCAGGTCGGAGACCGCCCGCGACATCTCCGCGGAGCGGGCGGGGGCCTCACCGAGCCAGAACGGAATGGTAGGCTTCGCACCGTGCGCGTCCTCCACGCGCACCCGTCCCCGTTCCACCCGCTTGATGCGCCAGGCCCGGTTGCCCAGGAGGAAGACGTCACCGCCCATCGACTCCTGGGCGAACTCCTCGTTCACCTTGCCCAGGAGGGCGCCGGTGGGCTCCTCGACCACGTCGTAGTCGGCCACGTCGGGGATGGCCCCGCCCGAGGTGATGGCGGCGATACCGGCGCCGCGGCGGGCGCGCACGACGCCATGCACCCGGTCGCGGTGCAGGTAGGCGGAACGCCTTCCCCGCCCGGTGGCGATCCCCTCGGCGAGCATCTCCAGCACCGCCTCGAACTCGTCGCGGGTGAGGCCGCGGTAGGGCGCCGCGCGGCGCACCAGCCGCCACAGCTCCTCCTCGGCGATCTCGCCGCCGGCGGCTATGGCCACCACCTGCTGGGCCAGGATGTCCAGGGGCTTGCCGGGGATGGCGACGCGGTCCAGCTCCCCCGCGCGGAGGGCCCGCACCGCCGCGGCGCACTGCACCAGCTCGTCGCGGGTGAGCGGGTAGAGGATTCCTTTGGGCGTGGCCTCCAGGCCGTGGCCCGACCGGCCGACCCGCTGCAGCAGCGTGGAGAGGAGGCGCGGGGCGCCCACGTGGCAGACCAGGTCCACGTGCCCGATGTCGATGCCCAGCTCCAGGGAGGCGGTGGCGACCACCACCGGAACCTCCGCAGCCTTCAGCCGCTGCTCCGCCCCCAGGCGGGCCTCCCGGGAGAGGGAGCCGTGATGCGCGGCGACCTTTTCCCGGCCCAGGCGCTGGCTGAGCTGGTGGGCCACCCGCTCCACCAGGCGGCGCGTGTGCACGAAGACCAGGGTGGTGCGGTGCTCCCGCACGTGCGCCGCGATGCGGTCGTAGACCTCCTGCCACAGCTCGTGGGTGGCGATGGGGCCCAGGGGCTGGTCAGGGACCTCGATGGCCAGGTCCAGCGCCCGCCGGTGGCCCACATCAACCACGGCGCAGTCCGGGGTGCCGTCGGGCCGCAGGTTGGCGGCGCCCACCAGCAGCGCAGCGATCTCCTCAATGGGCTTCTGTGTGGCGGACAGCCCGATCCGCTGGAGGGCACGGCCGGCCAGGGCGTCCAGCCGCTCCAGCGACAGAGCCAGGTGGGCTCCGCGCTTGTCGCCGGCGACGGCGTGGATCTCGTCGACGATCACCGTCTCCGCCGTGCGCAGGAACGCGCGGCTGCCGGCTGCGGTAAGCAGGATGAAGAGTGACTCCGGGGTGGTGATCAGGATGTGCGGCGGCCGGCGCCGCATCCGCTCGCGCTCGCGCGCGGGGGTGTCTCCGCTGCGCACGGCGATGCGCAGCTCGGGAAGCGCCAGCCTCTCAGCGGCGGCCCGCTGGCGGATCCCGCGCAGCGGCTCCTGCAGGTTCTTCTCGATGTCGTTGCCCAGGGCCTTGAGGGGAGAGACGTAGACCACCCGGGTGCGGTCCGGCAGCGCCCCGGCCAGCCCCTCTTCCACCAGCCGGTTGATCGCCCAGAGGAAGGCGGCCAGGGTCTTGCCCGAGCCGGTGGGCGCGGAGATGAGGGTGTGCCGGCCGGAAGCGATCTCCCGCCACCCCCACCGCTGGGCTGCGGTGGGCTCGCCGAAGCGGTGGGCAAACCACCCCCCGACCAGTGGGTGAAAGAGCGGGTGAGGCATCGCGGGCCTATTATACGCGGTTCGATACCCGGGCCTTCAGCTCCCCGGCTACGCCGGCCTCGGATAGCTCCCGTAAGACACCCGCGAGCCGCCGATCAACCAAGAGGGTCCCTCGCCAACTACGAGGGAGCCGCCTATGCTGAGAGGGAGGTCATCACATGGCTGCCGAGTCCATCGACGTTCGCCTCGCCCGTTTGGAAGGCGCCTTCGAACAGATCAGCCTCCGCCTCGGTGAGATCGCGGGCAGGCTGGAACAGATGGGCGGCCGGATTTCCCGGCTGGAGGAGCGGGTCGACGTCCGGATCTCTCGCCTGGAAGAAAAAGTCGATCGACAGTTCTACTGGATAGTGGGCCTCATCGTGTTGGCCATCCTGGTGCCTGTCGGCCTGCGCTTCATCCCTCTTCCCTGATCCCCTGATCTCCGCCGCAGGCTAAGCCCCCACCTCCTCCTCGTACCGCTGCTTCAGAGCCTGGACCACCGCCGGGTCGGCCAGCGTGGTGGTGTCCCCCAGCACCCGCCCCTCCGCAACGTCCCGCAGCAGCCGGCGCATGATCTTGCCGCTGCGCGTCTTGGGAAGTTCGGCCGTGAACAGCACCTGCTCCGGCCGGGCCAGGGCGCCGATCTTCTTGACCACATGTGCCTTCAAGGTCTCCGCCATCTCAAGGGAGCCCGGGTTGAAGCCCTCCTTCAGCGTGACGAACGCGGCGATGGCCTGCCCCTTTACCTCGTGCGAGACGCCGATCACCGCAGCCTCCGCCACCGCCGGGTGGTCCACCAGCGCCGACTCCACCTCATAGGTGCCGATGCGGTGCCCTGCCACGTTGATCACGTCGTCGACGCGGCCGAGCAGCCAGAAGTCGCCGTCCTCATCCCGCTTGGCCCCATCCCCGGTGAAGTAGAGGCCGGGGAAGCGGGCCCAGTAGGTCTGCACGTAGCGCTCGTAGTCGCCGTAGATCCCCCGCAACATCGCCGGCCAGGGACGGGTGAGGACCAGGTAGCCCCCTTGGTTGGGACCCACCGGCTCCCCCCGGTCGTTGAGGATCTGCGCCCCGACGCCGGGGAAGGGCTTGGTCGCCGAGCCGGGCTTGAGGACGGAAAGGCCGGGCAGGGGCGTGATCATGATCATACCGGTCTCGGTCTGCCACCAGGTGTCCACGATGGGGCAACGCCCGCCACCGATGTGGGTGTGGTACCAGACCCACGCCTCGGGGTTGATGGGTTCCCCCACGGTCCCCAGCAGGCGCAGCGACGAGAGGTCGTGCCGGGCCGGGTGGGCCGGTCCCCACTTCATGAAGGTGCGGATGGCCGTCGGTGCGGTGTAGAGGATGGTCACCCCGTACTTCTCCACGATGGCCCAGAAGCGGTCCTTGTCCGGGTGGTCGGGGCTGCCCTCGTACATTACCGTGGTGGCGCCGTTGGCCAGCGGCCCGTACACGACGTAGGAGTGCCCGGTGACCCAGCCGATGTCGGCGGTGCACCAGTAGACGTCATCCTCCTTGAGGTCGAAGACCCACCTGGTGGTGAGATAGGTCCCCACCATGTACCCGCCGGTGGTGTGCATGATCCCCTTGGGCCGCCCCGTGGTGCCGCTGGTGTACAGGAGGTAGAGGAGGTCCTCGCTGTCCATCTCCTCGGGCGGGCAGACCGCCGGTGCATCCGCCACCAGCCTGTGCCACCAGTGATCCCGCCCCTCCTCCACGTGGATGGCTGCGGCCTCGCCGATGCGGCGGACGACCAGCACGTGGCGGACGGACGGAGTCTCCTGCAGCGCCTCGTCGGCGTTGCGCTTGAGCGGCACGATCCCACCGCGCCGCCACCCCCCGTCGGCGGTGATCAGGACCTTGGCCTGAGCGTCGTTGATCCGGTCACGCAGCGCCTCCGCGCTGAATCCTCCGAAGACCACCGTGTGCACGGCACCGATGCGGGCGCAGGCCAGCATGGCCACGGGCAGCTCGGGGATCATGGGCAGGTAGAGCGCCACCCGGTCACCCCGCTGCACCCCCAGCTTCCGCAGGGCATTGGCGCACTTGCCCACCTCGCGGTGCAAATCCCAGTAGGTAAGCACCCGCGCATCCCCGGGCTCCCCCTCCCAGACGATGGCCGCCTTAGTCTTGCGCGGCCCCTGGAGGTGGCGGTCGACGCAGTTGACGCACAGGTTGGTCCTGCCGCCCACGAACCAGCGGGCGTTGGGCGGGTCCCACTCCAGGACGCGCTCCCACGGCCGGTACCAGTGCAGCTCGGCGGCGGCGCGCGCCCAGAACCCTTCGGGATCCCGCTCCGCCTCGGCCAGGAGCTGCGGGTCGCTGACGTGCGCGCGCCGGCGAAAGTCCTCAGGGGGAGGAAAGCGGCGGTCTTCTGCCAGCAGGGCCTCGATGGTCCGGTCGCCCATAACCATCCTCCTCAGGGATTTCCCCCATATTCGCCGCAGGCCCCGGGAACCTCCTGGCCGGCAGGGAAGGCGCCGGCCGCCCGCGTAACTGTGGGGTGTGATTCCCGCGCCGTTTGCCTACCACCAGGCGGGCACTGCAGGCCGCGCTGCAGCGCGCGCAGCCTCCCTGGACTGCGGCTTAGACGCCGGCCCGCGCCCGCGGGGGGCTGGCCCGCCGCACCTGCGCGCCCGGCGCCGGCGCAATGCTCAGACCCGCACGGTAGAGGGTGTACGGCGGCAGCTCGATGGTCTCGCTGTGCACCACCGTGGCGGCGTGAGCGACGCGGCTGGTCCAGGCGGCGAGACGGAAGGTCGAGCCCATGGCCAGCGGCTGGGGGAAGATGACCAGCGCGCCGCGGTCGCTGACATCCTGGGTGACACCCCAGACCTCACGGCCGTCCACCTCGATGCGCACGGGGAGGTGCCAGCGCAGTCGCGGACTGCGCCGCCGCTCCCGCCGCCAGGCGGCGGCCCCCAACCGGTCCATGGGGCGGCTCACCTCCGCCACGAACTTGCGCTGGGCAAATAGGATGACAAACGAGGTGAGGAAGTCCTGCGTCTCGGGTCGCAGGCCGCGCAGGCGGAGTCCCACGTGCAGCCCGTTGGGCGTCTCCCGCTGGAATGCCACCTCACCGTCCAGCCCGACGCGCTGGTCGAACCACAGGAACTGCACCCAGACCTGCTTCGCCTCGAAGGGCACCTGCGGCACCAGCAGGCCCGCTCCCTCCTCGTGGATGTCCACCAGGACGCCGATGCCGGTGTCTCCCTGATCGCCTGCGTAGCGTACGGGCACGGCCACGGGGACGCGGTACCGCGCCCGCCGCTCCACCTTTTTCAGGGCGAACCACACGGCCCAGATGGTCAGCCAGACGTGCCAGGAGGCCCAGAGGATGTTGCCTGCGTACGCCAGCGGGTAGGGATCCGCGCCCAGGACGAAGCGCGAGGTGCCCGCGTAGATGGCCAGGTCGTTGGTGGTGAAAACGAAGAGGACGGGCAGGAGCACCGGCCAGGGCGGGCGGTCTGAAGCCACGGGAGGCCGGAACTCCTGCCGGCCGCGGACCCCCAGGAGGAGGGCGGCGGTGCTCTTGATGGAGGTGTAGAAACGCACCATGCTGTAGTGCGCGCTGAGCAGGGCCATGCCGTGACCGCGGCAGGCCAGCTTGTAGGCCAGCAGCAGCAGGCCGTAGACCAGGCCGAGGCGGACGAGGAATGCCGCCTCCAGCGCGCGCACCGGCAGGATCCCGGCGAACAGGTAGACGGGCGGCGTGAGGTAGAAGACGAGCTTCTGCAGGCCCTCAAGGGGGGCGACCAGCGTCGCCAGGTAGCAGAGGCGCTGGGGCAGGGCGAGACCGGGAAAGGTCAGGGGGTTGGCGCGGCGCAGGAGCTGCATAGCCCCCAGGTCCCAGCGCAGGCGCTGTGCGTGGTAGGGGCCGGCGGCCACCGCGGCCAGGCCGTAGGCCAGAACCTCGTTGTGGTAGACCGACCTCCACCCGCGCGCGTGCAGGCGCAGGGAGGTGTGCAGTCCTTCCGCCACCACCTCCGGGGCGAAGCCGCCCACATCCGCCATAGCGCTGCACCGCAGGACCGCGCAGGAGCCTGTGTACAGCGCGGCGTTCCAGCGGTCTTTGCCCGGCTGGACCACGCGGAAGAAGAGGGCCTGGTCGTGCCACGTGCGCCGCGACTCCACATCGAACCGGTGCTGGTAGGAGTCGACGTTGTAGAAGTCCTGCGAGGTCTGGACGAGGGCCACCTTGGGGTCGGCGAAGTAGCCCAGGGTGCGGTCGAGGAACTCGGGAGCAGGGACCTGGTCGGCGTCGAAGACCGCGACGAACTCGGCGTGGCTCTCATCTGCCGCGCGGTTCAGCGCCTCCGCCCTGCCGGCGCCTGCCACCGCCAGGTAGCGGCAGCCCAGCTCTGCGGCCATCCGCGCCGTCCCCGGGCCGCCGCCCGTATCGATCACCCAGGTGGCATGGGGGTAGCGCACGGCCAGCGCCCCCAGCACCGCTCGCCGCACCATCCAGAGGGGCTCGTCCCCGGCCACGATCAGGACGTCGACGCTGTGGCCGGGGAGAGCCGGCGGGGCTCGCCGCCGCGTGGGGAGCCACACCGTGAAGAAGAGCAGGCCAGCGGCTGCGACCCCGTAGAGTTCGGCGGTCCAGACGGGGACGGCCAGCCAGAGGGCCTGCGTGTTCAGCGTGAAGAAGAGGCGCCAGAACAGGTAGACGACCCCCGCGGCCAGCGCCAGGAGCATGGCAGCCTGGCGGATCCAGGCGGGAAGCCGGTCGGGCTGCGGTTCCACCAGCGGTAGTTCTGCCCAACCCCCGCCTCCCCCAGTCTCCGCCCGTCCCGAGGAGGACCCGGGCGCACGCCGTCTCAGCGCAGCAGGTGGCGCAGCGCCTCCTCCAGCGAGGGATAACGGAAGGTGAATCCGGAGGCCAGGAGCCGTGCCGGGTAGACCCGCTCGCTTGCCAGAATCTCCCGGCCGAGCTCCCCCATGACCAGGCGCAGGACGAAGGCCGGCACAGCGAGGACGGCCGGGCGACCGAGCACCTGCGCCAGAGTGCGGGTGAACTCCGCGTTGGTGACCGGCTGAGGTGCGGCCAGGTTCACCGGCCCCTCCACGGTCTCGGTGCGCAACAGGTGGCCGACCGCCTCCACCCAGTCATCGATGGCGATCCAGGGGACGTACTGCCTTCCGTCACCCAGGCGCCCGCCCAGGCCGAACCGAAACAGCGGCAGCAGGGGCGCCAGGAAGCCGCGCCGAGCGTCCAGGACGTTGGCGGTGCGCAGGTGAACCAGGCGGATACCGGCGCGGCGCGCCGGTTCAGCCGCAGCCTCCCACTGGCGACAGAGGCGCGCCAGGTAGGTGTCGCCGGGAGGGCTCTCCTCGGTGAGCACCTCCGCTCCCCGGTCCCCGTAGTAGCCCACGGCCGAGGCGGAGAGGAAGACGCGGGGGCGGCGCTCCAGCGCGGCCATCGTCTCCGCCAACAGCCGCGTCGCGCCCACCCGGCTGCGGGAGATGCGCGCCTTCTTCGTTCTTGTCCAGCGCACGGCGGCGATGCGCTCCCCGCTCAGATTGACCACGGCGTCGACCCCTTCCAGAGCCGCCGCGTCGATGGTCCCGGCGTCCGGGTTCCAGGACACGCCCTCAGGGGCAACGGGGCGGGGGGCGCGGACTAGCCGGCGGACGCGGTATCCCTGGCGTTGCAGCAGGGGGACTAGCGCAGAGCCCAGATGCCCGCTCGCACCGGCGATCAGAACGGTCAGCGAGGAGTCAGCCACGGCACGCCCCGGGTGGTGCGGGCTCCCTTTGACGCCGTCGGGGAGGACTCCTTGCAGCAGGAGTCGCTCCACCCTCCGGCGAACCCAGGCCCACCCGCGGAGGGGTGGATGACCACGGCGCTTTCCCCAGTCTGCAAGGTCTGCGGTATCCCCTTGGCAGGGATCCGCGCCATCCCGCCGCGCGTCCTGCGGGGGGTGCGGCGCAACCCCAAGAACCCCAATATGTGCAACATCTGCAGCCTGGCGCAGATCAGGGGGGAGATCGCCGAGGTCACGGTGCTCTTCGCTGACCTCCGCGGGTTCACCGAGCTGGCCGCAGACCTGGGCCCGATGCGCACCAAGGAGCTGCTGGATGAGTACTTCCGCACCGTGAGCGAGATTCTGTTTGCCCATGACGCCATCGTTGACCACTTCATGGGCGACGCGGTGATGGCGTTCTTCAACCAGCCCATTACGCACGAGGACCACGTGCTTCGGGCGGTGCGCAGCGCTCGGGAGATCATGCGCGCCGTCACCCACCTCAACGCCCGCTGGCAGCTTCCCGCACCGGTGGGGGTGGGAGTGGGCATCAACACCGGGTTCGCGGTTGTCGGGACCGTGGGCTCGACGGATCCCAAGGACTACACGGCCATAGGGGACGTGGTGAACATCGCCGCCCGGCTGCAGGGGGAGGCCGCGGCCGGGGAGATCCTGGTGACGGAGCAGGCCTACGAGAGCGTGGCCTCCGCCTTCCCGCACGCGCGCGAGCGCACCCTGGAGCTCAAGGGCGTGAAGCGCCCGGTCGCCGCCTACAGTCTCTGAGGCCTCACCCGGCTCAAACGGACGCCTAGCTGAAGCTCCGGTGGCTGCGGTAACCGGCCTGCGTCGCCCCGGTCAGCGTCCGCGCCCGTACCAGTCGCGCAGCAGCAGCGTGCCCCCGATGACGATGAGGATGAGAGCGGGAAGGGCCCGCCCGCCCAGGGCCTCGTCAACGAGGAAGGCCAGGCCGAGCCCGACGAGGACGACTCCGTTGGTGGGAAACGCACGTCGCGGCCGGGTTGCCGATGGACCGGGTGGGGCAGGGGGTGCGGGCTCACCGGGGGCGGATGGAGGCGCGGCGGCCGGCTCAGAGGGGGGCCTCCGCAGCACGAGGATCAGGCCGATGGCAATGAGAACCAGCGGCCACCATCGGCCCAGGGTGCCCCAGGAGAAGTAGCCGAGATTGTTGAGGAGAAAGAGAAAGCCCAGCCCCACCAGCAGCAGCCCGCCCAGATACCGGTTCGCCCGTCCGGGCTCGCCCATGGGTACCCCTCCGTCGCCCTGCCGTCGGGTCGCCCCGCGCCGGAGCGCAATCTGAGGAAACGTTAAACCAGGCGGGGGAGGTTGTCGAGGATCTTCAGCAGGGTGCGCCCCTCGCGCTTCGCCCGGGTCCGGGCACGGAGGAGGGCCTCGCGGTGCTCCCACAACAGCTGGGACCGCTGCTCCCGCTCCCGGCGGAGGGTCTCCCGCGCCTGTTGCAGCATCTCACGCTGCTCCCGGGCGGTGCGGTGCAGGATCTCCCGGTGCAGCGCGTGATGCCCCTCGCCCCGGGGCGCGCGGGCGCCGATGAAGGTAAATCCACGACGCGGTTCCATGCGAGTAGCCTCCCGGGCCCCAGGCTACCCGCCCATCCGCGCTAGCCGAAATCGGCTGAGTGCCCGAATTTTCCCTCAGGTCGACGCCCGAGCCGTCATCGGGTCGGCGCCCGATGGCGCGCTTCCGGCTGCGCTGGCCGCCTGAGCTGACGCCGGAGGGGACCTGCTGCCTACGCTGCCACCACCTGTCAAGTTGTGTGGGGGGGAAACCCGCTGCGTGCCGGGGCATATTGTATGGCAGGAGCCGAGGCTTCAGTCTCAGAACGATTGAAGCCGGTTCTGAGAGGGGGTAAGCCGCGGAATTCCCACGGAGCCGGTGTCGCCCATGACGACACCACGGCACTCTGAGCACTGTTCCAGGAGGCTACCATGACGAGAAAAGAGTTGAAGATGCTGGTCATAACAGTCACGATCAGCTTTTTCCTTGGGGCCATGACAAGCGCCTGGTTGGTCTTTTCGCCGAGAGTCTACGGACAGGTTGCACGATTAGCGATCCCAGTTCCCCCAAACCTTCAGGAAGGAAAGGTTTACCACCAGCTGCAAGCGAGAAACTTCAAGGTGATCAATGGAAGTGGAAAGCTGATTGCTTCGCTGTCCACTTCGTCTGACGGCCTTCCGGTGCTGAGCCTCTTCAATCCCGTAACCGGCAAAGAGTCGTTTAAGGCGTCCCTGGAATACACACAAGGAATGAATATTCCGTACATCAGTCTTTTTGACAACGATGGGAGAGAGAGGGTGTATCTATCTCTTCAAACTTCACTTGCTGAACAAGAGCCTATGCTCATTTTCCGCAATCGGAACGGCAAGGATCGCTTTAGACTGGAAACCAATCCAAGGGCCCTAGGTAAACTCTATTACGCTTTCGACGACGTCAGCTATGCTCTGCAGTGCAACCCTAATTATTGCGAGCTCGTCTTTTGGGGGAAGAACAACTACAAGAAAATAATTCAGTAACGACTCCAGTGCTGCGAACCGCTGGACGCTGAGGCGGGAAAACCTCAACCTATTCCAGCCGCTTCTGGAAGCGCAAGACGCTGACGGTGAAGAAGACCAGGCCCAGGACGGCCAGGGGGAGGATCTGGTTGCCCAGCTCCGCGAGGCCGATTCCCTTCAAGATGATCCCGCGGACGATGATCAGGAAGTACGTGAGGGGGATGGCGTAGCCCAGCCACTGGATGACCAGCGGCATGCCTTCCCGGGGGAACATGAAGCCCGAAAGCAGCAGCGTGGGCAGGAAGACGAAGAAAGCCCCCTGCATGGCCTGGCGCTGCGTGCGGGAAACCGTGGAGACCAGGATGCCCTGTCCCAGCGTGGTCAGGTAGAAAACCAGCGCCAGTGCATAGAGCAGCAGGAGGCTCCCGCGGATGGGGACGCGGAACCAGAAGGCCCCGATGAGGAGGGCCAGGGTGATGTCCAGATAGCCCAGCACCACGTAGGGGAGGATCTTCCCCAGCATGAGCTCCGCGCGGCGGATGGGGGTGGCCACCAGCTGCTCCAGCGTCCCCAGCTCGCGCTCCCGGACGATGGCGATGGCGGTGAGCATCAGCGTGAGCATGCTCAGGATCACCGCCAGCAGTCCCGGCACCATGAAGTTGACGCTGCGCAGGTCGGGGTTGTACCAGGCGCGCGTGCGCACCTCCAGAGGGATGCCGAGTACGGGCACGCCGGCCCTGGTCAGCAGGCGTGTGGCTATCTCCAGCGACGCCACCTGCCCGATGGCCTCGGCGGTGGAGAGGGCGCTGCGGGCGACCAGCGGGTCGGAGGCGTCCACTATCACCTGGACCCGGGCGGGACGGCCGGCCTGCAGCGTCTGGGCCAGGTCCGGGGGGATGACGATGCCCACGCGGGCCGATCCGCCGTCGATGCGGGCCTGCACCTCCTGAAGGTTGGCGGCATACGCCGTGATGCGGAAGAAGCGGGAGTTGACGAAGCGCTGCAGCAGCGCCCGGCTCTCCTGGCTCTGCGACTGGTCGAAGACCACCGTGGGGAGGTGCTCCACCTCCGTGGTGATGGCGTAGCCGAAGAGGAGGAGCTGTATCACGGGCATGAGCAGCGCCATGGCCAGGGTGCGCCGGTCGCGTGCCAGCTGCACGAACTCCTTGATGATGATGGCGGCCAGGCGCCTACCCACCGCCGGGCCCTCCGTCCGGGGCCGTCGCGCCCCGGGTCTGCGCTCCGGGGGCGGTCTCCGGGGGCTCCACCAGGGATATGAACACCTCCTCCAGCGAAGGGCCGCGGGGGGTGATGCGCCGCACCCGCACACCGCGCGCCGCAAGGGCGGCGGCCACCCGGGGGACCGCCGCGTGCGGGTCGTCAACCAGGGCGCGGATGGCCACCCCGTGCAGCGCCGCGTCTCTGACCACAGGGACGTCGCGCAGCGCCGCCAGTGCCTCCGTCCAGGGATCGGCCAGGACCTCCAGCAGCCCTCCGCGCATGGCCGTGCGCTTGATCCACGCGGGGCTGCCCTGGGCGACGATGCGCCCCCCGTGGATGAAGGCCAGGGTGGTGCAGTGCTCCGCCTCATCCATGTAGTGGGTGGTCACCAGGACGGTGGTCCCCTCGTCGGCGAAGCGGTAGATCAGCTCCCAGAACTCGCGCCGCTGCAGCGGGTCGGTCCCCGACGTGGGCTCGTCCAGCAGGAGAAGCTCCGGGCGGTGCAGGACGGCGCAGCCCAGGGCCACCCGCTGCCGCCAGCCGCCCGAGAGGGTCCCCACCAGCTGCCGCTCCCTCCCCGCCAGTCCCGCCCGCTCCAGCCAGCCGCGGACCTTGCGCGCCCGTTCCAGGGGCGGCAGGCCGTAGATGCGGCCGTAGAAGTTCAGCAGCTCGCCCACGGTTAGGTCGTCGTACATGCTGGCGCGCTGCCCCATGTAGCCGATGCGCGCCTTGACCGCTTCGGGATCGCGGCGGACGTCGACGCCCAGCACGCGCACCGTCCCTGCGGTGGGCGGCAGCAGGCCGCACAGCATCCGGATGGTGGTGGTCTTGCCGGCGCCGTTGGGCCCCAGAAAGCCGAAGACCTCCCCGCGGGGGATGGTGAGGTCGATGTGGTCCACCGCGACGAACTCCCCGAACTTCTTGGTCAGGCCCCGGGCCTCGACGGCCGGCTCGCCCGCCGCTCCCGGCGTCATCAGGCACCCGGCGCCAGCAGCGCCACGAAGACGTCCTCCAGGGAAGGCTCCAGAGGGCGGATATCCTGCACCGTGATCCCCTCCGCGGCCAGCCGCTGCCGGACGGGCCCGGCCGCATCCGCGTCGGCCACCAGCAGGTGCAGGCTCTCCCCAAAGAGCGTGCTCCGGCGCACCTCGGGCATGCGGCGCGCCACGGCCAGGGCCGCCCGCCGCGGCTCGGCCACCACCTCCAGGAGTACCCCTTCCAGGCGCTCCTTCATCGCCGCCGGGGCCCCCACGCCGAGGAGGCGGCCGCGGTGCATCAGAGCCACCCGGGTGCAGCGCTCCGCCTCGTCCATGTAGGGGGTGGCCAGGACCACGGTCTTTCCCTGCCGGTTGAGCTCGTAGAGGATCTGCCAGAACTCGCGGCGCGAGAGCGGGTCCACGCCGGTGGTGGGCTCGTCCAGCAGCAGGACCTCCGGCTCGTGGATCAGCGCCGCGGCCAGCGCCAGCTTCTGCCGCATGCCTCCGGAGAGGTGCTCGGCCTGCCGACGGGCAAAGGGCGCCAGGCGGCTGAAGGTCAGCAGGCGCTGCGTTCGTTCGGCGATGACCGGGCGGGGCAGCCCGTAGGTCTCGGCGATGAAGTGCAGGTTCTCCAGCACGGTCAGGTCGCGCCAGAGGGAGAAGGCCTGGGGGACGTAGCCGACCACCGCCTTCACCGCATCGGGCGCCGTGCGGACGTCGGCGCCGCCGATGCGGGCGGTGCCCTCGGTGGGCGCCAGGATGCCGCAGAGCATGCGCAACAGCGTGGTCTTGCCCGCGCCGTCCGGCCCCAGGAGGCCGAAGAGCTCGCCGCGGCCGATCTCCAGGGAGACGTGGTGCACGGCCACCATCTCGCCGAAGCGCCTGGTAAGGTCGGTAGCTACGATCATCGCTGGCCCTGCGCGGGCTCCCGGCGGGCGGCGAGGCGGATGGTGGCGTCGGCCGGCATCCCCGGCTTGAGCAGGTGATCGGGGTTGGGGATGGTCACCTTGACCGCGAAGACCAGCTTGACCCGCTCCTCCTGCGTCTGTACGTTCTTCGGAGTGAACTCTGCCTGCTGGGCGATCTCGGTGACGCTGCCGCGGAAGGTCCGCCGGGGGAAGGCGTCGGTCCTGACATCCACCGGCTGCCCCAGCACCACCCGCCCCAGGTGCGGCAGTGGAACGAACAGGCGCACCCAGACCTCCCCCAGGTCCGCCACGGTGAGCACGGGCGCCCCGGCGGCGACGATCTCCCCCTCGCTGGCGTGCCTGGTCAGGACCACGCCGTCGATGGGCGAGATCAGCACCAGGTTCTCCTGCTGGGTGAGGAGCAGCCGCACGCCGGCCTCGGCCTGGGCCACCTGGGCAGCCGCCGCGGCCACATCGGCACGGCGCTGGCTCAGCGTCACCTCCCCCGCACGGGCGGAGCGCAGCGCCGCCTCCGCCTGCCGCACCTGCGCGGCCGCCGCAGAGACGTCCCGCTCGCGGATCTCCACCTGCCGCAGGTTGGCCCGCGCCAGCTGCAGCGCCGCCTCCGCCTGGCGGACGACCTCCCGCGCCGCGACGGCCTGGGCGCGGGCGGCGTCCACAGCGGCCTGCGCCGCGTCCACCTGCTGCGCGCTGACGGCCCCGTCGCGGTACAGCGCCTGCAGGCGGGCCAGGTCGCGCGCGGCCTTCTCATGGCCGACCCGGGCCGCCTCGCTGGCAGCGCGCGCCCCCGCCAGCGCCGCCTCGGCCTGGCGCACCGCTTCTTCCGTCTGTGCCGCCGTCAGGTCCCGCGCCTGTTGCGCCTGCTGCAGGCGCGTCCGTGCCGCCTCCAGGGCGGCCTCCGCCTGGGCCACCGCCGCCTCCAGCAGCCGCTCCTGCAGCGTGACCGCCGCCTGCGCCAGGGCCAGCCGTGCGCGCGACGCGGCCACGGCCGCCCGCGCCTGGGCCAGCTGCGCCTGCAGCTCGCGCCCCTCGATGGTCACCAGCGGCACCCCGGCGCGTACCGCCTCCCCCTCGGCGGCGTGCAGCCGCAGGATCCGCCCTGGGACCTTGCTGGCGACGCTGACCTGCGAGGCCTCGATGGTCCCCGAGGCGGTGAGCACATCGCCCTCCCCGCGGCTGTTGCGCAGGTAGATAACGCCCGCCCACGTCCCCCCCGCCAGAAGCAGCACGAGGAGGCCGGGCAGCATCCACCGCGGCGGGTGGCGCGGTCTCTCGGGGTTCATCGGTGGCGGGCTCATCTATGCAGGGCTCCGCTGCGCCCCCCGGCGGGGGCGCGGACCGCTGCCCTCCCGTCGCGAGGCTGCGGCGCCGTACAGGAAGATCCGCACCGCCTCCCGGACGACGTCGTCGTAGGGGTAGGGGACCAGGCGGCGCCCCAGCAGCACCTCCTGCATGAGCACGAACACCAGGAGCATCCCGGGAAAGATCCTGGAAGCAATCACCGGATTGAGATCCTGCCGCAGGAGGCCGCGGCGCACCCCCTGGCGGAGCACCCCCTCCAGGACGCCCGCCGCGTAGATGGGCAGCACCTCCATGTACTTCTTCCTGGCCGCAGGGCTCAAGGAGGGAAGCGCAGAGAGGAACACCTTTAGGAACTGGGCGCGCGCCGGTACCTCCCGGACGATCCCCGAGGCAAAGGCCAGCAGGAGCTGTTCCAGGTCGTCCGCGTCGCGCAGGGTCGGCGCCCCCTGCAGCAGGGGCAGGAGGATGGGTTGAATAAGGCGCGTGGGGATGTGTACCAGGAGGTCTTCCTTGCCCCGGAAGTAGTTGTAGATGCTGCCCTCGGAGAGCCGCGCCGCCCGGGCGATCTCGGCCACGGTGGCCCGGTGGTAGCCGCGGCGGGCAAAGACTCGGGCCGCCGCCGCCAGGATCTGGGCGCGGCGGGCGTCCTCCAGACGCACTTTAGCCTCAGGGGTGACGCGCGGCATGGTGAGCCAGGATGCGGATAAATGAGTGGGCGCTCACTCATTTATCCTCCCGGGGGTACTTTAGCCGGACCGTCCCCTGCTGTCAACACGCCCGCCGGGCGGGCCGGGGGACGGTGACCCGGCCCCCTCAAGGAATCCCGCCGGGGGCCAAGGAACTACTCCAGCGTCACCTAGAGCACACCGGGAGAGCAGGGGTGATCCCATGGGACGGAGATGGATTCCGCTGGTGCTGGCGCTTGGCATCATCCTGCAGGTGGCGCTGCTGCCGCCTGCTCCGTCACTGGCGCAGCGCAGGCCGGTGACCTGGAAGTTCACCCTGGACTGGCTTGTCCAGGGACCGCAGGCGCCCTTCCTGGTGGCGCTGGAGAAGGGCTACTACGCCCGGGAGGGCATAACCCTGACCATCGACCGCGGGTTCGGTTCGGCGGACGCGGTGACCAAGATCGCCGGCGGCGCCTACGACCTGGGGTATGCGGACATCAACTCCATGATCGAGTTCAACGTGCGCAACCCCGGCAAGGAGCTGGTGGCCATCGCCGTCCTGCTCAACGCCCCGCCGTTTGCCATTCTCACGCTGCGGCGGGAGGGTATCCGCACGCCGCAGGAGCTGATGGGGAAGAAGCTGGGCGCGCCGGTGGGAGACGCGCCGCGCCGCCTCTTCCCGGTCTTCGCCCGGGCGGTGGGGATCCACCCGGACTCCGTGGAGTGGGTGAGCATGGACGCGCCGCTGCGTGAGCCTTCGTTGATCCGCGGCACCGTCAACGCCATCACAGGCTTCTACTTCACCGCGTTCATCAACCTGAAGGTCGCCGGCGTCAAGCCAGAAGATATCGTCGCCTTCCTCTACAGCGACTACGGCCTGCCGCTGTACGGCAATGCGGTCATGGTGCCCAGGGGGCTGGTGGACCGGGAGCCGGAGGCGCTGAGCGGGTTCCTCCGCGCCTTCATCGCCGGGGTGAAGGACTCCATCACCAACCCCCAGGAGGCCATCGCCGCCATCAAGAAGCGCGACCCCGTGGTCAACGAGAGCGTGGAGCTGGAGCGCCTGCTGCTGGCGCTGCGCACCAACGTCCTCACCCGGGAGGTGGCTGCGGACGGCTTCGGCGGCGTACGTGCCGAGCGGCTGGCCCGGGCCATCGACGCGGTGGCCGAGGCCTTCGGCCTGCCCAGCAGGCCCAAGTGGTACGAGGTGTTCAACGGCAAGTTCCTGCCGCCGAAGAAGGACCGCATGCTGCCGGCGCTGCGGCCGTAGGGCCCGGCGAGGGGACCGGACGTTCTTCCCCGCCGCCGCTTCCTGGGGGCCGACGGCATGACTGCCACCACCACGACCACGGGAGCCTTCGTCCGCCTGGAGCACGTCAGCGCCGCCTACGAGCATGAGGGGCAGCTCGTCGCCGCGGTGGAGGACGTGACCCTGGCCGTCCCCCGCGGGGCCTTTGTGGCCGTCACCGGCCCCAGCGGTTGCGGCAAGACCACGCTGCTCAAGCTGCTGGCCGGGCTGCTCCGGCCCAGCCGCGGGGAGGTCTGGGTGGGCGGAGCGCCGGTGCGCGGGCCGCAGAAGAACGTGGGGATGGCCTTTCAGAACCCCATCCTCCTGCCCTGGCGGCGCACGCTGGACAACGTGCTGCTGCCGCTGGAGATCGTCGAGCCGCACAAACGGCGCTTCCGCCAGCAGCGGGCCGAGTATGAGGAGCGGGCCCGGGCGCTGCTGGCCTCGGTAGGGATGGACGGGTTCGGCCAGCGCCACCCCTGGGAGATGTCGGGGGGGCAGCAGCAGCGGGTGAGCCTCTGCCGCGCCCTCATCCACCAACCGGAACTGCTCCTGCTGGACGAGCCCTTCGGCGCCCTGGACGCCTTCACACGCGAGGAGCTGTGGCTGGTGCTGCAGGGGCTGTGGCTGGAGCGACGGTTCACCGTATTCCTGGTGACGCACGACCTGCGCGAGGCTATCTTCCTGGCGGACGTGGTCTACGTGATGAGCCCCCGCCCCGGCCGGGTGGTCTACGAGACCGCGGTGCCCCTGGGCCGGCCGCGTTCCCTGGAGGACACCTTCACGCCGGCGTTCACCGAGACCTACCACGCCGTCCGCCGGCACATCGGCGAGGGGGGAGGACGCTGATGCGCCGGACGTGGTGGCGGGAGTGGGTGCCGCCGGGGCTGGTGATCCTGGGCGCCTTCGTCCTGTGGGAGGGGCTGGTGGCGCTGCTGCGCATACCGGTCTTCATCCTCCCCGGGCCCACCGCGGTGTGGGCGGCCTACTTGAAGTGGCAGGATGCCATCTGGTTCAATGCGGCGCAGACCCTCTACACCACGCTGGTGGGCTTCGGGATAGCGCTGGCCGGGGGGATGGGGTTGGGGCTGGCCATCGGCTATTCCAGCCTGGTCTACCGCGCGCTCTACCCGCTGCTGGTGGCCTTCAACAGTGTGCCCAAGGTGGCCATTGTCCCGGTGCTGGTCATCTGGTTCGGCATCGGCACCATCCCGGCCATCCTCACGGCGTTCCTCATCTCCTTCTTCCCCATCGTGGTCAACGTGGCCACCGGCCTGGCCACCCTGGAGCCGGAGCTGCAGGACGTGCTGCGGTCCCTGGGGGCGACCAAACGGGAGATCTTCCTGAAGATCGGCATCCCCCGCTCTCTGCCCTACTTCTTCGCCTCGCTGAAGGTAGCGGTGACCCTGGCTTTCGTGGGCGCGGTGATCTCGGAGACGGTGGCGGCCAACCGGGGGATCGGCTACCTGATGATCGCCGCCAGCTCCCGCTTCGAGGTGCCGCTGGTCTTTGCCGGACTGGTGGTGGTGGCGGCGATGGGGGTGGCGCTGTTCGTCCTCTTCGCCGTCATCGAGCGGCAGCTCACGGGGTGGGCCTACCGCGGGCAGACGCTCTGACCACGGCCCCGCCAGTTCACCCTAGTACCTCCCCCCGGCGAAGGCGTCGATCATGGCGTGGACATCGTCACCCAGCGGGTAGAGGATGGGGCAGGTGCAGCCAGAGGCCACGTACTCCCGGACCTTGGCCCGGCACTCCTCCGGGGTGCCCGAGGCGGTGATCATCTGCACCACCTCGTCGGGCACAAGCCGCATGGCCCTGCGGATCTCCTCCGGGCCGGCGGGCCAGGTGAGCACCCTCCCGATCTCCTCCAGCAGCGCCTCGTCCACCCCACTGGCCTTCATGATGTGCGGCTGCTGCCCCAGGTACTGGGTGACCAGCTCCCGCGCCCGGTCCAGGGCGGCCTCGCGGTTGGGGTCCAGGGAGCAGACCACCAGCTGCGGCCGGTCGATCTCCTCCACACGCCGCCCGACGCGGGCGGCGCCGGCGGCCAGAGCGGCCAGGGCCCGGGCGTTGTACGCGGGGCTGACCAGGTAGTTCAGCAGCACGCCGTCGGCGATCTCCCCGGCCAGTTCCATCATCTTCATCCCGGTGGCCCCGATGTAGATGGGGATGTGGCGGGGAGCGCGGTTGCCGTGCACGATGTCGATCTCGATGTCGGTGACGTGGACGAACTCGCCGTGGAAAGTCACCCGCTCCATGCGCATGAGGCGGCGCACCACCTCCACCACCTCGCGCATGACCTGCAGTGGCCGCCGTCGTTGCACCCCCACCTTGGAGGCCAGCGGCTCCCACCAGGCGCCGATGCCCAGCATCACCCGCCCGGGCGCCAGGTCGTCAAGGGTGACGAAGGTGGCTGCCATCAGGCCGACGTTGCGCGTCCAGAGGTTGATCACCCCGCTGCCCACCTTGATCCGCTCGGTCACCGCGGCGAAGGCAGCCAGGGGTATGGTGGCCTCGCGCACCAGGCGGCTCTCCGCCTGCCAGACGGCCTCGAATCCGCGCCGCTCCGCGTAGCGCACGTACTCCATCCCGTCGCGGATGGGGTGCTTGTCCTGCAGGTAGAGGGCCACCCGCCCCTCGCTGCTGATCATCCCGGGCCTCCCGCGGGCGCGAAGTCGTGCGGCCCGACCTCCTCCAGCCGGTCCCACAGACGCTGGGCCTGCCGCGCGGCTGCGGCGGCGACCGCCTCCTGGTCGACCCGCACAAGGCGCCGGTCAGCCACCACCAGCTCACCCGCCACCAGCACGTCGCGGACAAGACGGGCGGAGAGGCCAAACAGCCAGTGCCCGGCCACGTTCTCCTCCCGTAGCGGCGTGGGCGGCGTGTACTGCAGCACCGTCAGGTCGGCCGGCGCGCCGGGGATGATGCGTCCCAGCAGCGGCTCGCCGAAGATCTGCGCGGCCAGCTCGGCGCCGGCGGCCAGGCGCTGCAGCGGCCAGGAAGGTGAGAGGAAGATGTCCTCCTCCCTTCCCCGCCAGTAGGCGGCCTGCGACTCGGCGAACATGTCGGCGCCAATCCCGTCCGTCCCCAGCACCACCCGCGGCCCCAGGCGGTGAAGCGGCGCGTGCCCCACGGCGTTGTGCATGTTGGAGCGGGCGTTGTGCGCCACGGTGGCTCCGCGCTCCCCGATGAGGGCAGCCTCGGCCGCGTCCACGTGCACACAGTGCGCCAGGACAGCCCCTCCGTCCAGGGCTCCGGCCTCTGCCAGGCGGTGCACCACGCGCTGCCGGAACCGGGCCTCGGCGTCCCGTTCGTCCACCGGGTCCTCCGCGACGTGGATGTGGACGCCGCGCGAGGCCTCCCGGGCCAGCGCCACGCAGGCGGCCAGCGTCTCCCGGGAGAGGGTGAAGGAGGCGTGGGCGCCCACCAGGCCGCGGGCCAGCGGCCGCCGGGCACGGAGGAAGCGGGCGTTCTCGGCCACGCCGGCGCGCGCCCGCTCGGGGCCGTCGCGGTCGGTGACCTCGTAGCACAGCACGGAGCGCAATCCCAGCTCCCCCAGGGCGTCGGCGATCACGTCCAGGGATCCGTCGATGGCGTTGGGGGAGGCGTGGTGGTCGATCACCGTGGTGGTGCCGGCCAGCAGCGCCTCCATCCCGCCCACCAGCGCCGAGGCCCGGATGCTCTCGTCGTCCAGGGCACGGTCCAGCCGCCACCAGACCCGCTGCAGGATCTGCAGGAAGTCCGCCGGGGGAGGCAGGCGGTAAGGCATGCCCCGGGCCAGGGCAGAGTACAGGTGCGTGTGGGCGTTGACGTTGCCGGGGATGACCAGGCACCCGGAGCAGTCGCGCCGCGGGACGCCTTCTGGTGCCGCGCCCAGCGCCGCCACACGCCCCCCCTCGATCAAGACATCCACCGCCGCCAGCCGCGGCGGGTGCAGCGCGGTCAGCACGGTCCCTCCGCAGAGCGCCAGGCTCACCGCGGGCTCACCGGGAGCAATGGGTCCGCCGCCTTTACGACGCGGTCACCCGCGCCGGCACCCGCTTGGGGGCGGCGACCCGCGCGGCGGCGGAGTCCCGCATGGGCAGGCGCGTGCGGCGGATGCCGTCGAAGGCGTACAGGGCCGCCGCGACCGCGGAGGCTGTGGGCACCATTCCCGCCTCCCCCACCCCCTTGGCCCCGTAGGGTCCCTCGGGCTGGGGCTCCTCGATGAAGATGCACTCCACCTCCGGCATGGCCGCCGGGGGGATGATGCCCAGGGACTTGAGGGTGTCGGTGACGGGCACGCCATCCCGCACCACCAGCTCCTCCGAGAGCGCAAAGCCCAGCCCCATGTGGATCGCTCCCTCGATCTGCCCCTCCAGCAGGGTGGGGTTGATCACCTTGCCCACGTCGTGCGCGGCGACGACTCTGGCCACCCGGCCGCGCTCATCCAGGATGACCACCTGCGTCGCCCAGCCGTAGGCGAAATGGGTGACCGGGTTCTCCACCCCCAGCGGTGTGGTCCAGTCCACTAGGTACTCCCCGTAGAACTCCTGCCCGGCCAGCTCCTCCAGGCGCCCGCCGTTCAGGGCGGCCCTGAGCCTGCGCGCCGCCTCGATCACGGCGCGGCCGCCCAGGGTCGTGGAGCGGGATGCGGTGCACTGTCCGGTATCCAGCTCCCGGACAGTGTCCACTACCACGCGCACGCGGTCGGCCGGCAGGCCCAGTTCCTCGCAGGCGATCTGCTGCAGCGCCGTGTGCACCCCCTGCCCCATCTCTGTCCAGGAGTGGAAGAGGGTGACGCTGCCGTCGGGCTCCACGCGCAGGATGGCCTTGCCGTACTCCTTGAGCCCGTTGCCCACTCCGGTGTTCTTTAGGCCGCAGGCGATACCGGCGTACCGGGCGGAGCGGTAGACGTCCCGCACCGCCAGCAGCGTCTTCTTCAGGCCCACCCCGGGGCCCAGCTTCTGTCCCGTGGCGAAGACCTCCCCGGTCTCCAGGGCGTTGCGCCAGCGCATCTCCCACCCGTCGATGCCCACCCGCTCCGCCAGGATGTCCATCATCCCTTCCATGGCGAAGTTGACCTGGGGGACGCCGAAGCCGCGCATGGCGCCCGCCGGGGGGTTGTTGGTGTAGACCGCGATCGCCTCCACGTCCACGTGGGGCACCTTGTACGGACCGCAGGCGTGACCGGCGGCGCGCTCCAGCACCTTGTCCCCAACGCTGGCGTAGGCGCCGGTGTCGCCCACGATGCGCGCGCGCACGGCCAGCAGGTGCCCCTCAGCGTCGCAGCCCACCGTATAGGTCATCGTCAGAGGATGGCGCTTGGTGTGGAAGCGGATGCTCTCCCGCCGGGAGAGCGCCACCAGCACCGGCCGGCCGGTCATCCGGGCGAGGAGGGCGGCGTGGCACTGGACGTTGAGGTCCTCCTTGGCCCCGAACGCCCCTCCGTTGCTCACCTGGGTGACCCGCACCCGCTCTTCGGGGAGGGCGAGGAAGGAGGCCACCTGCCGCCGGTCATCCCAGGGCCCCTGTCCCTGGGAGTAGACGTGCACGCCCCCGTCCTCCAGCGGGACTGCCAGGGCCGCCTCCGGCTCGAGGAATGCGTGCTCGACGAACTGGGTCTGGAACGTCTCGGTGGCCACGTGCGCCGCCGAAGCCAGCGCGGCGTCCACATCTCCACGCCTGACCCGGGAGACGGAGAGGACGTTGCCGCCCTCGTGGAGCTGCGGGGCGCCCGGAGCCATGGCGGCGAAGGGGTCGGTCACAGGCTCCAGGACCTCGTACTCCACCTCCACCAGCGCCGCGGCCTCCCGCGCGGCAGCCCGGCTCGTAGCCGCCACCACCGCCAGCACGTCGCCCACATAGCTGGTGACCTCCCCCTCGGCGACGAACTGCCGCCAGTCCCTGGTGATCAGCCCCTGGCGGCGCTCCCCGGGCACATCCCGCCAGGTGGCCACGGCCACGACCCCGGGGTGGGCGGCGGCCCTGGTGGCGTCGATCCGCAGCACCCTGGCCCGCGGGTGGTCCGACCAGCGGACCGCCCCGTACAGCATCCCCGGCAGGCGCATGTCGTTGACGTAGGGCTTGGCGCCCAGGGCCAGCTCGCGCCCCTGGTACCGCCCGGTGCGCGACCCCACACGCCCGCTCCAGTCGGGCGCGGGGACGGGCTCACCGCGACGGGCGGCGGCGGCGAGGCGAATGGCCTCCACTATCTTGATGTAGCCCGTGCAGCGGCAGAGGTTGCCTGCCAGGGCGCGGAGGATCTCCTCCCGCGATGGGGAGGGGTTGCGCTGCAGCAGCGCCTCCGCCTTCATCACGATCCCCGGCGAGCAGAAGCCGCACTGGGAGGCCCCGGCGACGACGAAGCAGTCGGCCCACTGGGCGCGCCGCTCCGGCGGCAGGCCCTCCAGGGTGGTCACCCGCCGGCCGGCCACGCGCGCCGCCGGCTGGGCGCAGGAGACCGCTGCCTTGCCGTCCACCAGCACGGTGCAGGCGCCGCAGGAGCCCTCCGGCGCGCAGCCGTCCTTCATGGAGACGAGGCCGCAGCGCTCCCGCAGCACCTCCAGGAGGCTCTCCCCCTCTCGCACCTCGACGGAGACCGGCCGGCCGTTCAGGACGAACTCCATATCCCTGCGCCCCCTCCGACCTTGCGGGTCAGGTTCTCCATCCCGTCCACTACCCCTCCCAGGATAACAGCCTCAGGCCATGGTCAGCGCCATCACCGCCTTCTGCACGTGCAGGCGGTTCTCCGCCTGGTCGTAGACCACCGACCTGGGGCCGTCGATCACCTCGTCGGTCACCTCGACGTTCCGGTCGGCCGGCAGGGGGTGCATGTAGATGGCGTCCTCGCCGGCCAGGGCCATGCGCCGCGCGTCCGTGATCCAGTCCTGGTGGCGGGCGGCCAGCGCCGCCCCCTCGGCGTCGCTGTGAACCGCCAGCAGCGGCCCCCAGCTCTTGGCGTAGATGACGTCGCTGTCGCGGAAGCCCGCGGCAAAGTCGTCCAGGATCTCGAACCCCACGCGGGCGCGGCGGGCGTGCTCCTGGGCCTGGGCCACGATCTCCGGCATGAGCTGGAAGCCCGGGGGGTGCACCAGTCGCACGTTCATGCCGAAGCGCGGCGCCAGCAGGATGAGGCTCTGGGGGACGCTGATGGGCTTCTGGTAGCTGGCGGCGTAGGCCCAGCTGACGGTGATGGTCCTGCCTCGGGGATCCCCCAGCTTCTCGATGATGGTGAGGATGTCCGCCAGGATCTGGAACGGGTGGTAGATGTCGCACTGCATGTTCAGCACCGGCACCCGGCTGGCCGCGGCCACCTCGCGGATGTAGCGGTTGCCCTCCCCCCACTCCACGTGGCGGACGGCGATGCCGTCGTTGTACCGGCCAAGGATCTCGCCGATCTCCTTGGCGGTGTCTCCGTGGGCGATCTGCGTGGTGCGGCTCTCGATGAACTGGGCGTGCCCGCCCAGCTGGGCCATCCCCGCCTCGAAGGACGCCCGGGTGCGGGTGCTGGCGAAGAAAAACAACATGGCCAGCACCTTGTCCCGCAGCAGGGGGTGCGGCTGCCCCAGCGCCCGCTGCCGCTTCAGGTCCAGGGCCACGGAGAGGACGGTGTCGATCTCCTCCTTGGTCCACTCCTGCAGCGTGATCAGATCCCGTCCGCGCAGCTGTGTCTGCATCGGCCTACTCCACAGCTCCCAGCACCAGGGCCAGCAGGGCCATGCGCATCACCACGCCGTTGAAGGCCTCAATCCAGTAGCGGGCGTGGCGCGTGGCGTCCACGTCGGTGGGCAGCTCGTCCATCCGCGGCAGGGAGTGCAGGACGATGGCGTCGCGCTTGGCGCGGCGGCGCAGCATCTCCCGCGTCACCTTGTAGGCGGCGGGCGTGGTCCCCCGCTCGGCGGTGGCCTCCACCCGCGACTGGGTGTAGTCGGCCTGTACCACCGGCTCCATGTAGATCACATCCGCCTCGGCGATGACGTCCTCCACCGCCGGTACCTCGGTGTAGCGCACGTTGCGCTCGTCCAGCTCCGCCTTGAACTGGGGCTGGAGGCTCATCTCCGGCGGGGAGACGATGAACGCCTCTATGTCGAACTGGGAGGCGGCGTAGAGCAGCGAGTGCATGGTGCGCATGCGCATGTCCCCCACGCAGAGCACCTTCAGGCCATCCAGGGTGCCCCGCTCCCCCCAGATGGTGTAGAGGTCGGTGAGCACCTGGGTGGGGTGCTCCCCCCAGCCGTCGCCGCAGTTGATCACGGGGACGGAGGCCCAGCGGGCCGCCTCCGCCGGGGCGCCCTGCTGGAAGTGGCGCATGGCGATAACGTCGCCGTAGTACTCCAGCATGTGCACCGTGTCCTTGATGGACTCCTGGTAGAAGTCGCCGGCGCGGGTCATCTTCACGTCGGAGAAGCCGACCACCCGTCCCCCCAGCCGGTGCATGGCCGCCTCGGTGGCCAGCCGCGTGCGTGTGCTGGGCTGGTAGAAGGCAGTCACCAGGATCTTGTCCTTCAACAGGTCACCGTTGCGCCGGTCGCGCGCGTAGGGCTTGAGCTCCTCGCACACCTGGAAGATGCGAAAGTACTCCATCCGCTCGAAGTCCTTCAGCGAGAGGATGTCCCGACCCAGAAAGCTCCTCATCTTTCCTTCCTCCTTGTCTGCGTGTTGCCTAGCGTTGCACTCCCGTAAAGAGCACGGCCACCCGCTCCTGCGGGCCGACCTCCGCTCCGCGCACCAGCTGCAGCAGCCCGGCCAGGCCCGCCGAGCCCGTGGGGTCCACGGCGATGCGGGTGGCCGAGCGCGCCAGCGTGTGGGCCTCCATGAGTTCCTCCTCAGCCACCGCCAGGGGATAGCCTCCGCTGGCCACCATCCCCCGCACCACCGCCGCCCAGTCGTAGGTCTCGTCGTCGATGATACCCCCGGCGATGCTGCGCGGCTCCTCCTCCCACGGCCACATGAACTGCGAACGGTGGGTTACGGCGTAGTGCAGCTCCTCCGCCACCAGAGGCGATGCGGCGTAGTCCCGGATGAGGTCGGCCCGTTCCCGCGCTCCCCCAGGGGGAGCGGGCCTGCGCCCCTCCTCCCGGGCGATTCGCTCCAGGATGCGGTCGGCCGCCCTGTCGTAGGCGCGCACCAGGGGCTGGACGGCGCGGGTCTGCACGGCGTGGATCCTCGGCAGGCGCGCCAGCACCCCCAGCCGCCAGGCGTCCTCCAGCGCCTGCACCACCGAGCTGGCCAGCGCGCCACCTCCCACCTGCACGAAGATCCGATCCAGCGCGACGCCCTCCGCCGCCAGCGCGGCGACCATCTCGTAACCCAGGGTCTTGCCCCCCTCGATGGTCAGCCCGTTGTCGCTGCCCTGGCAGGTGAACGGCAGCGCTCCTTCGCGCACCGCCTGCCGCAGCCGGTGGTAGGTGGGGTCCCCCGGTACGCCCGCTTCCCGCGGGCAGATGGTCAGCTCCGCCTCCAGCGCGCGCAGGCGGGCCACCACCTTGGGGTCGGCCGCCGTGGGGATGAAGACGCGCAGCGGTCTCCCCGCCGCCTGCGCCACCACCGCCGCCGCCAGGGCGGCGTTGCCGCAGCTGGCGATGGCCAGCTGCGCCGCGCGCCCCGCCAGCGCCTGGCCGACCCGCTCCACCACCTCTAGGTGCAGCAGCAGCCCCATCAGGTGGCGGGACTTGTGCGAGCCGGAGACGTTGCCCGTCTCGTCCTTGACCCACACCCCGCCGCCGGAGGTGAAACCCAGGCGCTGGGAGAGGACGTCCTGCCGCCCGAAAGGCGTCACCACAAACCCGTGTCCGTCCACTGCGGCGACGGCCCCGTCCAGCTCCTGCACCAGGGCCACGTAGGCCGAATCGTCCATGCCGCGGGCGGTGGCCAGGTGGTAGGAGTGCAGGAGGGTGCGGAAACGGAGGAAGGGGTTGGCCTCCCCCCCTTCCGGCCACCGCAGGCGCGGCCAGTCCAGCCGCACGGTCATCACGTGGTCGGTGTCGTCGCCGGGGACGGCGTTGGGGCAGCGGAAGGGATAGGGCTCGTCCGCCGGGGCCTGGTAGCCGCAGCCCGCGCATACCACGGCAGAGGGCGGCGCTTTCACAGCGCCTCCCCGGCCCGGGTGCGCCCGTTGAACTCCTCGATCATCCCGTCCCAGATGGGGAGGATCTGCCGCATCTGCTGCCAGAAGCGCTGCTCTCGGCGGGCCTCGAATTCCGCCAGGGAGACGCCCTGCTGCTCCACCCAGGTGAAGTAGCCCAGGTTGAAGATGCGGTTGCGCTCCGTCTGATCACACTCCCGCAGGTGGTCCACTCCGGCGCCGAGCAGACACTCCCCAAACGCCTCCCCGGCGGCCACCATGTCGAAGCCGCGGGGGAAGTAGCGGCGCAGGGCTTTCTCCCGCTCGCTGCCGTACATGGCCGCGCCGTCGGTGGCCACGGTGACGACCACGTCGTCGGGGCCCAGACGGAAGTGCTTCGCCACCTTCACGGCCGCCACCACGTTGCAGATGCTGGACAGCCCCAGAGCCGTTAGATGCTGCAGTACCTCGGGGGAGACGCCTCGGCGGGTAGCCAGGTACTCCAGACCCACCTGGGTATTGAAGAGGACGTCCAGCCGGTCGGTGCTCCGGTCGGAGACGGCCACCACCACGTCGGTGTTCAGCACGTTGTGGATCAGGGGGATGTGCTTGTCGCCGATCCCCTGGATGTTGTGCTCGCCGAAGCCGTTGTAGAGCATCGTCGGACACTCCAGAGCCTCCGCGGCCACGATGCGCGCGCCGTAGTGCTCCTTGAGGTAGTCTCCCGCCCCCAGGGTACCAGCCGACCCCGAGGCTGCGACGAAGGCGTGCAGGCGCAGCGCCGGTTCGCGGCGCTGCAGGCTCTCGAAGAGGTGCCCCAGGGCCCGCCCGGTGACCAGGTAGTGGATGAGGTGGTTACCGAACTCGGAGAACTGGTTGAAGATGACGTTTTGCGGGTCGCGGGCAAGTTCGTGGCACTTGTCGTAGATCTCCTTGACGTTGCTCTCCGTCCCCGGGGTGCGGATGATGTCCGCCGGGTCGGCCACCCACCGCTCCAGCCAGGCGAAACGCTCCCGGCTCATACCCTCGGGCAGGACGGCGATGCCGCGGCAGCCCATGATGCGGGAGATGGCCACCCCGCCGCGGGCGTAGTTGCCGGTGGACGGCCACACCGCCCGGTGCGCGGTGGGGTCGAACTGCCCGGTGATGATCCGCGGCGCCAGGCAGCCGTAGGCAGCCAGCACCTTGTGCGCCCGGATCATGGGGAAGCGGTCGCCCAGGGCGATGACGATGCGCGCCTCCACCCCGGTGAGCGCCTGGGGGAGGACGAGGTGGTCGGGCAGGGGAACCGGCAGACGGCGGTCCGCGCCGTTGTACCAGTGGACGCGGAAGAGGTTCAGCGGGTGGGGAGCGTCGGGGTCCACATCCGCCAGGGTGGCGCGCACGCCGGCCGGAATCCGTGCGGGGTCGGCCAGCTGGGCGAAGGTGGGCAGGAGAATCCTCGCCTCCCGGAACCGCTCCACCGCGTGGGCGTAGACCTGCGGATCGACGATCTCCCGTTCCAGTCCCAACCTGCGCATCGGACTCCCCCTCTTCCCTCCGCTACGCGCCGCCGGCGCGCACCAGCCGCGGGTCCAGGACGTCCCGCAGCCCGTTTCCGAACAGATTCAGCTCGATCACCAGCAGCATTACGGCCAGCCCCGGGAAAATGGTAATCCACGGCGCCTGACTCATGTAGACCCGTCCGCCGCTGAGGATGGTGCCCAGGCTGGGCACGTGCGGCGGGACGCCCGCACCGAGAAAGCTGAGCAGGGTAGGCGGGTCACGCCGGCAGCGTCACCAGGAGAAGCGCGCCCGCAGGAGGTAGCGGCCCGAGCCGGGTTCACCCAGGAACCGGTCGCCGTCCACCACCCGCCGCCCGCGCAGCCAAACCCCCGCCGGGGCGCCTCGCACCACCGCCCCCTCGAAGAGGTTGTAGTCCACGCGCATGTGGTGGGTCCGCGCGCTGAGGGTGCGCTCGCGCTTTGGGTCCCACAGGACGATGTCCGCGTCGGCACCCACGGCCAGGGTGCCCTTGCGGGGGTAGAGGCCGAAGAGGCGGGCGGGGTTGGTGGCGGTGAGCTCGACGAAGCGGTTCAGAGAGATCCGCCCGCCGCCCACCCCGGCGTGGTAAAGCATCAGCAGGCGGTCCTCGATGGCCGGCACTCCGTTGGGAATCCGGGTGAAGTCGTCGCGACCGAGGACCTTCTGGGTCGCGAAGTTGAAGGGCGCATGGTCGGTGGAGACCACCGCCAGGGTCCCGTCATCAAGGCCCGCCCAAAGCGCCTCCTGATCGGCGCGGCTGCGGAACGGCGGCGAGCAGACGAACTTTGCCCCCTCGAAGTCGGGCCGGTCCAGATCCTCGGCGGTGAAGAAGAGGTACTGGATGCACGTCTCCGCCCAGGCGCGCTGGCCGCGGGCGCGGGCCGCTCGCACCTGCTCCAGGGCGGCCGCGCAGGTGAGGTGAACGACGTAGACGGGAGCGTCGGCCACCGCCGCCAGGGCCAGGGCCCTCCCGGTGGCCTCCCCCTCCAGCTCCGGCGGCCGGGTCATCGAGTGAAACCGGGGAGCCAGATTCCCGGCGGCCACCGCCTCCTTGACAAGCAGGTCAATGACGTCGCCGTTCTCGCAGTGCACCATCGTGAGCAGGCCGTTCCGCCCTGCCTGACGCAGCACCAGGAAGAGCGTGGCGTCGTCCACTTGCAGCCGGCCCTTGTAGGCCAGAAGGACCTTGACCGAGGTCACACCCCACTGCGGCAGTAGGGCGATCTCCTGCAGCACCTGCGGCGTGGGGTCGGCGATGGTCATGTGGAAGCCGTAGTCGATGACCGCCCTCCCCGCGGCCTTGGCCTGCCAGAGGTCCAGCGCCTGGCGCAGGCTCGCTCCTTTGGGCTGGATGACGAAGTCGATGTGGGCGGTGGTGCCGCCGAACGCGGCGGCCACCTGCCCGCTGCAGAAGTCGTCGGCAGTGGCGATCTCACGTCCGGCCACCTCCAGGGGCATGTCCAGATGCGTGTGCACGTCGATGCCGCCAGGCAGGAGGTACAGGCCGGAGGCGTCCACCACCTCCGCACCATCGGCCGACAGGCCGGGGGCGATGGCGGCGATGCGCTCGCCGTCTACTAGAACATCGGCAGGGAAGGTCCGTTCGGCGGTGACGACCGTGCCGTTTCTGAAAAGCGTGCGCATGGGTCCTCCTGCGGGCAAGAGAGCGATTCTCCGGCCTATGCAGCGAAGCCTGCACGCAGTCCCATGGCGTCACCCGCCCCGGACCCAGCTCGGTTCCTTAACTCGGTACGCCTCGGTCCGTGAACTCGGCCTGGACCGAGTTCACGGCATGGTCATATCCAGCTTCTCAGTCCCTCGATCTTGGGACTTGACCAAGTTTTCCTGCGCACCTGCGCTCCCGCAGGCCGCATCACCAGGATGGCCCCAGACTGC
>FWWM01002548.1_pt1 | contig 48747 bp, 40 predicted proteins | sample 2228351 | NCBI WGS metagenome assembly FWWM01 (sample SAMEA103939774, study PRJEB20133) | metagenome | reverse complement strand
GTCGTCTTCCCATGATCCACATGCCCGATCGTCCCTATATTCACATGCGGCTTCGTCCGCTGAAACTTCTCCTTCGCCATGACTGTGATCCTCCGCGAATAGTTCTTAAGTTCTCATTGGTTCTAATTTGCCTGTTCGAGCCCACGATCAGGATTGAACTGATGACCTCATCCTTACCAAGGATGTGCTCTACCAACTGAGCTACGTGGGCTTAAGATTCATCTGATTTGACAGCTTACCTACATTCGGAATTCACCAAAGCAGTTCCTTGCTTCCACGAAAAACGAGATAATATGAATTGTGAATAATTGAGCTTTGGTCTTTTATGTTATGTATAGAGATCCGCAAAATGCAAAATCGTGTCATCTTGAGCGAAGCGAGAAATATCATCATTCTTTAAGCACAAGGAACTGCTTTCTCGCTTCCCTCCTCGCAATGATTCGCTTTTTGCTATTTTGCAGAAGTCTACTTTTATGTAGTGAATGGAGGAGGCTGTTCCGCTATACTCAATTTAATTTTGCTTAGACGGTTTAAACCCCTCATCATTAGCCTTATGACATGGTGGATCATTCAAACAAAGTGAGAGATAATAGCTATTGACCCCAGAATAATTGATGCATTAATTATCTCTTATTACGCTCCTCTGTCTCTTCACAACCAGCCACACCACCCGTTGTCCCCCCTGTGTTGATCAAGTCGAATTAAAGCAACAAAAACCGTCTAGCTAATAATGAGGGGTTTAACATACGGAGCGGGAAACGGGATTCGAACCCGCGACCCTCAGCTTGGAAGGCTGATGCTCTAGCCGACTGAGCTATTCCCGCAAAACAACTCGCGTTGAAATGCTTCTGGATTGTTTTTCTCTCTGGATCGAAATCAACGAATCCTGAAGGATCAACCATTTGATTTGATGGTGGGAAGGGGAGGATTCGAACCTCCGAAGGCAGAGCCGACAGATTTACAGTCTGTTCCCTTTGACCGCTCGGGAACCTTCCCATCGATGTTTTGCTTAAGAGATAAGAATTGTATTCAAAGAACGTCAAAAACCACTTTCTCACAACGCTGACTCAACAAGTTTTGGTCAGCTAATTCGTTAAAGTTCTATTCATTGGGACTTGATGTCTAAAACCACAATTCACCACCATACAAGCGGCCATTAAAGAATCACCCGGAGCCACCAGCAGGAATCGAACCCGCGACATCCTCATTACAAGTGAGGTGCTCTACCTACTGAGCTATGGTGGCAACAAAATATGATGATTTAAAATCTTAATGCACCTAAAATGGGCACAATTCCCGAAACTAAAATCCCTAATATAACATTTTATTGTTAAAAGTCAAGATTTTTTTTAAAAATTTTTTTACGGTTTTTTGATCATCCATTAGAACCATCTTTCAAAGACAGATGTTCCCAAGTTTTTCTGTTCTGCCGCGATTAAATAAATTATGCTTGATTATCATGTTTAGATTGACTAAATTATAAAAATATTAAATCGCTTTTAATCACGCAAGATATGGCCCTTTCTAAAACGATAATGTCTCATTACCACCGTCTTCTCGAAACCAAGGAGATCCCTTATGCCAGAACAGGTCGAAAAGGTCATCCAATTTCTCGTTTGCCCTCAAAACGATTTCATTGGCAAACTCGCAAAGAAAGCCAAAAAGCCCAATAAGCTGCACATTGGCTATCAAGGCGCACTTAAATTAAGAGGTGATGAAACCAGGGGGGAACCTGATTTTTTTATCGAAACCGTGATGCGGATTTTCAATGATCAAATCGATGGTAGTCAGAAAATCTATGTAGTTATTGACGAAGACTGGCATCCATGGAGTTGCCCAGAATTTAAAACCTTTGATAGTCATTGCGTGAAAGGCTCAGATGGCGCTAAACTTCCTGGCGAATTAGAACAATTTCGACGCCATCCCCGAACTCGAGTGATCCGCGCCAATTCCATCAATGTGGCCGGTTCTCCCCATTACAATAAAATTCTCATGGAACTCTGCGGCGATACCCGGCTATCTAATATCCGTATCGGAGTCTTCGGCGTCTGGACCCATATCAAGGTTGAATATCTACTGTTCAATCTTCACACGCTTCCGCCAAGATTCTATTTCAATCAAATGGCCATCTGCGAACCGCTTTGTGCCAGCCCACATCGCGACTCTCATAAAGCGGCTATTAAGAAATTCGAACAAGACTTCAAAATAAAGGTGTTTGAAAACATTGATCAATATTGTGCAGAATGGCTTGGGTTAAATCCCGCCCAATTTTCAATTCAACTCGATAGGCATCATGAATCAGATGAAACGGAGCTACCAGAAAATCTTTGATCATTAAGAAACGATAACGAATAATTAAGCCAGAAAAAAATCTCTGTTTATAACAAATGGAGAATGACATGAGCCATATTTTGCTAGATAGCCAACAGGCGCATGCACTTTTGATCCAAAACCAACCGCTTGAGAACTTTATCATCCCATTTTTAGATATCTCGCAACTTACTTTCGACCATGATGTCATCATCACTCATTGCATTATCGAGCAATTGGACGCCACTCATTGCACGTTTAAAGGCAGAGTTGATTTCTCTGGGACCAAATTTGGCAATAATATCGACAACCAATCAGGGGGAGCGCGCTCAAATGAAAAGTCATCGGGTGAAGATATTAAATTTCGCCATACATACTTTGAGCAGGAGGCTTTATTTGAGTCATGCGAATTCCATTCTCCAGCGGACTTTTCCCACGCCAATTTCAACCGTGGTGTTCTGTTCAAAGGAGCACATTTCTATAGCGATGCAACCTTCATCGCTGCGACAGTAGAGGATATTTCATCTTTTGAAGATGCGCATTTTTACCACGAGGCTAATTTTTCTGGCGCAAACTTCGGTCGCGAAGTGATATTTAAAGGATCAAAATTTTTCGATGAAAGCGATTTCACCCAAGCCCACTTCGAAAGCGCTGAGTTTGAAGAGGCAGAATTTGCTAAAGAAGCCAATTTTGAGCTTGCACAGTTCAGTTCCTGGGCGGATTTTTCTCAAGCAAATTTTGCTGGAGGACTGAACTTTGTTCAATCTTCTTTTGAAAATGGGGCTGATTTTGCTTCTGCACAAATTCATCAGGCCGACAGGTTTGAGAAGGCAACCTTTGTCGAGGATTGCTACTTCAACGAAGCTCAATTTCAGGGTCTCGCTGACTTTGATACCGCAATATTCAATAAAGGTGTTGATTTTCGCAAGTGTAAATTCTTCGATCGAGCTGAATTTCGAAACGCATCTATCAATGATGGAAGTTTTGCTGCTATTGTCAGTGATAAGCCGCTAATTCTCTCCAATCTTACTGCAAAAAAGATTGACTTCCAGGGCGCTCAGCTTAGAAATGTTTTCATTTTTTCTTGTGCCAGGGTGGAACAATCTGCAAATTTCAGTGGCGCAAGGTTCGATAAGTTGACATGCTTTGACGATTCGAGCTTGGTGAAAGGTCTTTTCAATGGAGTTTGTTGCAACGCTCACGCTTCATTCAAAGGGACAATTTTTTGCATTGATAGCTATTTTCAAAACGCATTATTTAATACGGCAGATTTTTCCAGGGCGGTTTTCCAAGGACAAGCTCACTTTGATGAGACAAAATTTTCCCATACGGTGCTATTTCGCCACACCCAATTCGAACAAGGCGAGGCCTGTTTTAAAAGCGTGACCTTTTCGGAGCGAGTGGATTTCGCAGGTGCCACTTTTAAGGACCGTTTATGTCTTCAGGATTTGGTAGTAGAGTCCATGATCATCACCTGGGAGCAAGTCGAGGGCAAATTAGCCACACATCAGCTCAAAAAATACGAAGAGGCAACCAAAGTATATGGGCTATTAAAGAACATTTTTGAACGGCAGAACCGTTACGAAGATATGGATAAGGCGTATCGGTTGTTCAAACGGATGGAACGAAAGGCCGGCGCACAAAAAGGAGGTAACCTATGGCATTATATCAAGCGGTTCTTTAATTTTCTGATCCTCGACTTGGGCTCAGGCTATGGCACCCGGCCCATGAACATCGCAATTACCACATTGATCATTATTTTGTTATTTGGTGGCATCTACTATGTGGCAAGCGATCAAATAACTATTGGTGGGAATCCGCTCTCGCTTTCAAATCCGCTGGAGCGATTGGTCTTCTGCGTGTACTATAGTGCAGTTTCGTTTGTCACATTGGGCGCTGAAAATTTATCGCCCAATTATTACTCCTGGTTGAAATATATCGTCACGTGTCAGGCATTTCTTGGCTTCTTTCTCATGACCTTGTTCGTCGCTACTTTTACCCGAAAGGTCATTCGATAGCGGATTTGTGGCTCAAACACAATTTACAGAGCGTTTTTGAAGATGTTCATTTCGGCAAGCCTCTCATCAGACAAGTGAGTGACGGAAGTTGAGCAAGGCATCGAATCAAAAAATGAGCGCCATTTCCATAAAAGACTTGAAGAGCGGATGTAGTTCAGCCGTCATCCTCACATGAGGAGCGCGGACTTGACGAACTCAGCTTTCAAATCTGATGCTGCAAGATTCGGCGCTCATTTAAATTATGCTTCAGTTGATTGGAACGATCGGTCATCGATAGAATTTACCACATCCGATGATATTGATTGGCATATCTCTTTTCTAATTGACAAATTGACTCCTGCAAAATGATAAACTACCGCATTAAAAGCGAAGCGAGAGATCACACCTTTGTTTCATGAATGAGTGATTGCTTCGTCGCTCTGCACCTCTCGAAGGCTCGCTATTCGTTAATTTGTAGAGCTCTAAATTGACAAAGAATGGTGCAGTGAACGATGATTCGCTGCTGCGAAGAAGGAGGACTTTATTTCTTGTTTTGCTCAAGAAAGGATCTGAGCTTCATCGTATCAGGATAGCTTTCTGCTCCAGATCGTCTTGTCTGGCTGATCCTTTAATTCAATCCCCAGTCTGGATAATTCGTCCCGGATATAATCCGCCAGTTTCCATATTTTCTCAGCACGCAATTTGTTTCTCACCTGGATCAAAATCTCAATCAACTGATCCTCTTGCGCTGTCGCCTTCATGGCCTCTCGGAAAGATAGGATCCCCAAAAAGCTATCAAACTCAGTGATGATATCTTTTATTTTTTTGAGCGCCAGTAAATCGGCCATGCTTGGTGAAAAATTGGTCAAAATCAAATTTGCCTCGCGGATCAGATCGAAAAGCTTCGCCATGGCGCCAGCGGAATTGAAATCGTCATCCATTTCGTTGAGGAAGTCCGCTTTGATCTCATCGATGGTTTCGGACAACGATGGCGTTGTCGTCCGCTCATCGAGATTTTGATTGGCCAGTGCAGCGTCGATGCGATTCAGAGTGGTAACGATTCGCTCCAGCGCATTCTGAGCTTCTTGAATCCTTTCTTGGCTGAAATTGATCGGGCTGCGGTAATGTTTCAACAGAAAGAACATTCGAATCACTGCTGGGTGATATTGCTCAAGGATCTCCCGAGCGGTGAAGAAATTGCCCAGCGATTTGGACATCTTTTCACCTTCGATATTGAGAAACCCGTTATGCATCCAATATTTCACCCACGGTTTACCGGTCGCTCCTTCGCTTTGTGCAATTTCGTTTTCGTGATGCGGAAACACCAGATCCACGCCACCAGCATGAATATCGAACGATTCGCCCAAATATTTGGTCGACATGACCGAGCACTCGATATGCCAACCTGGTCGGCCTTTTCCCCAGGGACTATCCCAATACGGTTCGCCAGGTTTAGCCGCTTTCCACAGCGCGAAATCCAGTGGATTTTTCTTGCGCGGATCGACTTCGACCCTTGCGCCGGATTCTAATTCCTCGATCTTTTTGCCAGAGAGCTTCCCATAACTGGCAAATTTTTCGACCGAATAATAAACATCCCCATTGATTTGATAGGCCATGCCATTTTGCATCAATTTTTGGATCAGTGCGATGATATCGGGGATATGTTCGGTTGCCCGTGGATAGGCGTCAGCCGGCTGAATTCCCAATCGCCTGGCATCTTCGAAAAAGGCGTCCGCGTATTTCTCGGCAACTGCAGCAGCCGATATTTTTTCTTCATTGGCTTTCTTGATGATTTTATCATCGATATCGGTCAAATTGGTTACAAACGTGACTTCAAAGCCTCGATATTTCAGATAACGCCGAAATACATCGAACAGGATGAACGGGCGCGCATTACCAATATGAAAATAATCATAAACGGTTGGACCGCACATGTACATGCGCACCTTCCCAGGCTCAAGGGGCTCGAGCGGTTCTTTCTGCCGCGACAGCGTGTTGTAGATTTTTATTGCCATTGTTATTCCGATAGACCTGTTCTATTTGTTTTGTTTTTTATCGATTCTCTCTTTTACCTTTCACCAGAAGCAGCATATTGTCAAAGCGACCATGATCCCAATACTTTTTGGTTCAGATTTAGCAAGCGTTTTTCATCACATTTTAAAATTTGCAATGTGAATTGCAATATGGGTAAACATGATTGCCTCAAACATGACCTAACAGGAAAGGAGTTTCTTGCCAGTGCAAGACATCTCGCGAGGCGCTCCCTTCACCGAACAAAACTGCAGAAATTGTTCACAATGATTAGAAGCTCAAAAGAGCGAAATTATTGTTCGGGATCCCATTAATTCCCCTGCTGCGACTTGACGATTTTAGCCCAGGTATCGCGCAAAGTAACAGTTCGATTGAACACCAGGTTGTTGTCAGTAGAATCGGGATCGACGCAAAAATAGCCAAGCCGCTCGAATTGAAATCGCTCGCCTGGTTTGGCGCCTGCTAAACTTGGTTCGAGATAGCAGGAGGTCAGCCGCTGAAGCGAATTGGGGTTCAGATTCACTGTAAAATCCTCGCCCTCTTTGACGTCCTCGGGATCTTCTTTTAAAAAGAGATGATCGTACAATCGAACCTCGGCAGGGATCGCATGTTTCGCCGAGACCCAATGAAGCGTGGCTTTCACCTTGCGCTGGTCTGGAGTCCAGCCGCCGCGGCTCTCGGGATCATAACTGCAATGCAGCTCGATGATCTCGCCAGTCTGCGGATTTTTCACCACCTCGTTGCACTTGATGTAATAGGCATAGCGTAAGCGCACTTCGCGGCCAGGCGAAAGTCGAAAGAACTGCTTTGGCGGATGCTCCATAAAATCATCCTGCTCAATATAAAGCACCTTTGAGAACGGCACCTTTCTCATTCCCATATCTGGGTCTTCAGGATTGTTCATGGCATCGAGCAGTTCGACCTTATCGTCCGGATAATTATCGATGATCACCTTCAGTGGACGCAGCACAGCCATCACCCGGGGAGCGCGTTTATTCAGATCCTCGCGCAGACAATGCTCCAGCAGATTGATGTCCACCACACTATTGGCTTTGGCGACACCGATGCGCTCGGAAAAATCGCGGATTGATTCTGGGGTGTAGCCGCGCCGGCGCAATCCAGAAATAGTGGGCATCCGCGGATCATCCCACCCGGAAACGTGGCCTTCCTGGACCAATCGAAGCAGCTTGCGTTTGCTCATCACCGTGTAATTGAGGTTGAGCCGGGCGAACTCGATCTGCTGGGGACGATAGATGCCCAATTCGATCAGAAACCAATCGTACAATGGCCGATGATCTTCAAATTCCAACGTGCAAATAGAATGCGTAATCCCCTCAATGGAATCTTCGAGCCCGTGCGCCCAATCATACGTCGGATAGATGCACCATTTATCGCCGGTGCGATGATGCGTAGCATGAAGAATCCGATACATCACCGGGTCTCGCAGGTTGAGATTAGGCGAGGCCATGTCGATTTTTGCTCGGAGCGTTCGGGAACCATCTGGGAACTCTCCAGCGCGCATCCGTTGGAACAGATCCAGATTTTCCTCGACCGAACGGTTTCGATACGGACTCTCTTTTCCTGGTTGAGTCAACGTGCCGCGATATTCACGGATTTGATCGGCTGTCAAATCGCAAACATACGCTTTGCCCTTTTTGATCAATTGGATCGCATATTCGTACATCTGCTCGAAGTAATCGGACGCATAGTACAACCGGTCCTGCCAATCGAACCCGAGCCAGCGAACATCGCGGATAATGGAGTCGATATATTCAACGTCCTCTTTGCTGGGATTGGTATCATCAAACCGCAAGTTACAGAGCCCACCGAATTTTTCTGCCAATCCAAAATTTAAACAAATGGATTTTGCATGTCCAATGTGGAGATACCCATTTGGCTCCGGAGGGAACCGTGTATGGACTCGTCCGCCATATTTGTTGCTTTCTAAGTCTTGTTGAATAATTTGTTCAATAAAATTCGTCACAGTCGGTTTCTTTTTCGGCTCACTCATAGTTCAGAATCCTTCCAACATTTTGAATAAAGCAGATCGATCCGATGTTTTGCTTCCTTTGAATTTTCACCTGGCGATTCGAAATTTTTCATTTGGGATATTAGCTGAAAAATGAATTAACTATCGCCAGCGGATTTTAATGGAAGTGTGCAATAGGATCAATTCCTAATAACGTTTTCAATGAATTTGAGGCATTTTTCTTTGCCAAGGATCTCAGCAATAAGTGGCAATTCTGGACCATGCGTCTTGCCAGTCAGTGCCACTCGAATCGGCACCCACAGGTCCTTTCCCATAATGCCGGTTTCATTTTGAACCGTCTTCATCATCTTGCGAAAGATATTGGCATCCAATTCCTCGATGGTATCCAATTCGCGACGGAACGACCAGAAGATCTTCCTGGCACTGTCCTTCCGAAGAATCGCCCGCGCTTCAGGATCATCGATAACAACAATGTCCTGATAGAATATCGCTGCCTGCTGGATCACCTGTTCCATATAGTCGAGGTAATTTTGCAGCACCGCCATCATTTTTTTAGTTGATTCAAAATCACCAATCGGGTATTTGGCTCGCTTTAGGAACGGGATGGCCAATTCGGTCAGCCGATTCAGATCGAGTTGTCGAATATAATAGCCGTTCATCCAGTTCAGCTTTTCGATATTAAATACCGCTGCTGCTTTGGAAATTCGCTTGAAATCGAACTCATCGATCAATTGCTGGATCGAGAGAATCTCCTCCCCAGAAACGGAGGACCAGCTCAGCAGGCTCAGGAAATTAATGATCACTTCGGGCAGATAGCCTTTGCTGCGATAATAATCAATTGAAGTAGCGCCGTGGCGTTTGGAGAGCCGCGTTTTGTCTGGGCCCAAGATCATGGGAATGTGCGCAAGCTTCGGCACCGCAAATCCCAGCGCATCGTAAATAACGAGCTGTTTCGGCGTATTCGACACATGATCGTCACCGCGGATGATATGAGTGATTTCCATCAAGCCATCATCCACCACGGCAGCGAAGTTATAGGTGGGAATGCCCTCGCTCCGCATGATCACGAAATCCCCAATGTTACTGCCATCGAACGATAACTCCCCCTTGATCAGGTCATCGAAAACGATTGGACCAGGGGGAACGATGAAGCGAATGGCTGGCTTGCGGCCTTCAGCCAGATAAGCGCGCTTCTGTGCTTCAGTGAGATGAAGACATTTCTGATTGTATTTAATCGTCTCCCCACGGGCCAGACTTTCGTTGCGCATTTCCTCCAGCTCTTCCGGAGTGCAAAAACAATGATAAGCCTTGCCTGCCTCCATGAGTCGCTGAGCATATTCCTGGTAGATTTCCAGGCGCTGCGATTGCCGATAATATTGATGCGGCCCACCCACCTCAGGGCCTTCATCCCAATGCAATCCCAGCCATCGCAAATCCTCGCAAATCTGCTGGGTATATTTATCTGCCGATCGCTCCAGATCGGTATCCTCAATCCTTAGGATGAACTTGCCCCCAGTATGTTTGGCAAATAACCAATTGAGAATAGCGGTTCGAACATTTCCGATATGAAGATGTCCTGTCGGACTTGGTGCAAATCGAACTCTTGTTTCCATAACGCAAATAGCTTATTTCCGGTTCTAATGTTTTTGGATTAAGCAGACGGCATGAGCAGCGATTCCCTCCCCTCGGCCGATAGCCCCGAGGCCTTCCTGCGTCGTGGCTTTAATGGAAATTTGGTTCAAATCGATATGCAACGCCCGCGCCAAATTGGTCTTCATGGCCTCGGCGATGGGGTTGATCGCCGGTTGCTCTGCAATAATCGTGACGTCAATATTTATGATTTCATAATGAGCATTATGCAACAGATCGAAAATCTGGTCCAGAAGCCCCAAACTTGAGATATTCCGATAGCGATCGTCGGTGCTCGGGAAATGAGAGCCGATATCAGCCAGGCCAGCCGCGCCGAGCAACGCATCTCCAATAGCATGACATACCACATCGGCGTCAGAATGGCCCAATAAGCCCTTCGGGTGCGGAATATCGACCCCGGCCAGGATCAGCTTTCTCCCCGGCACCAGGCGATGCACATCATAGCCGATGCCCACTCTGATCGCCTTTTGAGGCGATGTCGCTTTTAGCAGCAGTTCTGCCAGTTCAAAATCCTCTGGGGTTGTAATTTTAAAGTTCTGACGACTTCCAGTAACAACTGAAACAGGCTGACCCAATAATTCCACCAATGCGGAATCATCGGTTGCGCTGATCCCGTGTTGATAGGCCTGGCGATAGGCGGTCACAATGATATCACGATGAAATACTTGAGGTGTCTGGATGAGCCAGGCAGAGTCTCGTGATATTGTGTGTTGGATTTGAGAGTCAGCGACAATTTTGATGCTGTCATAGGCAGGAACTGCCACCACGGCCGCACCGGTTTCCCGTCCTTTGGCGATGACTTCATTGAGAAGGTTCAGCGAGAGCAACGGACGAACGGCATCATGAATGACGATGATTTCATCTCGCTCTGCAACGAACTGCAGCGCTCGAAACACAGAATCTTGTCGCGTTGCGCCGCCAGCAATGACCTGATAGTTTTTGCTGATCGGCCAACGCTTCAATATGTTATCCTGAACCAGCGAAGTCCAGCGCTCCGGAACAACGATAATAATACGATCAACGAGCTGACAATGGCAAAATTTTTCTAAGGTATAAACCAAGATCGGCTTGGCGCCGATTTCACAGAACTGTTTCGGCTTTGAGCCGCCCATCCTGACACCCTGGCCTGCGGCGGCAATAATCGCACAAACACCCACCAATCACCTAAAGAATTAACATTGCATCGCCATAACTATAGAAACGCCATTTTTCCTGGATCGCCTTTTGATAGGCTTTGAATATAAAATCGCGACCGGCAAAGGCTGAAACCAACATCAACAACGTAGAACAGGGCAGATGAAAATTGGTGATCAATCGATCCACAATCTTGATCTCATAAGGCGGATAAATAAATTTATCGGTCCAGCCTTTGGCGGGTTTAACCAGATTCTCCGAAGTGACAACAGACTCCAACACCCGCACGGTGCTGGTGCCAACCGCGACCACGTATTTCCCCTGCTTGATGGTCTGGTTGATGGTATTGGCAGCCTCTTCTGAGATCTCGTAATATTCAGAATCCATTTTATGACGGCTTAAATCCTCCACCACGACCGGTCGGAAGCTTCCCAAACCGAGATGGAGCACTACGTACACCAATTTCACGCCCTTTTTCTCGATTTTTTCAAGCAACTTTTGGGTGAAATGCAACCCGGCGGTCGGTGCCGCCACGGCGCCACGAACCTTTGCATAAACGGTCTGATAACGCTCTTTATCGATTTCCTCAGAATCACGCTTGATATAGGGTGGCAGCGGAGATTTCCCCAGCCGTTCAACATAATCGAAAAAGTTGCCCCGATAGTTGAATCGTACCACCCTACCTCCAGACACCGTATTATCGATCACATCACAATAAAAATCTTTGGCAATAGTGAGCCGATTCCCAACACGAACCTTCCGAGCTGGTTTCACCAGCACTTCCCAGAGATTATTTTCCAATTCTCGTAACAGAAAGATCTCCACTTGAGCATCGGTCTTGTCTTTGGTGGCCATCAATCGCGCCGGAAAAACTTTGGTCTCATTCAGCACCAGACAATCCCCTGGATTTAGATATTCGATAATATCCGCAAACAGCCTGGTTTCAATGGTCTCGGTTTTGCGATCCAATACCATCAAGCGAGATTGATCCCGTCTTTCAGCAGGGTATTGAGCGATCAGTTCCTCTGGCAAATCGTATTTGAAATCAGAAAGCTTCATGTTTTGGCTCCTCATAATAGTTTTTGTTGGCGCGGTGATTTTAAAGCCAAATTGAAATGCCGATAGGCCAATTCTGTCGCTACGCGACCTCTCGGCGTTCGGTTCAAAAAGCCCTGTTGAACCAAAAAAGGTTCATAAACCTCCTCAAGCGTCTCACTTTCTTCCCCCACCGCTAACGCCAGGGTATTGATCCCAACTGGCCCCCCATTGAATTTATCAATAATGGTCATCAGAATTCTTTTATCCATCTCATCGAGGCCGCGGTCATCGACATCCAATTGATGTAACGAGTCGATGGCCACCTGGAGCGAAATTTTACCATCCCCGGTGACCTGAGCGAAATCGCGAATCCGGCGAAGCAACCGGTTGGCGATCCGGGGAGTCCCCCGCGAGCGGCGAGCAATTTCGATCGCTGCCTGCGGCTCTATTTCAATCCCCAAAATCCGCGCAGAACGGTTGATGATCAAACCAAGCTCATCTGTGCTATAATAATCTAATCGACTCACCACTCCAAACCTCGCCCGCAGCGGCGAGGTCAATAGCCCAGCTCGGGTTGTCGCTCCCACCAATGTGAATCGCGGAAGGCTCAATTGAATGGTCCGCGCATTGGGGCCCTTATCGATAATGATATCTAATTTGAAATCCTCTAATGCCGGATAAAGATATTCCTCGATCGTATGATTGAGCCGATGAATCTCGTCAATGAACAATACATCGCGGTCCTCAAGATTGGTCAATATCCCTGCCAGATCACCAGGCTTTTCTAAAGCTGGCCCCGAAGTCATGGTCACATGCGACTTCAATTCGTTGGCAATGATATAGGCCAAAGTGGTCTTGCCCAGCCCCGGCGGACCGTAAAAAAGCACATGATCCAACGCCTCACCGCGCCCCTTAGCGGCCTCAATGAACACGCTCAAATTCTTCTTCAGCTTCTCTTGTCCAATAAAATCCTTAAATGACAGCGGGCGTATGGTTCGATCGAACTCATATTCGTCATCCAGACGATTGGGCGTGGTAGGACTTGTCCGTTGGTTGCGAATCATACTGTTATGTTCACTATATCTGATGACCCCACATTCTGGGCGATTTAAAAAACGAAGTCCGCGATATTGATCAATGCAATCAGTTGAAATCGCCATCCCCGGGCTGGTTCAGATCTGGACGAAATCATCGAGATCGCTACCTGCCAGTTGAGCCGATCGCGGTAATCAAAAAATTAGATCGATCGCAGCGCCCGCTTGATCAGATCTTCCAAACTGATATCTGGGGGACTATCTGCTATCGCTTTTTGGATTGCTAACTGCACCTGATGCTTCGTAAACCCTAGCGACAGCAATGCTGCTGCTGCCTGGTCCGTTTTGCGCAATTGCTCTTCTTCCCCTGAGATCGAAGGTCGCAATGCCTGCATGATTTTTGTCGAAGGAACGATCTTATCTTTTAAATCTAAAATCAATCGCTGTGCTGTTTTTTTGCCCACACCGGAAAGCGACGTCAGGGCTTCAAGATTCTCCTCGATGATATACCGTTGCAAATGATCAACAGATACTCCGGATAAAATCGCTTGCGCCTTCCGCGGACCAATGCCCGGCGTGGCGATAAGCTGAAGAAACAGTTCCCGCTCTTCCAAAGAACTGAAACCATACAATTGCAGCACATCTTCTCGCACATGCAAATACGTCAGGACTTTCGCCCGATCCCCAACAACGCCAAGGCATTCATAACAAGATAATGTGATGTTCACCGCATAGCCGACCCCATTAACCGCGATCACCAATTTCGTGGGCGTTTTGCTAACGATCACACCTTCTAAATAATCGATCATCGATGTTTTGAATTTGAAACGCTATTTTCAGTTCCTTTTTATTCAATATTCATCTTTCGCTTCTATCGCGACCTATCCATGTCCAAAATAAGAGCACCCTATTTGCCTCGACCTATACCTGAAACGAGCGGGAGATGGGAAGTTTTCCCCTTCTCATCGTTGGCGAAGTGATCCGGGACAAGGTTCAAAATCATAATGCTCACAGCCATCATCACTGGCTCTCGATCCGCATTCACATGGGTCGAAGTTTGAACTCCCTCCCAGGGGCGCAATATTTTTTTCACCCAAAGAATCGACCTGCCCCCATGGCTTGGATCACAATCTGCTTGCCCAAACTGTAGATTTTGTCTCGAGCTGCTTGTGACTGATCAGTGCAGCAGTTCGCGGCTCCGTTGGCTATGGCAATAGGCTACGGCCATGGCATCCGTGATATCGAAAACCCGCGGCGTCACTGGTAGATTTAGCAGCCGAACCATCATCTGCTGAACCTGATATTTCGAGGCATTGCCATTGCCAGTCACGGCTTGTTTGATCTCGCGAGGGGAGTACTCGGCAGTTGGCAGATGATGATTAGCTGCCGCCAATAACGTGACCCCTCGAACATGGCTCATCAACAACGCGACCTTGACGTTCTGACCGTAGAAAATTTGTTCCAGCGCCATGACACCAATCGAATGGCTTCCAATTACCTGACATAGTTCGTCGTAGATGGTTTTCAACCGCGTCTCGAATGCCGCATTACGAGAAGTTTCAATGAGACCATACTGCAGAATTGCGATTGAGCGCGCTTCGGCTTGCAATACCGCAAAGCCAGTGCTTTGTAGCGCAGGATCGACTCCCAGAATTATCATTGGCGCATAATAGATTTAACTTTCCTCGAGCTGGCGCAACACATCACTATCGATGTCAAAGTTCGAATAGACATTATTCACATCATCGTGATCTTCCAATTCATCCATCAGCTTCAGCAATTGCTCCGCATCTTTACCTTCTACTTTCACGGTGTTTTTGGGATGCATTGTCAGCTCAGCCGAATCGTATTCAATGTTATGAGCCTTGAGCGCCGCTTTGACGCTCTCAAATGACGCGGGCTGCGTCACGATCTCATAAACATCATCATCGCGCTTCATGTCATCGGCACCAGATTCCAGCACCAATTCCAGCAGCTCATCTTCTGAAATTTTATTGGCATCAACCTGGATGATGCCCTTTTTCTCGAACAGCCACGACACGCAGCCGGACTCTCCCAAATTGCCATTATGTCGCGACAAGATGTGCCGAATATCTGCCACTGTTCGGTTTTTATTGTCGGTGAGCACTTCAATCATCAGCGCGGTGCCACCAGGGCCATAGCCCTCATAAGTTACCGGTTCGTACACGACCCCGGGCAGTTCCCCTGTACCCCGCTTAATTGCTCGTTCAATATTTGCAGCGGGCATGTTAGCCGCCTTGGCGGCCAAAATTGCTGTCCGAAGTGCTGGATTGGCCGACTCATCGCCACCACCAGTCCGCGCTGCAATGGTAATGTCTTTGATCAATCGCGTAAAGATGCGCCCCTTTTGAGCATCCGTCTTCGCCTTTTTGCGCTTGATGGTGCTCCACTTTGAATGTCCTGACATCGACTCTCTCCTAAGCTATTTTTGACCCGCAAATTTAATAAATTTTTTATTCAATTCCAAATAAAAAATTATTGATCTGAACCCATCTAACCCGCTTCGAGCCCTTAATCGTTCGATTTCGGCTTGATCTTGGTCCGAACCACCCAGGCATCGTCAAATCCCTTCTCCACTGCCAACTGCTGCAACCGATCCGCCTCCTGACGCGTTCGACAGTTACCAACGCGGACCTTATAATACGGGCTATCATAGATCAAATACACCTCCTCATTCACAAACTTGAGAATTGCTGTTCGATGAATCTCCCTTGCGCGCTCTTCATCAGAAAGCGCGCAAATCTGAACTCGATAGCCGGTCACGCTCTCGCTCTTGATTTGCTCCGCATCATCCATCATGAGTTCTTCCTGGACTTTATCCGATTGGGACTCGATCGAGATAGTCTTTTTCACCTGCAAATCTTCATCATCTAAAATCAGCGGATCAAAAAATTCATTGACAATTCCAGTGCTCTTTTCTTCCTCTGAAGTCACCTGTTCGCTTCTTGTTAGACTCCTCGGACCACTGCATGCCGTTGCATAGAAGATGATGCTCCCCAGGACAACCAAGCCGATCAACTGTTTCATTTTGCTTCACTCCTCATTTAAAATAAACTTTGGCCCTTTTCTCTGTCTCAACTGAACTTTGGCCAACATCGCACGACCACAAGTCGAAGTCCAGTAATCAAGAATACTCTTTTGAAGTATTATTAACTCGGCACGATTTTGGATAACAAATATATTGAATTATCTATTGATTGTCAATAAAAAATTATTGCGGTCATGGGGGACAATTCATCGACCGAGCGATTTTAGGGCTGATCAGATCACTTCGGCCGAAGTTTTTCTCATTTTATCCTGCCCCAGTTCGATCGATCTATCTGAACTCACCGCATTTCAGAATGAAATCCGCTTTCAAATTTGAAATGTTTTGTCCATTTTTTGTATCAGATTGATCAATGACCGACCGCGTCATAGCGCGACTTCGCAAGGCCGCTTTCGACTCAGATCATTTTTTTTGGGTGAAATTTCTTCATCTTTTTCTATTAAAATTGATAATGTTACATTGACTCAATCCTGATCATTTAAAAGCTCGTGGCGAAACTCACCTTAGATAATGGAATAATAATTGCAAAATTTGGGTCATTAATTCCTGCATTGAGCAGGAAATACAACCCAATCGGCATCTCATATCAGCCCTGAACGAAACCATATTTGCTCGTTCTGACACGACAAGTGATAGCACTCCGCGACGGGCAACGATGTGAAAACCGAGTTGGTCACCCTGAATTCAGGCTTTAGTATAATGCAAATTTGATTTGCTGAATACGATCATCTGAAATCTGGGCACGGCAGCATCATGATGGCCGCCTGTTTCGAATCTGACTGAAATTGACTTTACTCCAATTTTTGATGAGCAGCATTGGGGGCAGAGATGTTAATAACGGGAATGAAACGAACATCTACTATTAAGGCGCTGATAGTTTGCCTGGCAATCATGTGGTTTAGTATTTCGATCCTGACTCCTGATTGTTTCGGACAAGCCAAATCAACAACTCAATCCGCAATAGACGAGAAAGCGCATTACCAACAATTGCTTGAGCAATTAAAAAAGGTGGACTATGCTGCCCGTTGTGCGCAAAATGCTGTCAATGCTTTCGGCGATTCTGCCTTTCTGCCCGAATTATTGTTCCAACTTTCAGAATGGGAGATCCAGCGCGAGCGCTTGTATTATGAATTAGCCATGATCAAATACAACATCCAATTAGCACGCTTCGACAGTGGCAAAACAAAAGTAGAACCGGTCGAACCCCAGCTTCGTTTTACCAAATCCCTGGCAATCAATCGGCAGATCCTCCAAAATTACCCAGATAGCCCAATTATCAATCGCGTGCTATATCGTACTGGTTTATGCTTGTTCGAAATCGGGAAAAAGGATAGCGCCAAGACCCTCTTCCTCCAACTGATTCAAAATCATCCAGACACGACCCACTTGAGCGACGTCCTCTTTCGTCTGGGAGAATGCTATTTTGATGAAGGGCAGTACGAACGCGCCATTACGATGTATCAGCAGATACTGAAAGATTGGAAGAGCCAATTTTACCCATTAGCGATGTACAAGATCGGCTGGTGTCACTATCGATTAAACCGCTATTCGGATGCCATCTCAACGTTTTATTATCTATTGAGCGATATTAAAATTCTCGAAGAGATCAACTCCGAATTGCTGGGCAAAACGCCAGCCCAGTTGAAGGATGAGGTCATGGAATATATCACCATCAGCTTCAGCGATTTTGGTGGTGCACAGTCGTTATACGATTTCATCGAAAGCATGGGCGGCTCAGCCTACACTTCCAATTTACTTCATAAGCTCAGCGAAGTATATATCAAGCGAGATTTCTTTGAAGAAGCAATATCGACGATCAAACTGTTGCAGACTAAGTTTCCCTTCTACGAGAAATTACCCGAGACCTTTCTGGCGCTGTTTCAGTGTTACGAATCGCTGAAAGAAATGGATCGCGCTTATTATCTGCATGATGAACTTATTGAGAAATGCGGACCGAAGAGCAAATGGGCAAAGGCTCACCCAGATACAGAAACGCAAAAGCTGTTCAAATCCGTGTTAACTGAAATTGACTTCAAAATTGCCTCCCCGCTATTGAATGCGGCAGATAGCCTGCTGGCAATCAAAAACTATAAACAGGGGGCTGAAAAATATGCGTATTTTTTAAAACGCTTTAAAAATGATAAACGTGCCGATCATGCTGCTTATTGCTTGGCGGAGTGCTATTATCACATGTCTCAATTTGTCCCAGCAGCGAATTTTTATAAGGCCGTTGTGCTGAATTTTCCCAAGAGCGAACTTCGCGAAGATGCAGCTTATAATCACATCGTTTGTTATGATCAGCTTCTGGAACTAAACCATATCTCTTTGAATGATAGTTCCGTCTCTCTCAAAACCAACAAGCCTCTTCAGAATCTCGTCCTGGCCTGTGATAATTTTCTCAAGTGGGTCCCGAATTCAAACAAGGTTCCAGAGGTCTGTTTAAAATTAGCAGAGATCTTCTATCGACAACAGGCTTATCCATTGTCCGAGAAATATGCCACGCAGGCATTTTCTGTCATCACCAAAAAGAAGGTCGGAACAGAGCATAAGAATAAGGCGCTCAATTTGCTGGCACAGATTCATTTCAAACAGCAGAAATACAAAAATGTCGAGTTGCTGACCAAACTGCTTATCAAAGAGAACCCAGATTCTACTGAATTGGTTGACCGCTGCAATAAGATGTTAGCATCCGTCTCATTTAAAATTGGGGAAAAATTAAAATCCAGCGGCAAAAACGACTTGGCGGCATTGCAATTCGAACGCGCAGCCTTGCGCTCAACAGATCCGAACATCATGCAAGCCTCGTTGTTTGAAGCAGCGATTCAATATGAGCAGGCAAATCAGTTGAATAAAGCCGTGCTCAAATTCGAAAACTTCTATGATAAATATCCGAAGTCAGATCGTGCCAAAGAAGCGCTTTATCGCGCGGCATTGTTGCGGGATAAATTGGGACAATATCAATTCAGCGCCAGAAATTATCTCAACCTCCATGACTTGACACCAGGGACGCCAGAAGGCATGGCAGCGCTGTTCAATGCTGGGTTGGCTTACGAAAAAGCCAAGGATTGGACATCCATGGCGGAGACATATAAGAAATTCGTCTCGCTTTATCCCAACAACAGCGATAATATTCTCGAGGCAATATTCAAGATCGCATTTGCCTATGAACAAAAGAACATGGTACAATTGGCCAATGCTGAATATCAGCGATTGCTCAACAGGTACAATATGCTGAGAGAAGCCGGTCAACCGGCGGATGATCAACTGGCAGCCCAAGCAACCTTTCGCCTGGCGGAAATGAAGCATGAACAGTTTGCGGCGATCAAATTGGTCCCTCCGTTTCAGGTCAGCCTAAAACGCAAGCAAACAGCCTTTGCGGAATTGCTGAAGGCTTATGTTGAGGTGGCAAAATTTAATATCGCGGAATGGACCACGGCTGCTTTTTACAAGCTTGGTCTATCTTATGAAGAATTTTGTCAGGATATTCTTGAATCCCCAGCTCCCCCTGAACTGAAGGGACAGGACTTAGTGGCCTATCAAGAGTCGCTTCAGCAGCAATTGGTTGTACCATTGCAACAGGAAGCGCTTCGATATTACGAGACCAATCAAAAATTGGCATCTGAGAACAACCTTCGCAATGAATGGATCGATAAGACCCGCGCCAGAATCCTTTTTTTAACCAAAAAGCTGGCATCCAATAATAACGCATTGTCCCTCGGCCAGCCGGTAAAAGAGACCAGCACGGTTATGAAAGCGTCTGCCAGCCAGGAGCGGAAAAAATTATAGCCGATCATAAATGTTCTCATCTCCCCTATTTGGATCGCTTAATCTACTTCGACTGAAAGAGGACAATTGAAATCGGGAACATGTTCATTAGCCAGTAACTATTTGCAGCTATGCCTTCGAAATTCGATACCTAACCTTCGAAACGATCTTTCCAGTTTGAATCTGAAATTATAAAATGCAAATTGATTCTTTTGCAGGCCTGCGTAAAACACGAAGATGCACCAACAGTACTTTTTGCTTTTCGACTTCTATGTCATTGCGTGTATTCTATGGGCAAAGAGTTTTTATCTTCAACCGTCATGGTCTATTTTAGAAATTTGAGTTGAATTAAATAATTTTTTCGCTTGACAATATTTCGTTTTTTTGCTATGTTTGTACCTTCAGAATGATATCACCTCGAAGCGGATTAGGTCATCCTGTGTTGGCAAGCTAATGGGTATCATTTCGGGCACTAACTGAAAAGGAAGCTTCGCAATGACGATCCCAAAATTTGCTTTTATTGTTCTCCTGCTATTCAATGCAGCCTTTATTTTTACCCCTGGCTTTGGAGCTGAATATCAGAACAAAGACTGTCTTCGCTGCCATAACGATCCCAAATTGGTAATGACTGGTAGAAAAGGGAATCTCGAAACCCTGCATGTCGATTCGCTGATGTTTGCCAGGACCTTGCACGGCGTCTATTTGCTTTGCACCGATTGCCATATCGACGCCGATACCGCTGGTCATCCCAATACCGGCTACCCCGATGTCAATTGCCTGGCCTGTCATTCCAATCTGACTGGTTATTATCCGCTAAATGCCAAAGAGACGCTGCAGCGAAAAAATTTAAAGATTCCAGACAAAAAAATGGTCGGCGAAAAGTATCTTCAAAGCAGGCATGGCCAGGCGCTGTTGAACGGCGATCCCAATGCGCCACAATGTTATGATTGCCATACGCAACATTACCTGAAACCTAAGATCGATCCCAAAGCTTCCATTCACCCAAGCAATCTACCCAAAATATGCTCACCTTGCCACGAGGAAGGGCGTCCAACAAAGGGCTTGATCAATAGAATTGCCAGTTTCAAAATCAAGGGCCATCGCAAAGAGAATCTGGCGGAGCGCTACACCGAATCCAATTGCCAGGGCTGTCATTACGGCGCCTCGGCCCATGGTGAGGATGCGCCAGAAAATTTGACCTGCCCCAGGTGCCATCTCTCTCAAGATCAAGCCAGGCGAATTGTATTTGCACCGATCCATAACAACGTGCTGCCTGAGAAGCAGCCTGTTCCAAGCGTTACCGCATCGTTTTATTGGGTTCTCTCGCCATTCTTCATCGCTGGAATGTTGACGTTGCTCGGAATTTTTCTTTTTAAAAAATATCGAATCAAAGATGAAGTATTATTGAAAATTTTTCCGCCACCATCCGAGAATTAAATGTGATGCTCCCTTGACCGCGAATTGCGCTAATTTTTCTAATTTCGCTAATCATAAATTCAAGCGATCCAATTAGTGAAATTAGCGGTCAAGGTAAACTTGATTGGAAAACAAACCTGGTAAATAAAAATATGTCAGAAATTCGATACGGAATGGTCATCGATCTCAGGCGCTGCATCGGCTGCCACAGTTGCTCTATCGCTTGTAAGAACGAATATGAAGTGCCACTGGGAAGATATCGCACCTGGCTGAAAATTGTTGATAAAGGCAAATTTCCCGAGCGACGCCGCATCTTTCTTCCGCTATTATGCAATAATTGTGAAAGGCCGATCTGCGTCACTGTCTGTCCCGTACTGGCGACATTTCAGCATGACAATGGCATCGTATCGGTCGATCCGCACAAGTGTATCGGTTGTCGCTATTGCATGGCAGCCTGTCCTTATGGCGTGCGCTATGTGCATCCGATCAAAAAGATCGTGCAGAAATGCGATTGGTGTTTGCATCGCCTGGATGAGGGCATTCAGCCCGCCTGCGTATTAGCCTGCCCCACCTCGGCATTGGTGTTCGGTGATTTGAATGACAAGAATTCAGAGGTATCAAAAATTCTGGCGCAATTTCCCACACAGACCATCAAGCCAGAAATGAACACTGATCCTCATGTTTATTACATCGGGCTGGATCAGGTGGCGGTAGAAGCACGAGAAAGATTATAAATCTGAAAACATTTTGTGAAAATCCCAAATCTCAAAAAACAAATTTCAAATAAAATTCAATTTTTCAAATTTCAATCTCCAAACCTGTTTGAGCATTGAATATTAGAATTTGGAATTTATTTGTAATTTAGGATTTGTTGTTTGGAATTTTTTGAATGGATTAACAACACACAAAAAAGGTCTACACAATGGAACCATCGGTTTTATATAACATCCATAACGGCGAAACCTTCGGCATCTTGATTGCGATTTATTTCTATCTCACGGGCCTCAGCGAAGGCTCATTCATCTTGTCCACCCTGGCGTATAGCTTTGGCATCGAAAAATACAAGCCGCTCGGCAAGATCGGAGTTGTATTAGCCACGCTATTATTGGTCATTGCGCCGCTATTTCTGTTGCTCCATTCGGGCAAACCTCTGCGCGCCTGGCATTTATTTTACCTGCTGCGAGGCACCTCGCCCATCACCTGGGGCTCGTTCCTGCTCACCCTCTACTCAATCAATTGCCTGATTTACGGCCTCTTCATGTTTCGGGGCTATAAAAAGCTGACCAAAATTTTCGGCCTGATCGGCATCCCGTTAGCAATTGCCGTTCATGGTTATACAGGCTTTATTCTGTCGTTCGGCAAAGCCAGGGCGCTATGGAACTCTTCGCTGATGCCGCTGCTGTTTCTCGTCTCGGCCATGGTCTCTGGCATCGCTTTGATGATTCTGGTTTCATTTATCAAAGATTGCTTCTTCTCGAAAGAGAAAAAAGTGAATCGAGAACTCATTTTCGACCTGGCAAAAATTCTGGGCTGGGTGATCGTATTCGATCTGTTTTTAATGTTCAGTGAAATTGTCACCCATTTTGTCTCTCATAAAGAAGCCTACGAGGTCAATCTATTATTGTTAACTGGCAGCTTTGCGCTGTGGTTCATCGGCATCGAAACCGTGCTGGGCAAATTGATTCCGTTGGGAATCGTGCTGACGCCGAAATTCCGCACCCTGCCGTTGATCATCATCGCTTCGGTGCTGGTGATTGTCGGGATCTTCTTTATGAGATACAATGTGGTTTTGGGGGGAGAGTACCTTCCATTGATTTGATAAACGTTGACAATTATCAATTCACCATTCACTACTATCTTTTTTAATTGTCAATGGGCTCGAGTTTGAGATCATTTTAGGGATGTTAATTATGACAGAACTTCCACGTCGGGATTTTCTAAAAATTGGAGCGGCTGGAGTTGGCGGCGTGACGCTAAAAAGCCTGTTCGGTGATTTGTACCAACCGACCAAATACCAAAGCAGCCAAACCGTATCCCGAACTACTCGAAGAAAATTCACGGGTTTTCCGACCACCTGCCATGCCTGTCCCGCTAAATGCGGCATCGTGGGATTTGTGCATCGCTCCAAATTGATGCTCCTGGAGGGCAATCCCGAGCATCCTGAGAATCAGGGAAAAATCTGCGCCAAAGGACTGGCGGGCTTGAACCTGACTTACGATCCTGAACGAATCCTTTTCCCTTTGCGGCGCGATGGCGAACGCGGCTCGGGCAAATGGAAAAAAATATCCTGGGACGAAGCAATTGCTGAAATTGCCTCCCGACTTGAGCAGATTTATTCGGCTGGACACCCGAACGATGTCATCATCGAATCGGGGACAGATGATTTATTAGCTGAGCGATTTGCTACTGCGTTCAAGAATTGCGCTTACCAAAAATGTCTGCCCGATGGCGATCCCAACACACGACAGGCGCATCGATCGACCATGGGGTTTGATCGCGCTATACCCGATGTCGCCAACAGCACCTACATTCTCGTCTTCGGTGCCAATCCGTACGAAAATCATCCCCATTACCTCGGTTTCGCCAGAGAGCTGATTCGCGCTCGCGTTGAGAATCGCGCGAAATTGGTGGTCTTCGATCCGAGGCTTTCCAACACGGCTGGAGCGGCAGACCAATGGCTTCCGATTGCGCCTGGCAGCGATATTTTCGTCATTTTATCACTGGCGAATTTCATCTTGAAAAATAATCTGGCTGACGAAAGTTTCATTCGCACGTGGACGAACATTCGACTCGATGAATTGAAGCAATTTTTAGCTCGATTCACTTTTGACGAAGCCGAAAAAATCTCAGGCCTTCGGGCTGAAGCTTTGAAAAAGATTGCCCTGGAATTTGCCCGATCCGATCGCCCTGTGGCTTTTGGTGGAAGAGGAATTTCAGCGCAAACGAACGGGGTTCAGAACCAACAAGCGCTTTTGCTGCTCAACGCCTACGTTGGGGCGATCGATCGCAAAGGAGGCTATTGTTTATTGCCCGATCTGCCAGAACTTCCTGCCCCTTCTCCCCTGCCAGCCAGTCAGGCCAGGGAGGAAATCAGCCAGACCAGTTTGCTCGAGCGAATCATGGCAGGCAAAATTCAGCCGAATATCTATTTCTCGCATCTTCATAATCCCGTGTTCACCTGCGCCCAGGGCAAGGAATTCTCAAACATATTGAAGGACGAATCTTCCATCCCCTTCTATGTGGCGATGGATACTCATCTGACCGAATCTGCGGCGTTTGCCGATATTTTCCTGCCAGCCGCCACGCATCTTGAGCGCTGGAATATCCAGTGGACAACAGGCGTCGATCGCATCCCAATCCTGGCGCTGACCAGGCCTGTGGTTCAGCCGATCTCCGAACAGATCACGCTGAAACGGCCTGATATGACACGACGGGATATGCTGACCACTTTTTTCCAGCCGCTGGGTGAAGCCAGGTCATTTGATGAAGTGCTGCTCGATCTGGCCCAGAAATTGGGCGGCCCGCTCGGTTCATTTTTCAATTTCAAATCGACCCGAGATTATGTTCAACAGGTCGTTCAGCAAATTAATGGATTGGATAAGGAAAAGGGCTTCAGCCAATTGGAGCAGCATGGTTTCTGGGTGGCGCCGAACAGTTCGGCTTCATATTTAAAATATGAATTGACGGGCTTCCGAACACCATCACGAAAATTTGAGATCAATTTGAAAGCGTTGGCCTTGTCCCAGGCTGAAAAAATCACGGCTGAAGTTGATTCAAAACCAGATGAACTGGTGCTGGTGACTTTTTCAAGCAATATCATCGCTTCCCAATTGGCGAACTGCAAATATCTGGCAGAGATCGCCCACGATAATCCGCTGTGGCTTCATCCCGCGACGGCCGAAACGCTGGGCATTAAAAATGGCGATCGGGTGAAATTACAGACTGCTGCTGGTGAGCTTGAAACGAAAGCCCGATTGACAGAAAGCATTCATCCAACCACTGTGGCATTGGCGCGGGATTTCGGCCATTGGGCGGTCGGCCATATCGCCCGTGCCAAAAAATTCAAAAGTGCTGATCCAGATACCTCGTTGTTGTTCTGGGAAGATAAAGGGAATATGGCGCATGTGAATGCGATCATTGAAAAAAAAATTGATGCAAATGGTGGGGGACAAATCTGGAGTGGGATAAAAGTTAGTTTGATAAAAGTAAGCTAAAAGCAATTTCCAACGGATTGAAACAACCCAACGGATTTTATTGATATATTTTTTGTCCCTCATATTTGTCGTTAGAATGTCGCTCAAATGTCGGAATCCTTTCGGAACCACTTAGGAATAATCCGTTGGCTTCATCTATCAGTTGGGCAAGGCTTGTGACTTAATCTGATTAGAAAATCATCGGAACCAAAATATGAACCTTAAACAGATCCCGAAAAAGCCTTTGTTCATTTTTCTTGGATTCATCGGTTTAATCCTTATCATCCTGGCCGCGCTGCCGATCAAGCTGATCCATCATACGACCCATAATCCGTCGTATTGCAAGGATTGTCACCCCGAAATTGTCGCCCAGTGGCAGCAATCGGAAATGCATCCCGATTCGATTCAGTGCAAGGCCTGTCATGGCAAAGGCTGGAACCCCATGCCCGTTTCATTCGAAGCGGAGCCAGCCATGACCCTGCCCAATTGCGAGCGCTGCCATGAGGATCAAAAAACGAAAACCGAAGTGGTTCGAAAATTGATCAAAATTTCACATAAAATTCATCTTGAACAGTTGAAACAGCAACGGAAATTGGAATTGAACTGCCTGGACTGTCATTGGACCGTGGCGCATGATAACGGCCAGCCGCCGACCAATCGACCGACAATGGTGGGCTGTTTTTCGGCAAGCTGCCATCCGATTGAAAATGAAACGTGCCAATTGTGCCATTTCACTGAGCGGTTCTTTGCAGCGGAACAGGGGCAAAGTAAACAACCATGACTTTCTTAACGCAAAGTGCGCGAAGAAGACGCTAAGTTCGCAAAGCTGATTCTATTCCGATCAGATCATTTTCAGGTCTGAAAAGAGGAACGACTCAAATATGCTAAGCTCACTCGACTTCTTGCTCGTTTTAATCACGCTGATCTTTTTTGTTTACGGCATCTATAAACGCACTCGCCTCTGGCGAATCGGCAAGCCCGAGGATCGCTCCGATCAGCCGAAAGAACGCTGGCGCAGGCTTTGGCGGGAAAGCGTTCTGCAGGTCAAAATCCTGAAAGAGCGTCTGCCTGGATTAATGCATCTATTTTTATTTTGGGGCGTCCTGATCCCGCTGGTAATCATTATTCTGATCAATTTGAGACTCGATGTCTATTTGCCCAAGTGGCTGGCAGGGGTTATTTCTATCCTGTTAGACCTGTTCGGTCTGGCCGCCCTGGCTGGACTGATCATCGCTTTCCATCGGCGCTACATCCAGAAGCTGGAGCAACTGGATCGAACTACTGAAGACGCACTCGTGCTGGGGCTGTTGTTCTTGATCGTTCTTTCGGGCCTAACAGTTGAAGGATTACGGCTAAGCATCGCCTCGGCTGGCACGGCTATCTGGTCGCCCATCGGCTGGTTGATCGGCAGCCTGTTCAAACTTTTCGGGGGTGAGACAGTTCAGGTGGCCATTCATCAAATCGTGCGGCGCATCCATTTGTTTGCCGTTCTGGGCTTCATCGCTTCACTGCCTTATCTGAAATTGAGACACATTTTCACTTCGCCGTTGAATATCTACTTTTCTTCGTTCAAACCTAAAGGCGAGCTGACGTCATTGGATCTGGAAAACATCGAGGAAGCAACCTCATTTGGCGTGGCCAATATCGAAGATTTTACCTGGAAGCAATTGCTCGATCTCGATGCCTGCACCAAATGCGGTCGCTGCCAGATGGTCTGTCCTGCCCATCTCAGCGAAAAACCGCTGTCGCCCAAGAAGCTCATTTTGGATCTAAAAAAACATTGGCTGGAGAGGAGCACCCAATTATCAGCCAGCTCTGGCAATGGCACGCCGAAAGAAGAGATGCCCGAGAGCGAGATCATCGAAAAAGTCATCTCCGAAGACACGATTTGGGCCTGCACCACCTGCCGCGCCTGTATGGAACAGTGCCCTGTCTTCATCGAGCATATTCAAAAAGTGGTTGATTTACGACGCTATCTCGTGCTGATGCTCAGCCAATTTCCCAAAGAGGTGCAGCTCGTTCTCAAAAATCTCACCAACAATTTCAATCCCTGGGGCATTGGCTTTTCGTCACGAGGCGATTGGGCTGAGGGATTGAATGTAAAGACTTTTTCAGGCGAAGATGATTCCGAGATCCTCTATTTTGTCGGCTGCGCGGGCGCGTTCGATGATCGCTATAAAAAAGTGGCACAATCGTTTGTGAAAATTTTGAATGCGGCAGGAATAAAATTTGGCATTCTCGGACCCGAAGAAAAATGTTGCGGCGATTCGGCTCGCAAGATCGGCGAGGAATATCTGTTTCAAACATTGGCTCAAGAAAATATCGCCACCTTTCAGCAGCTCAATGTCAAAAAAATCGTGACCACCTGCCCTCATGGCTATAATACGCTGAAACATGAATATCCCAAATTCAATGGCAATTTCGAGGTCATCCATGCTGTTGAATTGATCGCCGATCTGTTAAAACAGGGCAGAATTGTTTTGAAAAATAATTTTCAGCACGCCATTGTGCTGCACGATTCCTGCTATCTGGGTCGATATAACGACATTTATGATCAACCCAGGGAGATCATCCAAAAAATTTCAGGTGCCAGATTATTGGAGATGGAACGAAATCGGGACAAGAGTTTCTGCTGTGGCGCAGGCGGTGGCAGGATGTGGTTCGAGGAAACGCTGGGCAGGCGTATCAACAGCATGCGTGTCGAGCAGGCGCTGGAGACCAAACCCGATGTCGTTGGCGTCTCCTGTCCCTTCTGCCTCACCATGTTCGAGGATGGGATCAAAGATAAAGGCATGCAGGATTCGGTGAAGACGTATGATTTAATCGAGATTGTCGCGTGGTTGTTGGAAGATGGAAAATAGAACGCGGATGACGCTGATGACGCGGATTGGCACGGATTTTTACTTTTGTGTCCGTTCCAATCCGTTTCATCTCTGCCTATGGCAGACAGGCGTTCAATCCGCGTTCTATATCTTTCTTGATAGTGCCCCAAATTACCCAATTACATAGTCACTCACTTCTCAATAATCTTCTTAAATTCTTCAGTCAGCTTCGGCACAACTTCAAATAGATCGCCGACGATGCCATAATCCGCCCGCTGGAAGATCGGTGCCTCTGGGTCTTTATTAATAGCGACGATGCATTTGGAGGATGACATTCCTGCCAGATGCTGAATCGCGCCCGAAATTCCGCAAGCGATATAGAGATTGGGCGACACCGTTTTTCCCGTCTGTCCGACCTGATCCGAATGCGGCCGCCAGCCCGCATCGACGGCGGACCGAGAGGCACCAACCGCTGCACCCAGTACAGCAGCCAGTTCCTCCAATATCTTGAAATTCTCCGGCCCCTTCATTCCGCGGCCGCCAGACACGATGATATTGGCCTCAGTCAATTCAATTTTGCCGCCTTCGCCCGACACAAATTCCTTGACAATTGCTTTTAGATCACTGGCCGCCACGGGAACGCTGAGCGTTTCAATCGTTGCGGTCTTTGAAGCATCGGGTGGCAATACAGGAAAATTATTGGGTCGCAACGATGCCATCTGCGGTCTGGCCAGCAGTTCATGCTCGGCCAGTACTTTCCCCGCATACATGGGCCGAATTGCATGGAGCTTGCCATTTTCCAATTTCAATTTCACACAATCAGTAGCCAATCCCACTTCTAAATGCGCAGCCAATCGAGGGCCCAAATCCTTGCCAAAGGTCGATGCTGGAAGCAGGATAATTTCTGGATCGACCTTTTTTACTGCTTCAAGAATGGTCTTCGTATAGCCTTCAGCAGAATAGTTTTTGAAAATACTATTATCACCCACCAAAACTTTATTGGCTCCATAATGCGCCAACTCAGCGCTCAATCCATTGATTCCAGAACCAAGCAGAATAACGGTCAATTCGCTGTCAAGCTGATCGGCCAATCGGCGTCCTTCGCTCACCACTTCGTAGGTCGCTTTTCGGAACGTACCGTTTCTTTGTTCTGCAATTGCCATCACTGGTTTAGCCATCGAAACCTCCAGATATTTATGTTGAAAGTTCTTTCATTTCAAATTTTATTTTGCTCCTGTTATTCCTGACCGCGAATTTATCGAATTTCGCTAAATGAGAAATTAGCGAAATTGGCTTAATTGGTGAAATTAGCGGTCAAGTTGCTGTTTCCGATTATACGGCTTTTGCTTCTTCCCGCAGCAGTCGCACCAATTCGGGAACAGCATCCACGCCTTGCCCCACAATCTTTCCGCCTTTTCGGGTAGGCGGATATTCGATATTCACGATTTGAATCTTGGGGGTATCAATAGCGACCTGCTTCTCGAGGATGGTCTTCTTCTTCGCCATCATAATTCCGCGCAGTGCAGGATAACGTGGTTCATTCAAGCCCTTTTCGGCGGTAAACATTGCAGGAAGACTTGTTTCCACAATCTCCATCCCCCCTTCTATTTCCCGCTTCGCAGTCGCTTTGCCGTTTTCCAATTTTAATTCTGAAATATAGGTGACGCATGGAATATTGAGCAATTCCGCCACCATAGGGCCGACCTGTAAATTATCATCATCAACTCCCTGTTTGCCAGATAAAATCAAATCGTATGGCATGTCTTTGATGGCAGCAGCTAGGGCTTTGGCCGTAGCCAGGGAATCCAATGCCTGATCGGTTTTCACAAGCACCGCTTCATCAGCGCCCATGGCAATAGCATTGCGCAATGCAGAGGTAGTTCGCTCAGGCCCAACGCTGATCACAGTCACTGTCGTATTGCCCTGCTTTTCTTTGATTCTTAATGCCTCTTCAACCGCATATTCATCATAAGGATTCAAAATCCAATTGATGTCGGTTGGATCGATTGATTTTTTATCAGCACCGATTTTGATTCTGGTTTCGGTATCCGGGACTTGTTTGACGCAGACGATTATGTTCATGAAACCTCCTGAATAAATTGGTTACTCCGAATTAAGGATGCGCACATCACGCTAATTGATAAAAAACGGATTGAAAGATTTCAATGCCGTTTTTTCAAGGCAACAATTCTATGTTTACCAAAATTGACCTCAAATTACCACAAAACATCGATTCCTATTTTGTTGAGGATTCGATCCCGAGTAATTAAAGGCAATTTTAAGTGCATCGAAGTCGCAGCAATGATTCGATCCCAGGGATCAGCAATTTTGTCCCGTGGAATCTTTTTGCTGCTTTCAATAATGGGCAAGCAAAGCGGCTCTACCTTATAATTTCTCGAGGAAGCTATCATTTCTAAAAAACCATCAAAATCAATAATCAATTTCCTCTTTTCGACAAGATATAACAGTTCAAAAAATACAATGCATGGCACAAAAATTCGATCTTTAAAATTGTCTACCTGTTGAAAAACTTCTCTGGCTCGAGTTGAAAGCTGAGGATCATCGGTGAGATACCATATTAGAGAATGCGTGTCGGTTACATACGGCATTACCATTTCTCCTCAAGTTTATCAAGGAGTTCTTGCCTCGCCTCCCTGATTTCTTGATCGGTAATCTTAATCCCTTTCCAGATGCCACCCAAGCGTACAATGTTTAGGTTCTTTTTGAATTCTTCAAGTTGTACAGTATAATGGCTTATACGAATGCCATAAATACAGCCATTCTCATCCCACCATAATTTGAAAGGCCCCAGTTCTTTTTTTGGTTTTTCTTTTAGGGGACGGGATTTTAACACGAGTTCATCATTTGAAGGAATGTATGAAATTGTCATGATTTATTGCCCCCAGAAATTAATAATAAGAATGCAAGCAGTCCCCCTAAAACAAGCAGAGTTTTCTCCTGTTCCTCTTTTTTCAGTTTGAGGGACTTCACAAAATTGGCCAATTTATTTAAAGCCCCCTGATATTCGTGAGAGTCGTATTCAATATATTGCATGCCCTGTAAGGCAGCGAGGTCATTTGAGTCAATTCCTTTTTCCACCAGCGGAATAATTAGCTTATTGCATTTCAATGCGTAACCAATTTCCTGATGCACCCAATTAGATCTGATTCCTTTCCGCGATAACAAGACCACTACGCAGTCCGATGCCTCAATCTGTTCAAAAATTTTATTGTCAATACGCACTCCAGGATCAAGGTACCATTCAGCGACGAACACCTCGACTTCAAATTTGGAAAGTAAGTTCGTTAGTGATATAACAAGTCCTTGATCCCGGGTGCTATGGCTTATGAAAACTTTATATGACATTTTTATCCCCGTATGTAGCTTGATAGCAGAGTGAGACAAATACTTTGGAGATGACTGTAATATAAAATGTTAATCCCTCAAAGTCAATCATTTTTTCAGACCATCAGATTTTTTCAATTTCACCGCTCCGAAACTCACCCATTATCGGTGGAGGAAAAATTCCAGCTTGTAATAATGCCATCTGAGGCCGAACCTCCTTCCAGGTGACAACCTCAAACATTTTTCCAGCATAAATCGGATGGGTAGCCAGCAATGCTCGTTCAGCGGTATCCAGTTCCAATTGGGAGCAGCCGCTCACCAATCCTGTTGGGATGCGCTGGGCTAATCGTGGAAACAGATCTTGAGTCGTATGGGACAACGTCGCCAGCATTATCTCTGGCTGATGCTGCTGAATGAGTCGGAAGAGTTGGCTGCAATAGGCTTCTGTATCGTATTCTTCGAACCGATCATCGCTGGCTAAAAATACTTTATTGGCGCCGGCGTGAATCAGGACCTGGGCAAGCTTTTCATCTGTTGAATTAAACAAAATAGCGGCGATCCCCGTGCCCAGCGCATCGGCAAGTTCCCTGGCTTTGCCCAACGCTTCCAATGCCCCAGCATCAATCCCCGAACCGTTGCTTTCAACGTACACAAATATCCCAGTTGTCGAAACCGCTGCGGATTCTGGTGCTGCGCCCCAAAAATCATAGCTATTTTCAGTTGATCGATCTTGCATGGCACTGCTCCTTTATTGGCTTCAACTTTAATTTTGAAGCTTTTTCTATTTCTTAATATGGTCAATTCAAAATTAAAAAGCTTGCTGGCCTCAGAATCGAAAGCACTCAGAAATGATTTTCTATTTTTAATTCTGAGACCTTTCAATTCTGAGACCACAAACGCCATTATTCTTTGATCCCAAAAGTCACCATTGGCCATTAGATCGTCTCCGCCAGATATTGACTATAAGCCTTTGTCAATGCCCCTTCCGCACCGATTTCTGATTCGGTCAATCCCAGATCAGCGGCGTTCCAAACGATGATCTCTTTTTTATAGGCCTTCATGATCATCATGGCGTTGGGGATCTTGGGCTGGCAGATCGACTGCTCCACGGTTAGCAGCGCTGGCAAACTCATGTTTCGTTCCTGGGGTCTGCCATAGAAATTCAGGGTCACGGTGACAGAATCTTGTTGCACCGAAAGCGACAGAGCCGACGTGGCCTGCGGGATGTTCAGCATTTCGGCCACTCGCGGCCCAGTTTGCCCACTGAAACCGACATCGGATTTCGCACCACATAAAATTAAGTCAAATGCCCCCAGTCGGGAAATGGCTCGGCTCAGCACAATCGCGTTGACATAAGCGTCATTACCAGCAAATTTGGGATCGGTCAATTGATAGCAACGATCCGCCCCAATGGCATAAGCTTCTCTCAAAATATCACCGTCCTCTGCGCGACACAGGCAGATCGCACTGACGTCTCCCCCGTGCGCTTGCTTGAGCTCGACCGCCAATTGTAACGCGGATCGATCCCAGGAATTCATGATCCGTTTGCCAGTTTCAAATATCTGTCCCTGGCCGCGATTTATTTTGAGCTTACTCAAATCGGGAATCGGTTTGATGAGAACAATAATATTCATACTCAACCTCTTTTTGAATTTGAAAATTGATAAAATTTGGAGTAATGGAGTTATGGAGTAATGCCTTCTTATTGCCCCACAACTCCACTACTCCAGCACTCCAACTATCCTGTTAAGAAAATAACCTTCATCATACCAAAGGATGTCGCTAACCAAATCGGGCTAATATGATCCCTTCTTCAACAAATTATTGGCGATGATCAGCCGTTGAATTTCATTGGTGCCTTCGAAAATACGGTTGATTCTGGCATCGCGATAGAACAATTCCAACGGATACTCTTTCATATACCCCAATCCGCCGTGGATTTGAATGGCGCGGTCTGCGATGCGATCCGCAGCTTCAGAGCAAAATGCCTTGCAAATAGCGGCTTCCTGGGTGAATTTCATCCCCTGGTCGCACATCCACGCGGCGCGATAGACCATGCTTTCCATTGCATAGATTTCCATGGCAGAATCGGCCAGCATCCACTGGATCGCCTGGTTTTCGGCGATGGGCTTGCCAAATTGTTTTCGTTCTTTAGCATGCTTGATACATAATTGCAAAGCCTCCTTTGATGCCCCCAGGCAGCCAGCCGCCAATCCCAATCGACCGCGATCCAGTGCCTTCATGGCGGTGATGAAACCCGCACCAAATTGTCCCACCACGTTCTCGGCAGGGACCCGCATATCTTCGAAAAACAGTTGCGAGGTCTTGGTGCCACGAATGCCCATTTTATCTTCTTCGCGTCCGACCTTAAAGCCAGGAAAGGTGTTTTCCACGATGAAAGCCGTAACGCCGCCGTGCGCACCCAGCGCTTTGTCCGTCACCGCAAACACGATGATCACATCGGCAATTGCCCCATTGGTAATATAAATTTTCTGACCATTGATGACGAAATCATTTCCATCGCGGACTGCGGTGGTTTCGATGGCTGCGGCATCAGAACCAGCGTTCGGCTCAGTAAGCGCGAAGGCTGCAATCTTCTCGCCCGAACACAATGGTGGCAAATATTTTCTCTTTTGTTCCTCTGTCCCATCCAGATAGATCGACATGGCGCCGATACTGGCGTGGGCACCCATCAGCGTGGTGATCGATGCACTGCCGCGGGAAATCTCTTCGGCAAAAATGCAATAGCCCATTTCTCCCGCGCCAGCACCACCATATTCCTCTGGAAATGCCAGGCCAAAAAATCCCAACTCTCTCATCTTCTGCATAAAATCAGCAGGGATCTCGCCCTCCTCATCAATCTTGCGGGCGATGGGCTTCAACTCCTGATCCACAAACTTGCGGATCATCTGGCGCAACATCTCTAACTCTTCGGGTAATTTGAAATCCATATTGATCTTGCTCCTTCTTTTTTGATGTTATCTTTCTATAATTTCACTTTATCAAACCTTGAACCATTCACTTCGCCAGCATAAGCAAACTGAATCTCTTGACGACATCACTCGCTGATCTGCCTTCTGGCAAATCTCGAATCGAGCATTTTGTGATTTACCTTTTTCATCAATCATTGCCCAATTCGCCACACCTGAACCTCTTTGCCACCAATGCTGGAATCCAATTCTACCATCGAATTTCTCGCCTTCACCTGAAGCTTTCGATTTTGAATAATCTCATGAGCCACCAGGATCCCATCCTTTTTAACCTTCAAGCGAGCGCGAAGTTCTTCTCGTTGGTTGCCATGATTCAAAATGAAAAGCAGCAGGCCGTCGCCATTCTCCTGCAACCGAACTTCGATCGGGTTATCAGGCTCACCATCATGCGAGGTTGTCACTGGCCGAACGATTCCCGCCCAATCCAGCAAATTCAGTAGCAGGCGATTATTCGTTCGATCCGCCACAGGATGATTGGCCAGGCCCAAAAATGAGCCGATCAGGATGGTCTCGCCCTTGTCGAAGCGGGAAGCCACCATGCCAGGCGTCCCATCGCTCAGCGTGGCTAAAATCTGGCTTTGAGTTCCCTTCAGCGGCTCCAGGGACTCGGCAAAATAAGCGCCCTTCAGCGTGTCGCTGCTGGTCAATCCCTTCAACGCAGGATGCGAATTATTCGCCACCACCAATTTTGCCCGCTCGGTCATTTTCACGTTTGACTCGATAGCGCCGAACACCTTGCTCAGCCCCATGCCAGGAATAACGTCGGCGGCAAAGCCCCGCTCGTCGTTCCAGGCCATGCGAGCTTCGGCCGCGACATAGCCGCCGTCGTTCACGAACTTTTTCAGCCCATCGGCTGCCTTCTGGCTGAACATCAAAGGATACGGGACGATGATCAGTCTGTATTGCGACACATCACCTGCTTCCAGATTCCTTCTATGAATGAAATCTACAGGGACATTATGCTCAACGAAAAAGCGGTAATAGCCGATCAGCGAATTTTGGTGGCCATCGAAATCGCCCCGCTGCTCGCCGCCGACCATCTGCGCCAGGGGATTATAGACGATGGCGATCTGAGCGGGAACGGGTTTGGATTCGAGCAATAGCTTTTGATTTTGATCGATGATGCGGGCAATTTCTCCCGCCCGTTTCGCCCGCTCGGTAACGCTGCCATCGAGATTGATCAAGCCGTAGCCGCCCGATTCGTAGCCCGAGGACATGGGATAGTAGGCGTAAATGTTGATGGCCTTGGCTCCTCTCGCCACGACGGACCACATCCAGAGGCGATGATCTTCGGGGGTGATGGGATCGCCGATTTGCAGGCCAATCGTGCCCTTGCCAGCCTGCAATTCCCCCACATAAAAGCCGCCGTTCTTGAGATTGGCGCTGCGGGAGAAATCCACCGCCACCTGAAATTTCCACAGCTCCCAGTGGCGGGCAGGATGATTGTGCTTGGGATACAGCGATGTGCCATAGAAATCCACCTGCTCTGCCATCAAAAAGTCGTCCGTTGCGCCGTAGCCGTTGAACGGAGAATAGAAGATCGACGGCACCGCAGCGTGCGAGGTGATCACGTGGGTTTTATCGGCCCGACGAACTGCCTCGTAGCGCATCCGCAGATCGCCCGCCAATTTTTCATAGATAAAATTCTTCCAGTCGATGAAATCGGTGTAGCTCAAAATCGTGCCGAAGCGTGGCGGATGCACCTCGTCCCAACTCTCGAAATTGCGATACCAGGCTCGATTCAAATTTTCTAACGCCTGATATTTTTGCGTGAGCCAGTCCCGAAATTTAGCCTGGGTATGAGGGCAAAAACAGAACTGGACATTGGGCACATAATTGATGTACGCCCAATTGACGATGTGCGGCTCACTCCACAAATCCCAGCCATGAAAATTGGGATACTTGATGGCGACTTTGGCCGTCTCGGTGTAAAAATTAAGCACCGCCTCCCGCACGCCCGCATGGTCGGTACAAAATCCTGGCGCTGCCTGGGAATGGACTTTATCTCCACCCTGCGTTTCGAACAGGCCATCGGGAAATTTCTTGCCCACCCAATCGGGCGCCGAATCCACATACATCTGGATAATGACCCTCAGCCCGACCTCCTGGGCCAATTCGCAGAGCAATTTCAGATTTTCAAAATGATATTCGCCAGGCCGAGGCTCGCAATGCGCCCATTCCACCCAGGTTCTGACGGTATTGAATCCCAGGGATTTGATCTGCTGCAAATCTTTTTTCCAGTCTGCTCTGGAATTGGGCGTAATTTCGGAGAGCATGGGCGCACGGGCTTTGCCGCCGCTGTACCAGACGGAGACGGGGAAGAAGTTGGGTTGTTTCAGCTCAGATTTTCCTTGAGCCATACCAAGAGTTACAAGCAAGATAATTAGCGATGAGACCAATGATATTTTTTCAGCCATAGTTCTTTTAGCCTTTTCAATTTTATCAGATGCCCAACGGATAGATGAAGCCAACTGATAAAAAATCTTTTTGAAATGCGTTCAATCTGTCGGTGGATACTTATTCGCAAACTCCAAGCTGATGAAATGAGTGCAGTAACTACATTGATTTTCCTCCAGATTCGAAGTCCAACTGGCCTTTTTTCTCCCTTAGTGCTCCATTTCAAAAATCATTATAGGGTTTGAAAACGGTCTATTTTTAAAATAATATCTTGCTCTATAGCAGTCATTACTGGAGCCCTTAAATAATTCCATCTGGATGAATGAATTTAAAGAAAGTGTTGATGCTCAAATTATGCTACCAAAAAAGGAAATAGTACACCGAAATCAATATGCTCGAATCAAAACATCTTTTTGAAAAAAACATTATTAACCTTAGTAACAAACGTGCCCCAGTAGTGCAAGAACCTTATTACCTTATCAGGAAACATGCTCAAATCAGAAATAAGCAAATAAGGTTCAGCACTGGTGGATTGTAATCGGTTACTAAGGTCAATAAGGTTTCATGGGTTTGTTCCATTTCATCGCATTTTTATCATTAAAAGCTATCAGAAGCAACATCATGTTAAATTAAATTGATTGATGATCGCTCTAAATATTTAAGCGAAGTCTGAGCCATTTTACAACCCACAGAGAAATTGTGAAATGATGTACTTAGATTTGAACTATTCGGATTTTCCGAATCGTTGCTTTTTAAGATTTTGTTCAATTTTAAAATCCTCTGATTCGAAGCCTCCTGCATAGTTCAATTATCACGGAATCATTTTCAACTCCATTTCCGCTCATATTCCTGATGAGGAATTAAGTTATCGTGTAATATTTGGTGTTCGATGAACCCGTAAGAATTCCTTACAGGTTGAATGTTCTGATAGCTCCCCTCAATTTTCGTTTGTCCATCTTCAGCCTGGTAAATGATAATTTGAGATCTATTTTTAGCTGGAAGATTTTTCACATTAAAAGCCCCTTGATAATATTTTATGTTCGCCATCTATTCTCTGGCAATCTGGGATGCGAGAGATCAATAGCTATAATTTATACCCAACACTCAATTCAACCGTGCGCAATCTCGAATTGCTATCTAATGGATAAATCTCATCGGTGTCATAGACCGAATGATGAAATCCCAATTGCCCGAGCCAATAGCCACGCTGCAAATCAAGTTGATAGGCCATTGCTGGGTAGCCGAATAATGGAGCTGGCTCGTCCATGATATATGAAAAATCAAACTCGTCGGGATTTTCTTCTTCTCGGATAAAATGAAATTTGGTTCTATCCCGTGATGCCAGTGACATCGATGGTCCGAGAGAAATACAGATGTCCCACTGCTGCAAGTGCATTAGTTTGAAGTTTAGCAGGATCGCAGTATTGATGTAGTTGACCGAAAAATTGATATTGTTACTTTTGACCACACGGTCAAAATAGAAGGCATAGCTTATCTTTTGGGAATGCAAAAAGAATCTTCGCAACGCATAGGAGATTTCTCCCCGCAGTCCAAGGATGTTGCTGAGGTGATAGTGCCTGCCAATTCCGATAGAAAAACCAGGCCTGATTTTAAAGTCTTCATAGTTTGTCAGCGTTAGATTTCCACCAATTTTAACATAAAATTGGTGCAATGGATTCTTTAATCCTCGGGTTGAGGCAAACATCTCATAAGTCAAAAACGGGCCGACACAAAATCCAATCATTCCTCCTTTGATACCATTTGCCATTTTATCATGCGGGATGGCTGCACCGATGGCTACACCCCACAAGGTGCCAAAAAAAGCGCCAACTGGGGTAAAAATAATTTTATCGACCAACCTCAGCCGCTGCTCCGCCGAATCTTTTTGTGCCAGACTGGAAGCGATGAATGAAGCTGATTCTGCTTTGGTGTAAGCGGTTGCCAATGAAATCAGCAAATCATTATTTGCTGTAGCGAATTGAGCCTTGCACTCTGGCATAATGCAGAAAACAGTGACAATAAAAATCGCTCCACTCAAAAATTTGATCCCACCCATATTAATTCACCTCGATTTTCAGACATTGCTCCGCTAATAGCCATTGCTTACTGGCGATTTCATATTTTCTAACCCAACTTCGGCGATGATCTCACGGTAAGTCACCAGACGGATATTTCTCGCCTTCAAAACCTTCTGGAATTTTTTGGAGCACAGCGCCTTCAACTCCGCCTGGCGATGCAGGCTCATCTGCGGCAGGCCGCCTGGATTCATATCCACCAGCGCATTCATCTCTGGCGTTGCCATGCCAATATGAAACACAGCCAGATGTTTGGTCCCTGGTTCCAGCCGCTTGACAATGGCGGCGAGGCTATCGGTTTTATGCGGCGGCGCCACGCTGTAAATGCTTTTCATATCCACTTCGCCGAAGTAGCGGGAGATGCCCAGGCCGTATTCTTGCGCCAATCGTTCCACCAACGCCCGCAGTTCGGGGGTGTCCACGGCGGTGCCCATGTGATAATCCACATAATCGATATGCAGGCCAGATTGCAGCGCCCGCTGGATCTGCGCCCGCAGCTCCATTTCGACTTCTTCGATTTTAGGATTATTATCGAAGAACAGCTTTCGAGATGGAAAGAAATAACCGCAGCTATCCACCAGGCTGGGCACGCCGCCTTGGCCGAGGATCGGTCCCCAGCGATAATTTTTCCATTCGGCATTCAGCGTGAGATGCACGCCCACCGAAATTTCGGGATGCCCCTTCAAAATATCCACCGCTTCCTGATACCAGGGACAGGCGAACATCACCGACGCCGAAAACGGCAAGCCAGTTTCGATCACCTGTTGCGCCGCCTGGTTGACCGTATGGCACATACCGATGTCGTCGCAGCGGATCAATAATACCGCTGGAACGTCTGATGTTTCTTTGATAGCAGTTCGATTTTGGCTGCAGTTCATAAAAATTATTAGAGAGAAAAGCACCATTCCTAATTTCATTTCTATGGCTTCCTTTTGTTTTATTTTTCTTTTTGAAATCTGAGTTGCTTTTTATTGCTACTGAGTCAGATTAAGTTGAGCGCCTTTTCTTAGTGAAAATATTTTTGCTATCGACATCAATTTTTTCAATGCCACATTATTTATCCGTTGGATTCATCAATCCGTTGGGGAAAAAATTAATTTAATTGTCCAACGGATAGATGAAACCAACCGATTTTCAAATCTGACTAAGTTGTATTATTGATTCTTATCTTAATCATTGTCTGATCGATCCAATTAACTATGGATATCCCGACTTGTGATTTCCAATTTTCAAGCTCTTCTTTCGTGAGCTGAAACATGAAATCACCTGGATACCGATTTAAATTTCTTTTAACCGTTTGAAGTAAACCTCTGGTCTCTACCTGATATGGCTGAGCCAGATCACGATCCAGTATGACTTGCTGCGTTCCAATCGTAAAGATTTTACTCAACACCGATACCCGAGATGATCGACGATTTATGATCTGGACCGAATTCTATTGAAACCTCCAGGCTACTCACGCTTTTTTGAGACCACTGGCTTCAGCAGCAGGTCCTGAAAATCGAAACTGAAATCGGTCGCAGGGGAGACAGCCCTCATTTTCGCCTGTTCGATCGAGCCATCTGGATTGAGGGCAAATGTTACAAAGGCATCAGCTCGTAGCTCGGGATTGCGCCAGCGAACGATAAACGTGTCATACTGCCAATGCTCGAGATCACCGATTAGATCAGGTGTATGCGAAAAGCGCATGACCAATTTTTCCTGCTCCAGCGAAATCGAAATTTCGCCGTACCACGCATCGGCGTAATTGCCTGCATAGCGCTGGAGCGGCAGCGAAGGCTTGGAAGTCGAATCACGGCCCGCCATGATTTTTTGCTCTCGGGCAGCCAGGGCGGAATCTGCTTTGAATTTCATCTTGCGGAATGCTGCCAGCCAGTCGAAGGGTTTCGCTGTTATGAATTGATCCAGGATATGGTACACCAGCGTGTTAAAGGCGTAACCAGACTCTTGATTGGTGAGCACCGCCACGCCAAGCTTTAGCTCTGGGATCATGGCGACCCGAGAGACAAAGCCAGGCAGGCCGCCCGTATGGGAGACCAGCTTATAGCCCCGATAATCCCGCAGGCTAAAACCAAGGGCATAGCCATTAAAATTCGCCCGCAGGGGCGCCAGTTCTGCTGGTGGATCGGCAATGGGAATGGGCGTAACGAACCCCCAAAGCTGCCGCATAGTCGCTGGCGGAAACAGCCGCTCGCCGCTTTGCAATCGCCCCGAATCCAACTGCACGATCATCCAGCGGGCCATGTCCTCGGCATTGGACAGGATCCCCCCTGCTGGATTGACATTATCGCTGGTAAACGGAGCAACAGGCCGCACACTGCCCGCAATTTCGGCATGAGGAATGGCCACGTTGGGGGCTTCATGGAAGGACGAGATGCTGGTTTTGCTATTGACCATGCCGACTGGTGCTAAAATGCGCTGGGCTACAAAATTTTCCCATGATTGTCCCGACACCGCTTCGATCACTTCGCCAGCCACGCTATAGAGCACGTTATCGTAGGCATAAGCGCTGCGGAAGCTCTTGGCTAAAGGGATATGGCGTAGTCGGCGCACGATTTCTTTGCGCTCGTAGGTCGTGGCAGGCCACCAGAGCAGATCGCCTGCACCCAATCCCAGTCCGCTGCGATGAACCAGCAGATCACGGATGCTGAGTTCCCGTGTGACATACGGATCGGCGAGCTGAAACCATGGCAGATAGTTGATCACGGGGGCATCCCACTCCAACTTGCCCTCGTTGACCAGGATCGCCAGAGCAGTGGCGGTAAAGGCTTTGGTATTCGATGCGATGCCAAACAGCGTCTGGGCGTTCACAGGGGTCGGTTCGCCCAGTTGGCGCACGCCATAGCCTTTGGCAACCACTACTTTACCATCCTTCACAATAGCCAATCCAAGCCCAGGGACCTGGAACGCTTGCATGACGCTGGAGACATAGCTATCGAGCTGTGATAAATTTTTGGGCAGCTTCGGCTGGCCGAAGGACGAAGTGATCAAGATCAGAGCTAAAAAAACGGTAATTCTTTTTCGCATAGGAAACCTCAGAAAAATTTTTTTCTCCCACAGGAATGACATCCCACAGAAATGATTTCAGAATAATTTGTTTTGGTCTCAGAAATGAAAGGTCTCAGAAATGAATTTGACCATGGAAATGGAGCAACCATGGAAAATTTTTTCAAAGCAACAGTTCTGTGGGAGGAATGTTTTTCTCCCACAGAAATGTTATCCCACAGAAATGAGACTCTGAAATTTATTGGTCTCAGAACTGAAAGGTCTCAGAAAAATATTGTTAAAAATTCTGCGATCTTTCATTGCTTAGGCTAAAATTAATTGACTGAGCTAAACTTAATTATTCAATTACCTAACTTGGACAAGCCAGAACCAAAAAGACCTTGGACCGCTAATTTCGCGAATTCAACCAATTTCGCTAATTCTTAATTCGTGCAATTTGAGTAATTCGCGGAATTCGCGGTCAAATTATTTTTTAATCATTGGGCAAGAATTTAACTGTTTAGATACTAATTACCCAGTTACCTAATCACCCAATTACCCAATCACCTACTTACCGACTTCCACTTAATGTTGCACCCAATACTCGGCTTCTGATCTTCGCTCACAGGCTTCCCTGCCAGCATCGCATCCAGCGCCGCTCGAATATCTTTTCCCGTCACGGGAATATCATTACTCGGGCGAGAATCATCGAGTTGACCCCGATAGGCGCATCTTAAATCTTGATCAAAAATATAAAAATCAGGCGTACAGGCCGCCCCGTAGGCTCGGGCAATGTCCTGGGATTCGTCGTACAGATAAGGGAACGGATAGCCGAGCTGCTGCGCCACTTCTTTCATCCGTTGGGGGGAATCCTCAGGATAGGCGACCACATCGTTCGAGTTGATGGCTACGAACGAGACGCCTCTGGGAATATAATCGTTAGCTAATTTGACCAATTCTTTTTGAACATGTTTGACAAAGGGACAATGATTGCAGATAAACATGATCACCGTTGCCTTATCTGATTTCAGTTCATCTAAGGTCATCAGCCTGCCAGAGATCGTGTCGGGCAATCGAAAATAGGGTGCTTTGGTTCCCAACGGCATCATGTTCGATGGTGTAACTGCCATGTGTTCCTCCGTTAAAAATGGTTGGCTATATTACGTGACCGTCACCTCACAGGTGACGGTCACGTAATATGGCGGATGACGGTTACCTACCTCTCAAACTCGTTTAACGTGACTTCGTCAAATAAATCAACCAGTTTTCTTTGGATCTGTTCCATTGACTTTCGGATCAGGCAATTGTGTTCCCGCTCGCAGATAGTTTCTTCGTCGTTATCCAGACAGTCAGCGACAGCGATCGGTCCATCAATTGCTGTGATGACCGAAGAGAGATTGATGCTATCGATGGTCTGGGCCAGATAATAGCCGCCCTTGACGCCTTGCACCGAAATGACCAGGCCACTGCGAGCCAGGCTTTGCAGAATTTTACCCATCAGCTCCAATGAGATATCGAATTTATCCGATAGCTCCCGTGCCGTGGTCAGTTCGCCATTAACCTTCTTCGCCATATAAAGCAGGGCGATCAGCCCATATTCGACTTTTTTGCTAAACTTCAACATCGGTATTATACCAGACTCGATTAGTCTTACTTTTATCTAAAATAAAAATCATTCGCTTCAAATGATTTTATGGGTTAAAACGCTCCGCTGATTTTTTTGTTCCAAAATCGGACTGGAGCGGTTGGATATAAATTTGATCTATTGATCGAAAACAAGAATTGCATCATTTGTAAGTCATCCCTCTTGGACTTCAAATCCGATTTCCAGAACAACCTTGAATTTCGACCAAGACTCACACAAAATTACCTTGATTTTCGACCATGATTGCGCAAAAATAACCTTGTTTTTGCCATTTTTGGTCGAGGCGTAGTAGGTTGAGTAAGTTAAGTGAGTCAATTCAGCGAAGCTGAATTTATGGTAGAAAGGCTTTCTCCTTGCAGTGTCAGATATTTCCTCATTAAATTGACCGTCAAACAGGAATGGACTGGAATAATCGCCAGCACCTCTCCAATTTTGACCTGTTCAAAAAAAGCTGCATCGGTTTTGATAATGCCATGCTCCTGAGATAATGCTGAAACGTAGGTATTCGGGACAATTTTGCTCCAGCCATGTTCCTTAAGCTGGGCTACGTAGCCGAATATTTTATTCGCATTCTTATCGACGATAAATTCTTTCGAGAGATGAACCGCTCCACCGTAGATCACCACCTCATTTCGATCTCGATGCTTTGCCACCACTGGACAGGCCACGGCCACGGCAATATCCTCCTCAGTACAGGCTCCAATATTCAATTGCATGGCATCATAGAAGATAAAATTGCCAGGCCGAATCTCATCCACGCCGCTGAAATCATCGACCACGCTGCAAGAAGGCGTATCGCCAATGGAAATCTGGAGGTCTGAAAATCCTTCCTCGACCAATCGCTGCCTGAGCTGCTGTAATTTCTGAACCATATCATGATAAATGGACCTGACCTCAGCCACCGAGCGAGCCCGATAGGTATGGCCCGCATGGGTGAGCAGCCCGTTGAAGGCCATTTTCTTTGAACCTTGTACTTGCCGAGCCAGTTGCATCACCTGATCGAAGCGATCCCAGCCAAGGCCTGTGCGATGGTAGCCGACATCGATTTTGAGCCATACGCCGATCCTGCCACGGAGATGATCATCTAAAAAAGCGACGGTTTCTGCCGACTCCACCAGCAGATGCAATTGAATCGCCGAAGCCAGCTTATTGATGTCTTCTATTTCCAGGATATTCACAGGAAACGCAATGGTAATATCGTGCCAGCCATGCTGGGCAAAATAGAGCGCCATTGCCACCGAAGAAACGGTAATCGCATCCACTCCAGCTTGCCGAAACCATTCGCCGATCTGGGCCGATTGATGGGTTTTGAAATGCGGACGAAAGCGAACCTGGCTGTTCCTCGCTTTTTCTGCCATGCGCCGGATGTTCGAAATGGCTCTACCAGTATCTAATAGCATCGTAGGACGAACGATTTGCATTGCTCATTCTCCACATTTTAAAATTATTCCTTGCTCGGATCAATTTAGCAAATCTTCATCAAACTATCAAGTTTTGATTATCAAATCGCTTGATTAAGTCCGTACAACTTCGAGTTTTAATCATGACTGAAGTTTGATTGCTGCAATCAAAAAAAACTAGCCACAGATCATAAAACGCCCAGGGCTGTTTTAGACTTAACCAGATATCCGTGTCTGATCTATCATCCACGGCAAAAATATCCGTTGGTTTCAGCTATCGGTGATGACTGAATAATAACTAAAATCAAAATAGAGGCAGCAAGAATTACGACAAAGCCACGGCCCTATTTGATAACCTATCGCAATCCCACCCCAACCAGGTCATCGCTTATTTTCAACTGGGACGGCTCGCCGTAATGTCCCAATAAAATCTGTACAAGGGCGAGGAAAATTTTAAAAAATATCTGCAAACCAAGCCGTGTGACGAGCGCTCATCGCTTGCCTTTGCTCATTTATTGCTGGGACATATATACCAGTTGCAGGACAAGAAGGACCTAGCAAGAAGCGAATATGAACCAGCGTTGAAATTAGAGTCAGAGTTTGAAATGGCGAAGAAGGCGGTGAAAGAGTTACAAGCCAGTTGCTGCTATAGTTGAAAGTTATTTATTAGAAAAAGTGAATTTAATCGGTTGATGATCTCTTGTTTCAATTGTAATGCTATCGTTTAAAAAAATCTATCAATACTTTGCTGAACTCATTTACATCATATTCAGTTAGCCTGCCGAGCTTTTTTATGATAATGGATTTGTCGACAGTGGCAAATTTCATTCGTGACATGGAGGGCTTCGGCAAATTCGCTTTTTCCCATTCTCGAATTTTATAATCACCAATTCTGTATTCTAAATCAAGATTGCTCGTAATGAAAACAATAACAATATCCAGGTTTTCATTATACTCATTCGGTGAAATAATCAAGGCGGGTCTTTTCTTATCGTGGTCAAATCGGTAAAAGGAAAAGGAACCAGGACAATGTCCCATTTCTCATAGCTCATTGTAGATTTCATCTTCGTCATTATCCCATTCCATGAAAGATTTTTCAGACAGCTTCATTATTTCATTTAGATTTTCCCGCTCCGATAGTCCTCTTATTTTTTCTCTATTTTTATTAATATAATCTTCGATTAATTCGGATACAATTCCCCCCATGCTCTTGCCCTCAATCGAAGCAATCACTTCTAACGCTTTCCTCTTGCGACGATCAATTCTAATATTCATGACATCCATTGACGACCTCCTGCATGTAATTCACATCTAACAGCAATATAACCAACTTTCATCTTTTTTTCAAGTAATTTTTAATCATTTTCCAATCCAATTATTTTCAGGCCTGTTATTCATTGGCCTTCTTCTGCCCGACAAAACCAGTATGACAAAACCACCTCGCTGTTTGAAAATTTATCGCAATCGCACCCCGACCAGGTCGTCGCTCATTTTCAATTGGGACGGCTCGCCGTAATATCCCCAAAAAATCTAATTCAAAAGTCTACATCTTCTATTTCTCACAAATTTTCCAACAACAATCCGACGCCACATCATTAACCATTCTATATCGCTCCCAAGATAAATTTGAAGCGAAACGCTTATCGCAAATAGTCTATTTCTTTACACATCTAAATCCAATAGTAGATGCACGGTCCATACCAGGATACATTAAAAAATATTTTATATGGGAATCGGAGTTTTGAGGCCCTCCGGCTTTTGCACCATAGGGCGCGCCAGGCATATACCACCATGAGCTTGATGTAGCCCATCGACTGCAACCTCCTCGCAAGCTGACAGAACGGTTAAATCCATCAAAACGCTCGCTTTCATTTAGCTCGAAAACCTCATTGAACTTGAATTTCTCTTTATGAGTCTCTGCTGCCAGTTGCCATTCCCACTCTGAGGGCAGTTTCATGCCCGCCCATTCTGCAAAAGCTCTTGCATCTTCCAGGCTAACCTAAACAACGGGTTCGTCTTTGATGGCCTCGGGACATTTGGGCCCTCCCCAATGCTTTAAAAAATGTTCTCGGTCACGCGGATTGTAGTTTGTAGCCCTCATGAAGGATTCTAATTGACTGTTGGTCACTACCCGGGACATAATGGCATACGGTTCAAAGAACTCGGTATGCGTATGGTGAATATGTTGTACCCCCTTCCTCAAAAGACAAAACCAGATCGTGATTGTCTTTGGCATTCAGGTTGGGATAGCACTGACCTTCCCGCCAAATTCCCTTCGCATCGTTTGGCAGTAGCGGTCGACCGTGTATTTACCTTGTTCAGAATCCCAGAATTCAGCATCCCATATAAACACAAATCCCATGACATAATTTTCATGAGTCCAGGAAAGCGCTTCAGGTATATCAAAGGAAGTGCACTTTGCCTGTTTTGACAGATATCTTTCAATCCGAGCTAAAATCGCTTTTCTTTCGGCCATTTCCGCCACATGGAGTTGAATATCATTTAAAAGGATATGTGCTCTTTCTTTGATCGGCTTTATGGTAAGGATGGGCGCTGCAGCAAATTTGTCGGCCAAGAATTCAGGAACCTTGAACTTTTTGGAGAACGGTTTCCATTCTATTGAAGCAGGTATATGTAAGCTATTTATTTTCTCGCGTTTTTCACGAACCACATAACTCAGCTCCTCGCCTTTGGTGTTCAGGTCGAAATGAAAATATATCATAAAAGCCGATTCAGGTGAACGGCTTTTTCCAGGAATTTCTAACTCCTCACCTGGGATTGGTGATGTATTATATTTCCTGTAAAAATCTCAGTGGAAATCCAGTGATTTTGATTTATATTAACCAACAAAAATATAGATAACTTTGACCAGGAGAAAACGCCCAATGAAAAAAATTCAACCCTCTGAGTGAATCAGCCAGAAGATCAATGAATTGCTGACCAACGGCTGCCATGAATCGGAAGATTTACTCTCTTTGCTTATTAGAAAAGCTATCACCAAAATCATTCAGGAAACATTGGAACAAGAAATTGCCGATCATCTCGGCCGCGCTTATTGTCAGGACAATTCCGCGGCTAAAAAAGCATACCGCAATGGTTATGAGCTCCGAACATTCAAGTCAGCCGAATGGAAAATTACCATTGCCGTTCCCCAACTGCACAACACTGAAACGATCTATCATTCGGCCTTTTTAAAGCGCTTTGGTACCAGCACCGCTGAGTTAGAATGGTCGCAAGATACTGCTCCACTTAGCATTAGGAAACAAAGAGTCCTATCAATGCTGGCAAGATTTTTTTCGCCAGATTATCAGCCGAGGACTCAGAATGCCCTTGTTATTGATTAGTGACGGGGCTCTTGGACTAATCAAAGCCATCGATGAGTGCTTTCCCAAGAGCCGACGGCAACGCTGTCTGGTCCATAAGTTGAGAAACATTGCCAATAAATTGCCAAAAGAGGGCCTTC